>JFJP01014103.1_pt1 | contig 13704 bp, 11 predicted proteins | sample 431651 | NCBI WGS metagenome assembly JFJP01 (sample SAMN02602958, study PRJNA72255) | Microbial mat metagenome, whole genome shotgun sequencing project. | biome: fresh water; feature: sink hole; material: water; isolation source: purple microbial (photo- and chemosynthetic) mats found in...
ACAAATTGGCGCGATGATTACGCCCACAAAATGATTGATTATGAAGCTTTAGGAATTGCTGAATATTGGATTGTGGATTATTTAGGGTTAGGAGGTAGCCGTTATATTGGTTCTCCTAAACAGCCAACTTTATCAGTTTATCAGTTTATTGATGGTGAGTATCAAATTAAGCTATTTCGCGGAGAAGACAAAGTTGAATCTTTGCTATTGACCGAGTTGAATTTAACAGCAGAGCAAATTTTTAATGGGGGGTGAAATGTGTTGGCGATCGCACAAATACCCTATTCTCCACTTCTGATCATGGCTATATTATCATCTGCTGCTATAACTTATTCTACCGAAGGATCTCAGAGATGCTTGGATTCTTGACTGTTCAGAATCACAATCGGGCTGTTATTCTGAGTAGAACCTAGTCTAGCCAAGGATCTCTGAGATGCTTCAAAATCGGTTATTCAGATGCAAGGGTAGCTAATTTTGCTCCTAATATTAATAACTTAATTAAATACCTCTAGGTAAGGTTAAACCTTCCGCCGCTGTCCGATATTCTTCAACACTCTCATTAAAATCAATCGGTAAAACAGCCACCACATTTTCATGGGGACGGGCAATAATTACCCAACTTTCTAATGCAGCACCATAGGCTTTATCGACGGCCGCAATTCCGGCATCCATAGAGTTTTTAACTTCAGAAACATCGCCCCGAATCATAATTGTAAACCGCGCACTTCCCGCCCGAATATATCCCACCAGCGTCACCCGACCCGCTTTTACCATCGCATCGGCGGCGGCCAAAACCCCAGGAAATCCTTTGGTTTCTAAAGCTCCAACTGCTTGTTCTGCCATTAACTTTCTCCTAAATTAACTAGACTTTAAAAGTGTTGAAATTGAATATTTTTCGCAAAATTAGAAATTATCTTAAGTGCGAAAACGTTCACTCAGTTCTGTGTAGCCAATAGACATAACATCTACAATGTTCTCAGGGGGGTTAGGAACAACATAGTAAGTAATCACTGAACAGCCAAACGTCCTTTCTGCCGCTTCAACACCAGCTTGTACAGCAGGAACCACCTCCGATGTCGGGCCACGAACTGCCACGATAAATTCACTCCGTTCTGCTAAATCATAGTAAACAAGAGTGACCCGCGCAGCTTTGACCATCGCATCTGCTGCGGCTAAAATCCCTGGAAAACCCAGGGCTTGTATGACACCAACTGCCTCTGGCATTGAAGTCTCCTAGTAAAAACGAAACCCATCAAAATCATTGTACGACTGAATGGTACGTCAAGATAGGTTTCAGTCTTCATTCCTTCGTGTCTTCGTGCCTTTGTGGTTCCTTAACTAACAGAAAATTGTTTTAATTCCCCAGGAATAACCGCCCCTTTTTCTGTTATAATAGCGGTAATTAATTCTGCCGGAGTCACATCAAAAGCTGGATTAAAAAATTCTACACCTTCGGGACAAATTCGAGTTGTTCCAACTTGATAAACTTCGGTTACGTCTCGTTCTTCGATGGGAATTTCATCCCCAGTTGCTAATTTAAAATCAACCGTTGATAACGGTGCTGCAACGAAGAAAGGAACTTGATGGTATTTAGCCACAATTGCTAAACTATAGGTGCCAATTTTATTCGCAGCATCGCCATTAGCTGTAATTCGATCTGCTCCTACAACTACGGCATGAATTAACCCCTGTTTCATACAGTGGGCAGCCATATTATCGGAAATTAATGTTACCGGAATATGATCCTGTACACATTCCCAGGTTGTTAATTTTGCTCCCTGTAAACGGGGGCGGGTTTCATCGGCAAAAACTCGATTTAACCTTCCTGAATTCCAAGCCGAACGAATTACACCTAACGCGGTTCCATAGCCTCCCGTTGCTAAAGCACCTGCGTTACAATGGGTGAGAATAGTTAGTTTTTCTGGGGTTTCAGGTAATACTATTAACCCGGCTTCTCCGATGGCAAAACAGGTTTGAATATCTTCTTCCCTAATGGTATTTGCTTTTTGTAATAAGGCGGTTTTAATCTCCTCTATTGTTCCTGGGGTTTCTGTTGCGGTTTTCAACATTTGATCAATAGCCCAAAATAAATTAACCGCCGTGGGACGGGTAGCGCGTAGGACTTGGGCAATGATTTCTAATTGGTTAAAAAACTCTTGACGGTCTAAAGTTTGAATCTCCCTCGCCCCTAAATATAACCCATAAGCGGCGGCAATGCCAATGGCGGGCGCACCCCGAACAATCATGGTTTTAATGGCTGCGGCCATTTGTTGATAAGTGGTAATTTCTATGCGGGTATATTCATCGGGGAGACGGGTTTGGTCGATCAGGGAAGCGCGATCGCTTTCCCAAATAATCGGATAAACTTGAGTTAAAGTTGAGGTCATTTTTGAGGTTATCGTTAAAAGTGTAATCTTGTTACCAGTTATTCAATTATAAGCCTAGATTGAACTCTAATCAGATGGTTGGGGATAGATGCAAGGAGGTCTATGTTTTGCGCGGTTTAATTTTGGGGACTGATTTGTGCTTTCTGTTCAGAAATTTCTGAGGAGGTTACACTCGAAGAAGATTGCAAAATTGTTGGGTTAAAAGCGGGAACTTGACAGGTAGTAATATTAGCTTTGGGTAAGCAAGCAATAGGTTGAGTCGCCAGGGAAGGAATAGAAACAAATTCTCCTTCTAAAACAAAATCATCAGCATTCAAAACTACCCCTAAAATTTCTTGGGTGGATTTAATTTTAATGACAACATCATCAGACCGTCCATCTCCATCAAAATCAATCAATTTAGTATAGTCTAAATCGGCTTCACTGATGCCATTAGTTAAACCAATTTTATCACTATCATTGAACCAATCAAAATTGGAAATCACGGGAACATTAAACATATTATCAGTGGCATCTTGAGTTTTTAGAATAAATATATCAGTATTTCCGTTACTGCTTGGGGTTTGGGCGTTTCCCGACATCGGCAGGAATAAACTAATCATAAACGGAAAAATTGTGGCAATTAAAAAGTTGCGAACTCTATTTGAAATCATATATTTTCCTAGTGCTTTGATTAGAATATACCTAGGGGTTTAATTGATTTCTGGTTGGTGAGTGCTACTATTCTAAGTTCTACAGGGTTGATAGGATATTCTCAGGGTCTAGGAAAAGGGATAACCCTGATGTGGCTTGAGTTCATTAGGGTTTTGGTTGGATGATTTTTTGATAAATTAGTAGACAGTTGGGAAATTGGAAAGCTTACCCACCCTACTATAAATTGATCAAAGTAGGGTGCGTAAGTGCCAACGCACGCACCTCAACATCCGGGAAATATCAACTAATTTTATTACCAGAAATAAATGGCGACAAAGCATAACATTTGGTGGGTGCGCGGAGCTTACCCACCCGACAAATTTCCCTAAAACTTAAACCGCAATTTTTTGACCGAGTTTTTCAGCAGCCGCAATTACTTCTTGTCTTGCCCAACGATCTGATTCTATAATATCCTCTAAACTGGGATTTTCTCGATTATCAACTCGGTGATGATCACAAGTTAATTCGATCACACGAGGAATATCTAAAAACTCAATTTTTTCTTCTAAAAATAAGGCGACGGCTTGTTCATTTGCCGCGTTTAAAACCGCAGGCATTGAACCGCCCGCCCGTCCTGCGGCATAAGCTAAAGGCATACAAGGGTATTTTTTATGATCCGGTTCTTTAAAGGTTAAATTCCCCGCTTTAACTAAATCCAAACCTTCCCAATTTGTATAAATTCGTTCCGGCCAAGACATGGCATATAAAATCGGTAAACGCATATCCGGCCAACCCAATTGGGCTAAAACGGAGGTATCTTGTAACTCAATTAAGGAGTGAATAATACTCTGGGGATGAATCACAATTTCAATATCATTATAATCCAATCCAAACAAGAAATGGGCTTCAATTACTTCTAAACCTTTATTCATCATTGTGGCTGAATCAACGGTAATTTTTTTCCCCATTGACCAGTTAGGATGGGTAATAGCATCAGCTACTTTTACTTCTTTTAATTTCTCCACAGGCCAATCTCTAAATGCACCTCCAGAAGCGGTTAAAATAATTCGTCTTAATCCGCCTTGAGAAACTCCTTGTAAACATTGAAAAATTGCGGAATGTTCCGAGTCCGCAGGTAATAATTTTACCCCATATTTTTCAATTAAAGGATTGACAATCGGCCCGCCAGCAATTAAAGTTTCTTTATTAGCAAGGGCGATATCTTTTCCGGCTTCAATGGCGGCAATTGTAGGTAATAAACCCGCACAACCGACGATTCCGGTAACTACTGCTTCCGAGTCCCCATAACCTGCAACTTCGATAATTCCTTCCTCTCCCGCGAGTAAAATTGGTTGGGGGTTAATATCGGCAATCAGGGCTTTTAATTCGGGTAACTGGTCAGGATTAGAAATAGCAACGATACTGGGGCGAAAGACGCGAATTTGTTGGGCTAATAGGGTAATATTCCGTCCGGCGGTTAACCCCACAATCCGAAACTGTTCGGGATATTCTGCTACAATGTCTAAGGTTTGAGTCCCGATGGAACCTGTAGAACCAAGAAGTGTAATTGCTTTCATCTTTTCTTAAGAACTATTTGATATAACCATAGTACGATGGTTGCTCCCCATTGATGAATTCCGACTCAAATCGGTTTGGTAACGTCATCTATGAGTTAAAAGATTGAGGTTTAATCTAAGATTCGACTGTTCAGAAGATTCAGAACTCAGGTAGACTGAATTTTGTTGTGAGTAATGAACAAAATGCAAACCCATCCAGACCATCCCGAACCTTCAGCACCAATAGAGACTAACGGCCTATTTTCCCTTTCTATCTGGAAAATTGTGGGAATTGGCACAATTATTTTATTTTTCTATAGCAGTTTACGTCATTTTTTATTTCAATCCACTGCCTATGATTTAGGAATCTATGATCAAATTATATACTTAATTAGTCGAGGAAGTCAACCCATTTCTTCATTTTTGGGGTTTCATTTTTTGGGAGATCATGGAGCGATCGCTATTTATCCTTTATCATTATTATACAAGATTTATCCTACTGTTTATTGGTTGTTTTTAGTCCAAGCAATTTGTTTAGGTTCGGCCGCCGGATTGACTTGGAAATTAGCTCAATTAGCTGGATTAAATCAACGGTTATCTTTAGCAGTTGCGATCGCTTATTTACTATATCCTGAAATTTTTAATATTAATTTATTTGATTTCCACCCAGATATTTTAGCAGTTCCCGCAATTTTCGGAGCAGTTTTAGCAGCAAAACAGAAAAAAATTATCTGGTTTATTATCGCAATTATTTGGATATTAGCCTGTAAAGCAGTTTTAGCTTTAACTGTGATTGCGATTGGATTTTGGTTAATATTTTTTGAACAACGACGTCTCTATGGCATGATAGCAATAGTGTTAGGAATCACTTGGTTTTTAATTGTAACTCAGGTTATGATTCCTGTTTATAGTGGTCAAGAAGCCGCCGGAGTATCTCGATATAATTATTTAGGAGATTCGGTTTTTGGGGTGATTATCAATACAATTATTAAACCCCAATTGATTTTAGGGAAACTATTTTCTATGAATACCTTTATTTATCTATTAGAATTTAGTGTAGCGGTGATTTGGTGGTTAAATCCTCAAAAGTTTATTGTATTAATTCCCGCCATTCCCACTTTATTACTCAATATATTATCCATTGACCCGATGCAACGCAGTTTAATCTATCAATATTCTCTCCCAGCGTTACCATTTTTATTATTAGTTATGATTCAAACTTTAGCAGCAGAAAAGCCAGGACTTGCTAATAGTTTATGGGGTTTATGGCATAAATTTCAGACCCCCCAGACCCCCCCTAACCCCCCCTTGCTAAGGGGGGGAAAAGAACTGGGTGAAAATGTATCTTCTTACCCATCTTTACCCCCAGAAGAAATTGATCACCAGTCTTCATCCTCTCACCCCCCCTTACCAAGGGGGGGACGGGGGGGGTCTTCTTCTCATCTATTCACAATTCCCCATCAAAAACTACCGAAATGGATCATACTTTGGTCAAGTTTAGTATTCTTATTATGGGCAGATCATACACAAGTTTTAGGCTATTTTACTCGGATTAATAATTGGTCAGCAACCCAAAAAGCTGTCACCCAAATTCACACCAAAGGAGGAGTTTTAACCGATAACCGACTTGCACCCCATTTTACCCATCGTAAAACTGTTAAATTGCTCAATCAAGTCTCACCAGACTTTAATTTAAGAGAATTTGATTATGTGATTTTAAATTTACGTCATCCTTGGCCAGATACGAAAGATTTAGGGGAAAAATATGCCACTCAATTAAAAGCAAAACCCAATTTTAAATTATCCTATCAAAAGAATGGTGTATTAGTTTTTAAACGAATTTAATTAGATTTAAAACGACCAGAAACAAGGAAACACAAAGACACTCTTATCATAAATAAAGGGGATTAAATTATAAGTTTTGTGATATTGCTAATGGTATCTAATCGAAATTCATTAACTAATATGTTCAGAATTTCTGCCAGTTCCACTTGAGAATCAGGGATTTGTTGAATTAACTCCTTTAGCTTGGTATCATCTCCACTTAGCGCCATCTGATGCAATTGTTTTACCCAGGCTAAGGGCATTTCTTTAAAAGTTTCTGGCGTTAAGGATTGAGTTGGGTTTATAGGTGAGGAATCCTGAATATTTTCGTTTTCATAAACATATTTAATCCCCAAATATTTAGCCATTTTACTAAACAATTCAGCCTCTTTAAACGGCTTTCTAACAATATCATCACATCCCGATTCAAAAATAATATGTTCTTCCTCCTGTAAGGCATTAGCGGTTAAAGCAATAATCACTGTATTTTTACCTTTGGGTTTTTCTTTAATCTGGCGAGTTGCTGTATATCCATCCATCACAGGCATTCGCATATCCATCCAAATTAAATCAGGTTGATATTGTTCCCAAATTTGAATTGCTTCTAAACCATTTTCGGCTTCAAAAACTTCAAATCCTATGGATTCTAACAACTGTTTTACTAATAACCGATTTTCTAATATTTCATCAACTACTAATATTTTATAAGAGGTTTGATTCGGCGATAAACCGATGACTTTCCCCAACAATTGCTGCTCTGAAATTTCAGAATATTTTCCCTTAGTTGTCAATATTTTAAACTTAAAAATACTCCCGCGTCCGAATCTGCTTTTAACGGTAATATTTCCTCCTAGCATCTGGATAAATTTTTGACTAATAGCTAATCCCAAACCACTACCCTGTTGAGATGTTTTGCCGGATTCAGTTTGCACAAATGCGTTAAATAAATCATGAATTTCCTCCGGTTTAATTCCTATCCCGGTATCTTCTACTTCAAAACTCAGATTCAGTTTAGATTTTGTAGTTTCAACTGTTGTATCTTGCCGAAAGGGTGAGATTTTTACTCGTAAAATGACTTGACCTATTTCCGTAAATTTAATGGCATTTCCTAATAAATTAATTAACACCTGACGTAATTTTTTCTCATCGCTAATAATATATTGAGGAACCTCATTGCTATACTGGATAATAAACTTAAGTCCCTTAGAAGTGGCTCTAATTTTTAACATTGCTTCTAAGCTATCCAAGAATTGATAAAAGTCAAATTTTTGTTCATTTAATGTAACTTTTCCCGCTTCTATTTTAGATAAATCTAAAATATCATTAATCAATTCTAATAAATGTTCACCACTGCGATTAATAATCCCTAACTCTTGAGAACCTTGGGAAAAAATAGGGTCGCGTGACATTAATTGACTAAACCCTAAAATGGAATTTAATGGTGTTCTTAACTCATGACTCATATTGGCTAAAAAGGTACTTTTAGCACGATTAGCGATATCAGCCGCTTTTTTTGCTTCTTCTAATTCCTGGGTTCTTTCAGCCACTTTCTGTTCTAAACTTTGGGAATATTCTTCTAATTGTTCATGGGATTCTTTTAACTTAATTCGCATTTGATTAAACGCTTTTGCTAAAGTTCTTAATTCATAAATCTGTTCGCACTCGACTGGTGTTCCCCAATTTCCCTGAGATAATTCATCCGCCGATTTAATCAGTTCAAAAATAGGTTTATTCACCCAACGACTGGTAATTATTCCAAAAACAGTAGCTAATCCTAAAGCACCTAAACATAATAAAATAGTCGTCCGATTATTGTCATGAATCTGTTCCATGAAATCTGATTCAGGAATCACTACCACCACGAACCAATTTAGACCATAATCATCTTTATAGGGAAGCACTTGCACAAAATATTTTTGTCCATTCCAATTAAGTTCTAATTGCTGTAAATTCTGAATTTGGTTAAATTGACCAAAAGTTTTGATTAAGTATTTTACCGTTGATTGAGTTAACTGATTAGAACTTTCAACGGCTTTTAACGGTTTTCTAAATTGATTTTTTCCCGGTTCAATATAGGGTTTTTCTCCAGTTGAACTTGCCACTAATTGCCCTGACGCATCTAAAATAAAAGTCTGAGTTGCAGGACTAATTTTAATATTTTGTAAAAAATTACTGATTAATTCTAAGAGTAAATCAATACCTATAAATCCTTGAACTTCTCCATTATCATCATAAATACGAGTAATTAAAGTAATTCCTACATCCCCTCTGGAAAAAGTATAAATATCACTCCATTGCGTGTGATTAGTAGCTTCCATAGCTTTTTGATACCAAGGTCGAATTTTAGCATCATAAAAATCCGTTCCAATTCGTTCAGTTCGATTCCCATTTTCATCTAATTTATAAATTGCTCGGTTGGGGAAATCTTCACTGATTAAGGTAAGAAACCCCTGAGAAGGACTGTGATGGACTAAAATAATTTCTCCTTGAGTATAGGCAAAATAAATCCCTTGGACTGACTTCAATAATTGAATTTGTTTAAAAAAACGTCGCTCTAAATCTTCCGGGTTATTTACATCCAAAAGCCCCATTTCAATAGCTTCTACATTAATTTGATTTAAAAAATAAGATCTAGCTAAATAGTTATCCAAACGTTCTTTAATTCGATGAGCAATTTCTTGTTGTAATTGCGTGACTAAACCATTGATTGCTTGCTGTCCATTCCGATAGGATAAATACCCGGTTAATCCGACAGCAAGAATAATTTGAACCATAAACGGAATAATTAAAACTGTTTGCAACCTGACTTTTTTAGATAGATGCCTGGTATAATATTTAAAATGGTTCATGGTTAGCCCTCATGGGGGATTTATCTAATAGTATCATGTTATGGACAAGGAATTTTAATAATAAACTCTGTTCCCTGCTTTTCTTAACCGCATCAATAGCATTACTTAATATTTGGAAAAAGACTTGATTGATTTGGCAGGGAAAACAATTGATTTTAGGAATTTTTTGATAATTTTTGTTGATTTTGATCTGATTCATTTGATGTTCTAACAATCTTAAACTACTGTCTAAACCTTCGGTTAAATCAACGGATTTCCACTCAGATTCGTTTAAATGGGAGAAATCTTTTAAGCTGTCAACAATAGAACGAATTCTCACACTTCCTTGTTCCATAGAATCAATTAACTGGGGAAAGTCTTCTCTAATAAAATCTAGTTCTATTTCTTCACCAATTTGATTTAAAAATTCTCCCACTTCTGGACTAAACTCTCGACATTTATTCACAACTTCTAGCAAGTTTTGAACGTAGCTTCTGGCATGGGAAATATTAGCATAGATAAAGTTATTGGGATTATTAATTTCATGGGCAATTCCGGCTACCATTTGACCTAAACTTGATAGTTTTTCACTTTGAATTAGCTGAATTTGGGTGGTTTTTAATTCTTCTAATGTGGTTTGTAAATGTTGAGTTTGGAGTTGATATTGGCAAGCGGTTTCTTGAACTTGTGTATAAAGTTGTGCTTGTTTAATGGCGATCGCTAATTGATCAGCAAGTTGTTTTAATCCATCAATTTCCCAGTTTTTCCAAGCACGAGGGTTACTGCATTCATGGGCAATTAATAATCCCCAAAGTTGACCATCTATCTCTGGTTGATGCTCTTCTATTTCTGCTCCCATTATAATCGGGACAACTAAATTAGCTCGAACTTGTAACATATCTAAAAAATTCAGATGACAGGGATCTAAATCTGATTTATGAATATCATCAACTACCCGAACTCGTCCATTTTTATACAGTTGTCCATGTTTTTCTGGAAAGCAATTATCGGTAATTTTATCTCCAAAAATTGATGGCCAAGGGACGCGATAATTCTCTACTTTAATTTCTCCTTCCCAACCATTAATAAACTGATAAATCACAACTCGATCTGTATTTAGAACTTGCCGAACTCCCGCAACTGCGGTGTTTAAAATTGCCGTCAGATCTAAACTACTTCTAATTTGGTTAATAACTAATCTTAATAATGCTTCTTGTTCCCCTTTAGCACGACTTTCTTGATAGAGTTGGGCGTGATGAATTGCGATCGCTAAGGGGGAAGCAATACCCTCTAAAAGTTGAATTTCCCAGTCTTGCCATTCCCGTTCATGATCGCATTGATGCAGCCCAATAATCCCTTGAACTTCCCCTTGATAGCGCACAGCAACCGCTAACATAGATTGAATATCTAATTGATCAATTAAGGCTTTGGTAGTCTCCCCAAAACCAGGAAATTCTTTGAATTTTGTTAATGCTAAAGGTTGAGATTGAGATAATAAAGCTCGTAAATGGGCATTATCATCGGCATTGAGTTTAATCCCTAATTGACTTAAATATCCTCCTTGATTATATTCATTTTTGGTAGTAAATTCATGATCAGAATGGGATTCTTTAACTAAAACACTAACCCGACTACACTTAATAATTTGCCCTAAATGTTGACAAGCAGAACTCAAAACCTGATCTAAATCCAATGTACTAATAATCTCTTTATTAATCTGATTAACCAGATCATAAAACTGGATTTGGTGTGCTTCTGTATTCCCTTCAGAGCAAGTAACTGATGATAAGTTTTCAGAATTGCTAAAAAGAGAATTTTCAGGTAATGAACAGTATGGAGAATCTAAATCAAGCATAGACATAAAAATGTACCCAATAATAATTTAATGAAATTTGATCGACTTTATAAATCAGATTTTTCCTAGCTTGAGAAGAAGAAAAAGTCTTAGTTTAATATCATGATAGTCAATAATCCGTGAAAATAGAGTTCCCAGATGCACTGTCAACCCTGAAACCTTATGTAAAGATATTTTACAATATTGTTGATGAAATTGAAAGTATTCCTAAAGATAGATGTGTCAATCCTCTCGATCCTACTCATTCCAAAATCGTCCCTGGTTAGGCTTAATGCTAGGAAATTCTCGACGACATTGGGCCAAGTTATTAGGTAAAACGGTATTAGAGACTTGGGACGAGGAAAATACCGACCAACCCCCAACCCTAAAACACGATTTGCCCTTAATTGTGGCTTCGGTGGTCGGTGAGCCCAGCCCATATTGGGCATCATTCCCCCAAGTTCGGGTTGTGACCTTAGCCGACGTTCCCCTGAAAGGAATGTATTCCACCCTAGGCATTGATCGTGCCTTGGCTGTGTTAGGAGGCGGAACCCGTTTTGGCTGGCCAATTTTAGTTATTGATGCCGGGACTGCCCTGACCTTCACCGCCGCCGACTCTAATCAAAGGTTGGTTGGCGGGGCTATATTACCCGGTTTAGGTCTACAAAGGTCTTCCCTGGCTCAGAAAACCGCCTACTTACCCAGAATTGAATTTCCTCCCGATTTACCGCAACGCTGGGCTATGGAAACTCCAGAGGCGATGCAGAGTGGCATTATTTATACCCTGTTGGCGGGAATGGGAGATTTTATAGAATCTTGGCAAAAACAATATCCCAGTAGTGCCATTGTGATCACCGGAGGCGATCACAATTTGTTACTTTCCTACTTCACTAAGCAGTTTCCCGATAGGGGTAGTCATCCTGTAGCCGATCCTGATTTAATATTTCGGGGGATGGCAGCTTTGAAAAATGAATCTTATGAGAAATAAATTCCCGAATATATTGAGCGATAACTTCTGGCATTTGTAATGGTAAATTCGGTTTTCCTCCCTCAATTATATGATATTCAGCCCTGGGCGCGCTCTGGGAGTAGGTTTTGCTTTGGTTCAAGGCGGTGGCGGTATCCTCATCTCCTTGTAATACCAAAGTTGGTAACTTGAACCACTCCAGATGTTGATTCAGCATTTCCTGCTGAATTTCTACCCATCGACGACGGTACAAGATTTTACTAGCAACTGGCCACTCCAACATAATTTGGCGATAGTTAAACCAATCTTTAATTTTTTTACCCTGTCCCAATAGAAACGCTAAGGGATAAATCAGTTTCAAAAACCCAACCAAGGGGGAAAAATTAGAGGCTAATTGTCGCTTCCATCCCCATTCTTTTTTGTAATTATCAAATGTTACTCCCTCCGGGGCAATTACCACTAAACCTTTAACTATTTCGGGATATTTCAAGGCGTAACTGGTGGCTATCCAAGCCCCTAAACCATGACCAACTAAACATAATTCCTTGATTTTGAGGGTTTGAATATATTCAGCTAAACACTCAACTTGTAAATTAATTGAAGGGTGAATTTTCGTAAAAGATCGAGACTCTCCAGCACCCAAAATATCTGGTGCAAAACAATGGTGATCAAGACTTAAATGCTGCATCAATGGAACCCACTGACTGCTATCAGTCCAAGACCCATGCAGAAAAACAATTGTCGGGCCATCACCGACTTCCCGCCAGAAAATCTGCCCCTGGGACACTTGAATTCGGAAGTGATGAAATAATTGATACATCCTAAATTTTTGATATGGTGGACAAAACCTTACGCTAAGGTTGTTAAACCCTGTAAATAGTCCTGAAGATGTCGTTCACAGTCATGGCTGAAACCGGAGGGGAGGGATGTAACAGGAAAGGCTTTAACCTCCGTAATTTCCTGGATGTCCTGAACTTGAAAGTTACCTTGAACATCCGCTTCGACGACAACACAAATGGAATGAACTCGCGGATCTCGATCAGGCGCAGAATAGACACCCACCAAACGGCGAATTTTAACCAATTCTAACCCAGTTTCCTCGGCTAGTTCCCGTTTAATTGTGGTGGGGATATCTTCACCCCAGTCTACCATGCCTCCGGGTAAAGCCCATTTGCCATTATCTCGACGTCGCACCAGCACAATTTTGCCATCGGGTAGAATTGGAATAATACTGGTTCCGGGGATAGGATGACGAAAAATAATCCCTAATACCGTTTGTCCAAAATTCCAAACATATTTGGCAAATGATACAACCAAAGTGTTGTTTTCTCCTATAACTAAAGGAATATAGACAGGTTTCGGTTTTTGCTACCAACCAGCCTATCCCAATCATAAATGCAGAATCAGGAAAATTCTAGGGTTTCCCCTGGGTTTGCAGAATTTCTAGGCTATGGGTTTCCGGTTTGACTTTCCGATAAATAGCTTCTATCAATAGAGGAAAGGTAACTGATATTTATTAATAAATTTGCGATGGGAAGCCGGGTTATCCGTACTTCCCCCTAGAAGAATTTTAATATTTGGTTGTCGGGTGCGTCTGCTTTTCCTCGCAGAACCCTTAAACTTAAATAATGATAAAGCCCTAAAGGGCTTACTACGGGAGTGAAGCTCTTTAGGG
>JFJP01027355.1_pt1 | contig 13703 bp, 14 predicted proteins | sample 431651 | NCBI WGS metagenome assembly JFJP01 (sample SAMN02602958, study PRJNA72255) | Microbial mat metagenome, whole genome shotgun sequencing project. | biome: fresh water; feature: sink hole; material: water; isolation source: purple microbial (photo- and chemosynthetic) mats found in...
ATAAATTTCCATTTATCTGTTTGTTTTTTAGTCTCAATTGCTTGTGCATAAGATCTCTAATTTTTTCTTTTTTTGTTAACAGAAAATATTATCAAAACAAATTCAAAAAATTTTTAAAAAATGAATAAAATTATTAAATTTCTGACAAAATTAATTTTCAAAATCAAAAACAAATATTTATCCTGAAAAAATCTATTTCTATTAATTAATTCAGCACATATTTTACTTTTTTAATTAATTTTTTCAAAATTGTTAAAAAAATGAATAAAATTATTAAATTTCTTAAAAAAAAATAAGTTTTTTTTAGTTTTCAAAATCAAAAACAAATATTTATCCTATTTCAAAACTGAAGTAATACCATATAAAACAAAAACTTATTAAAAGATGAAATCATTTATCAATCAGCTCCCGATATCCTGGCCATCCTTCGGGAGCCTGATAATTATGATTTTTAATAAAATTCAACAATGTCAAAGAAGGCCCATCATCTTGATTTCCCGTCAAATGTTCTTCCAAAAATTTTCTGCACAAATCCCATTTCCCGCTAATATAATTCTCAAAACCTTGTGCAAACACATTCCTCGATGCTCCAAACGCATTGTTCGTTATTTTAACTAAGCTTTTATTCAATTCAAAGAAAACTGAAGCTTTAAATGTGTTTCTTTCATCGTTAGTGAAGAATTGTTCAATAATCTTATTTTTTTTTTCTTTATGTTTGTTTTTGATTTCTTCCTTTGTGTAATTCTTATTGATTTTAGCCTCCAAAACACTTAGATCTACATCCACAGTGAACAATCCCAAAGGTTTCATTGAACCTTTTACTGTCACCCTATCAATTTCCCTGCAGAACCTCTGAACTCTTTTCGAGAACCTCTCATATAATTCATGACTTATCAATAAAGGAACGCCATATTGCTTTGTTGCGGCTTCCAATCGCGATGCTATGTTGACATTCGGTGACAAATAACTTGCATCAATCTTGTAAAAAGAGCCGATAGCCCCTTCGATAGCCCATCCTACATGCAGTCCAAATCCCATTTTCACTTTATAATTAGGGATTCTATCACTAAGAACCTTGATATTTCTATATTGCAAAACTTCTTCTTTTGTATTTATGTTACAAATTATCTTGAGGAAGCTTATTAATGAAAAATCAGCAATATTTTTTGTTTGAATCGTTCTTTTGATTGTGAACTCTTGGTTCGGTAAGACCTCTATATCATCGTTTTCAAATTTCCACAAAAGAAGAAACGCATCACCTATGTTTTTATTGGCAATGCCCATAAATTTATCCACAGTTTTATGAACAATATACGCGATTCTATTCACAAACAACATTACATCTTCTTGTAAAACTTCAGTTGTATCTGTGAAATTTCTTATATCACAGAACCCGAAAATCGCATATTGTTTTATTCCTGGCAACATAGGGTCCATATCCCCTCCATGTGAGATGTTTTTTCCGATAATTTCAGACCCAGCATCTCCGAATCCCAAAGCCAATAAGGTTCCTATCTTTATTATTGCGTTTTCTATGGCTACAGTCTCCATTCCGTCATTTGAAGAACCTAGTATCAAGTGTTGATCCTTTGTGGCTAAGGGATTTGATGCTATTTTATTGACCTTTTCTATCATACGGGCTATAGGTTTTAAAGCCAAATCATTGGCGTCTTTTGTGAAGAAATAAGCTCCAAAGCCGAGAACGACACTTATAAAGATGGTTCTAAGGATGTTCAATAATGAATTCATTTTGGTTTGGAACCTGACATCAACAATTGCTCTAAAATTTTCATCATATAAATTGCTATTTAAATCCAATTCCTCATGTTCATCGAACCTCAGATCATCAACATTCAGGCTACATCTGAAAGTAATGTTCAAACTGGGGAGATATAAAAAGATCAAAGGGACTTCAAGAGAACTTTGTGAAGAAACATAATCCAAATAAACATCCATCAAATGAGTCAGATTCAGAGGAATAATCTCTGATTCCTTCACTAATTGCTTCAAGCCTATTGTGTAGGATTTATCCTTATCGAAGAAATAATTTGAATCAAAAAGTGGAACTACAAAGATCAATAAGAGCACCAAAAAACTAACTCGTTTTGTGGTCAATTCACTTAGTTTCTTACCAACACGAATATCACTTCCTAAACTTTCTTCATATTCAAATTTGGCTTCAAGTTCTCCTGTTTTTAAGGAAAAATTGTTTAAACTAACCACACTAAGAGGTGTGTGAGGGTTAGGAATTGATAGTTTTAATACAGGGCTCATGCTGCGGAATATTATAGGGGAGATCTTTTTTATCTTTTGATCCAGCTTCGCTAGACTGATTTTGAAAGATTTCCAGATTTTGATGATTCGGATCAAACGAAAGAGTCGAACAATTCTAATGATTCTGCCAGCTCTGAAAGAAAAAGAATATTTTTAAGGTTTTTTTTTAAGTAATCAAAGGAAAAACCTGCTGCCGATTTTGGTGGATTTACTGGCTTGTGAAAATTGTGAAGCATCTCCTGCACTAAAAAAAAACAATTATGCTCCAAAAGCAATTAAAATTTAAAAAACTTTCAAAAATATTTTAAAACAAAACAAACAAAAAATTTCGAAAAACTGAAGAGAAAGAAAAGAAAAATTTAAATTTAACAAAAATAAAAAGGTAGTTATTTACAACAAAGCTTCATCGACCCATGAAAGATCCAGAAAAAGTGTCATAGTCGAGACAAGATCGAGCCAAAAGAAAAATGAGAACACATAGTTTTTTTTTACAAGAATGCTCAGAACAATCTCCATAAAAAAAATTGTAAGCGAAATAATTGTCAAAATATTGAAATTAATATCATCATTCTTCTCAAAACACATTATTTTTATATCCGATCCAAACAAGGCATAAACTATTAAAATCGTGATTAAGAACTGAAAAATTGATGATTCCAAAAAATTTTCCATTCTCTTAATAGATTTATTTTTTTGTTTATCTTCTAAGATTTTGAAGACATTGACTTCTTCTTTAATGAAATGTGATTTCCGAGACTTTTTATTATCCCCAACAAATTGTGAAACTCTTCTTGAATTGTCAAAAGAATTTCCGTTGATTTCAAGATAATTGCCATTTTTTGGTGTTTGTGGTGTTAATGATTGATCTTTATTAAAGAAATTGTTGGCTTCTACTTTAAAGATATTACTATCAACCATTGTCTTAGCCAAAAGGCTCTTCCTCTCCAGATTTAATCGCTGTTGTTGGGCTTTTGTAAACAAAGTTTTTTGGCCGGTCAGATCATCATTGCTAGGCGATTTCTCCAGTTTTTCGGTTTGGAAATTTATTTGATTCAGAGTTTTGCTCAATCGAGTGAAATGAGATAAGTTTGTAGGAGCTGCATTGTGGGGGTTGTTGCAGAGATTAATAAAGCTGTCGTCGTTGAAGGATTCATTGAGAGATTTCATTAGGTAGCCAAGAAAAAAAGATCAATGAAATAATCAAGCTTTTTGATAAAAACGAAGAAAATGAAAAAAAATTTGTTAAAATAAAAATAAAGAAAAAAAAAAAGAAAAAAACTAATATTTTCTATTGTTTGATTGATGGTTATATGGATTATTTAACATTATGGATGTGTGATTAATATATATTTAAAAAAAAAGAGATAAAGCTCAAAAAATTGAGATTTATAAAGAAAAAATTATAAAAATAATTTTGCAAAAATTTTTAAAAGTAAAAAAATAACTTCAACCTTTTAATTTAAATAGTATTTTCTCCTTTCATCACTCTTTGATCACGCTCTTCAATTTATTTGAGTTCCCAGCTGGAAACTTATCACTTTTCTCCACTAAACTATTAGCAACAATCACTCCTATTTTCCCTTTGTTTTCAAATGAGGCCTGGCTTAAACTATTCAGAATTTGTCCAGAATATAAAGAAGGACTCATAAATTCTTCAAACTCATTTTTTTCACTCTCTAAGTCCTCAACATTATTCAATTCATTTTCATCGTATTCTTCTTTGTGAATTTGTTTCAAATTATAGCTGCCTTTAAAATAAGGAGAGCCACTGTTCTTCACAAGAGATTCTTCATCAGAAATCTGCTTGATTTCATCACTTTCTGAAGGTAAACTCTGGAATTTGGAAAAAGTGAAGATTTCTAGATTATTCATCAGAATTTTCTGACTCATCGATTCATTTGTGTTTTTATCAGAAAAAAATGTGGTTTTATTTGCAACTTGATGAATTTCAAGGTAGTTCTTCTCATAATTTATAAAAGATTCATATTGTTGTTTTTTCAATCTATTTTCTTGAAAACAAACCAAAAGAAATTGGAAATAAAGACTCTGCTTATAACTCCAATTCTCTGTCAAATGCTTGTTATAAATCCTGTAAAGAGTGATTGGCATTAGTTTTTCTAAAAACTCTGAAAATTGTGGGTTTTTGAGCCGAAAATCCAATGGATGTTCTCTTAATAGAAAGATCTCAAAGAAGTTTTTTTCATCAGAAATCCTAATCTATTTACAATTAAATTTTTTATTTGGTATTTTTTCAAAGAAATTTACTTCAGAAATCTCTCCAACATACACGATAAAAGCTTCTAATTTCCCATTGAATTTCATCAGCTCAATATTGATGGAAATTCTTTGCAAATCCCCTTTTTTTTCAAAATATTTCCAGAAAAGACTCGCCAATTCAGAAATATCAGCCTTATCTGAAAAAACCATCACAATATTGTTCGAAATTTCTAAAGCTTTTTCCAAAATCATCGATATATCAGGAGAAATATTTTCAAATATGCTTAATCCTTCTTCAAAACTCAGATTTTCAACATAGGAATGATAAGAAGGATTGAAAAAAACAACATCGCATTTCAAACCCTTCATTTCATGAAAATCCCCTTGAATCACATTAATTTTGTCTTTCAAGCTAAAAAGTGTCGAATTTTGTCTTAAAATCTTGCAAAAATGCAGGTTTTTGTTCAAAGAAATCACTTGAAACCCATTTCTCGCGAACTTTTTTTATAGAACTATTTGTTCATTAATTAAAAAAATTAAAAAAAAACCTCAATTGCTGGAATTCCAGTTCTTGTATATGCATCTATGATTAAATTGCAAGATTTCTTGATTTTTTTTGCTATATGTGCTGTTATTTTCTGAAGAATTTTGCTTGGTTTTGAGTCTAAATCGTAAAAAATCTTATTATCAATAGCTTTTTCTGGAGAATTTATTGAAGGATTTTGAGTTTGATTGTGAGAAATATTAGATGCTAATGTACAATTCATTCGGGTTTCTTCCTTGTGATATTTAAAGAACCCCTCCTCATTGGAATTCATGCTAATTTTGTTTTTTTTCTCTGAGTTTTTCACAATTTTCTTCAGATGAACTGAATAAACAGCAATTTTCGCAAGAAGAACTTTTCTATTATGTTGTATTACACAAAATTCTGGGTTTTTCTCATTGAAGAAATTTTTTTTCTTTTGATTTTTTTGGCTTTTGTGATGGGAATTCTTGTGATTAAGGCTTTCCTTTTGCAAATTCTCGTTAATTGAACTTTTTTTTAAAGTTTCTTGTTGAAGATTTATCAAAAAACTCTTATTATCATGTCCATTAATTCTTTCTGTATAATGTCTTGGATCCTTTAAATTTTCTATATTTTGATGATTTCCGAAGATTTTTGAATCGTTTTCATTAACGTAACAGCTGCAAAAAGAACTGATAAAATAAGAGGAATGACCAAAGGATTGAGTTTTATTTACGGTGCTGGCGTTTTTTTGAGAAAATAAAGGGGGGTTTTCGAAGGATTTTAATTTCATAAATCAACAAAAGAAGAAAATAAAGTTTTTTAAAAAATATTAGTTTTTTTAGTTAATCTTAGTGCATTTTATGTTATTTTTAAAAAAAATAAAGAAATCCTTCAATGTTTTTTCGTTTATTTTTATTAAAAAGCCATATTTGTACGAATTTCTTGCAGTTTTTTTTAAAAAACTACTTTTATTTAATTTATATATATATATTTATTTATCTAAATCCCATTTCTTTGCTCAAATACCCTGTTGTGAGATATTTGAGACATAAACTCTCCAAATCCTCATAATTGATTCTTCCATCCTTATTCCTATCACATATCTTAAAAAAAGCATCAATATCCTGTTTGTTTGGCGAAAAGCTTCGGTTCAGGCTCTGATAAGCATCAGTTATCATCGGAGCTACCTCGATATTACTGATATTTCCATCTCGATCTCTATCATACATTTCAAATAGCTTTCTAGCCACTGTTTTTGCACCGTTTACATCAGTTAGACCTCCGTATTTTAATGCTGCCACGTCTGGAGTTGGCTCAATTAGAGTGGGTTTCCCCTGGTATTGGGATTGGCTGGTGTAAGAATAGTTGCCGCCGGTGTTTGAATACATTTTTTTTTAATTTTATTTATAATTTTTTTATTTTATTTGAGACATTAACGTCTGTTTTTTTTTGATTATGATGAGATTTTTTATTTAATTTTTTTTTCATTTTAAGAAAATTTAAATTTTTTTGAAATTTTTAATCTTGATAAAAAAAAAAAATTTAAATTCCTTCTTTTTCTTTTTTTTCCAATCAATTAATTACAAATTCTCGACATTAGTGCCATCTCCTTCAGCATCATCTTGCATCTCACTTGTCCAAAGAGTCAAGTTATCTCTGATTAATTGCATAATAGTGGTAGCATCCTTGTATTGATCCTCTTCAATATGTTCGATATCAGCAATGGCATCATCAAAAGCTTGTTTGGCAAGGTTGCATGCTTTGCTGGGATCATTCAAAACCTCATAAAAGAAGACTGAATAGTTCAAAGCCAATCCTAAACGAATAGGATGAGTGGTTTTCAACTCTTGATTGGCCACATCAGAAGCAGATTTATAAGCCTGAGAAGCGTTTTCAGATGCCTTGTTATGCAATTCACCACTTGCATATTCTGAGATGTATCTGTAATAATCTCCTTTCATTTTCATGAAAAATACCTTGGATTCAGGGTTTGTTGCTTGTTTCACTAAATGTTGATCAATCAACGCTAGGATATCATTGCAGAAATTCGTCAATTCGCTCTCAATCTTTTTCTTATATTCTCTCAAAAGATTCAGGTTCTTTGAACCTTTGGACTCCTCCTTCTGCTCAATGGAACTCAAAGCTCTCCAGGCAGTTCTTCGGGATCCCACTGAATTCTTGTAGGCGACACTCAAAAGATTTCTTTCTTCGATGGAAAGCTCTTGGCCTGTCATCACAACCTTCTTCATGTAATCGAGCATGTCTTCAAAACGTTCGGTTTGTTCAGCTATTTTGGACATAAAGATGAGTTCGTCTCGGGAGAGGGACATTTTAAAAGATGGCTAAATTTTTTGATTTTTTTTTGTTTTTTGTTTTTTGAAAATTAAATAAAAAAATTTAAATTTGGAAATAAAAGATTCTTCATTGAAGACAAACAAAATATTTAGATTTCGATTAAAGTTTAATAAAATTATATTAAGTTTTAAAAAAAAAAAATTGAAAAATTCATTTTGCAATCATTTTTATAAATTCATATAAAAAAAAAATTGAAAGGGACCTTCGATTAAAAAAAAATAAAAAAATGAATTCATTTAAAAAAGTAAAAGGATTTATTTTTAGGATAAGAAAATAATTTCTGAGAAATTCCTTATTTTCTGTGTTTGCCAGTTATTGAAAATTAAGAAATAAAATTATTTTTTTTTTAAAATAAAATCAAAATTTTTAAAAATATAAACACATAAACTTTTAAACCACTTTTTTAATCATTAGGGGGTTTATATTCATTTTTTTTCATCATCTCCTTTAATTTTGGGTGTTCGACTCCAACTCTTGGATAAATCCAATCAGGGCAAAAATTGGGAGGGGTAAAAGGAGCCACTTTCCTATGTTTTAAGTTCATTCGGTAATAGAAAATCGAGATGATAAACAGAATAATGAAAATTATAAGAATGAATATAGCCACAGTTCCAGCAGTGACTCCTTCATTCCCAGGCATTTTATGTGCGTTTAGAGGATATCCACATTTTTTGAAAGAAAATCGTTTATTGGGACTGTTGACAAAATCATAATGATCATAGCATATAACATTCTCAGCGTAAATATTGGCAGGCAAGCATAAAGTAAATTCTTTGAACAGATCTTTTTGGATATTTGAGTTATAAGTGCAAGAAATCCATTGGCATTGTTCGTCACATTGATCATCAGAATAACATTGTTCTTGAGACATTGTTGCACATTTCATTGCCAATTCATTATCTTTTGAAAAAGTACTTGTACATTTTCGAGAATAATTATAGGTCGAAATTAAAGATCCGAGAGTATATTCAGTTTCTGCTTCTTTTTTAGTATGTGCTTCATCTCCATCTACGGGGGAATGACTTGATGATAATTCTGCATATATATGCAAATAAATTTTGTCAGTGCATATTCCCATTGCATAATTAAAGTCTGATTCAGGTTCGTTGAGAACTTTATATAAAAAATAATTTAAAATTTGTATTTAAAATGGAACATACTTAAACAATAGGAAGAGTTTGGCTGACAAGAAGAAAAAGACTCTTTGTTGCAGCTGTTGTTTGTTGAAAACAATGGCTGATCTGAGATCATTAAGCGTTTAATTAATGAATGGTATTCTTTAATTTCTAGGTTAATTGTTTGGAAATTGGCTTGAAGCACATAAATGTGACATGGAGTTGTTGTATTGAGAAGCACCATGTTTTGAACGTTAAGAACAGTTTTCTCGATCAAAAATGAGATCGATGAAGAAAGAAGAAAAAAAAAGAAAAAAGCGAGACAATGATGAATTTGCATTAGTATTTTTTGGTTCTCCTTTCAAAAATTTATTTATTCGATTAATTTTTTTATTTTTTAAAGAACAAAACAATTTTTTAATAAATTTATTAATTTTTTTTTATCTCTTATTGTGAATAATTTTTTAAAAATGAAATGTTTTTATAAATTATTCTAATATATTTTTAAAGTCTGATCTAATATTTTGTATGACCCATTCCCAATAGGTTTTTCGTGTAAAATCGATATCCTCCATAAGTCTTTCAACCAACTAATTCAAATAAATTAAAACTTAAAGAACAAATTTCAAATGACTTGAAGTGCTAAATTGATATTTTCTTTTGTATCTGAAAGCAAATAAATATTAATAAGTGTCGAATATGCAAATTTGCATCGTTCATCTTCATTTTCAATGATCCATTTAGCAAATTCCTCAATTTGTTTAAATTCTAATATATCATTAACACACAAATGCTTGTTTAAATGTATTTCGAGGTTTTTCTCTTCTTTTTGTTGTAATATCTTGTAATTATATGATTTAAACCAGCTATCAAGTAAAGAAATAATTAATCTTTAAAAGATATTTCTTTGAAGATTACCCATTTAAATAATTCCATGCGCTTTCATTATCGGGAGCGATTTTTAATTTCTCTAAACAATAACTACGAATATTATTAGCAAAAAATAAGAAGGTTTCATTAAAAAAAAAACGTGATTTCGGTTTTTAAATCCATTTGCTTCATGTCAATAAAATGTTTGTAAATGAAAAACCGTTGATTCCATACTGAATTATTCCTGATATCTTGCTCTAAATACGATTCCAAAGCTTTGAGCTCTTGTTCATATAGGTCAAATTTTTCAACGAGCCATTTTCTTTTTAAAAAAAAATAAATTATTTCATCTCTTTTTTTTTTAAACTAATCAAACTTAAAAAATAATTAGACCAACCTGTAAGACCAAGCATGATAATTCTTATTTTCGTCATTCAAAATACTGTCAATGAATTGAATCTCGTTTAAAGGACTATTAATTTTCTCAATGATCCAACGTCGATGTTCCCTAAACAAAACTTCATATAATCATTTATTTTTTTAAAAAACCAGATTTGATAGACTTTTTCATTATTTTTCATATTTTTCTCAATGAATTCCAATTCCTGTATACAATCTTTATTCAATTTTTCAATGCATTTGCGACGAAGAAACCAAGCACTATAATTCCCGCATATCTGACCAACTACAAACCCTGTCAATTCAAACACTCGCTCACTTATTTCATTATTTTTGACAACAGCTCGGAAATATCCCATGATTTCTTCATCTAAACAAAGCGTTTACTTCTCAAAGAAGAATTATTAAATTCATACAATCTTTGGGGTATTGGAAGTTAAAAATTGGAGGCTTTCCATCATATTGTGGAAGAGGAGATATGTCATCCCATTTAAAACTGCTTTTCGATAAAAAGCTCTTTTTGATATTGAATTCCATATTTTTGTTAAATTAATAAAAAATTACTATAATGAAAAAAAAAATCAAAAAAACTATATTCTTTTCATTAAAAATTTAAATTATAAAGAACTATTAATTTTTACATGAAGGAGATTCAATTTCTTCCTTCACCTTTAAAATCTTTGACGTTCTGCTTAGGTTTTGAACCACAAGGTTATAATTATTATGCGGCAAATAGATCTCAAACTCACCACAAGCATCCATTGGGAGAAACATCTCTGCGTTTTTTCGATCCGCAGAAGAACTCGATGATACATTGATTTGATTTGTTAAAAGTATTGAAGGTATTTGATTTACTTGGTTTCTTTGGCTTGCCAAAAATCCTTTACCTTTTTGATTTTGATTTGAATTTCCTTCTTTATTATCAAGAATTGCTGATTTTATATTAATAAAACTTGGCAAAATGCTATTTTCAGTTTCATTCTTTATTAGGGTATTCCTAGTATAAGAACTAGGCTCATAATCTCCTTTACAAATAGTGGGCGCTTGCAATAATTGTGAAATATCTGACCTGAAAGTTGAAATGCTAGGGTGTATTTGATAAGTTCTTTCGAAATTTTTTAAAGGGTTTTGTCCTTGATTTTGTTTTTTTATAAGATTTCCTTCTTCTTCAAGCAAAGGGTCTTCCATTATATCTTCTAAAGCCTTGGATTTCATTGTGTTATTGCTGCTCTCTAGGAAAGAAGCGCTATCAAGGGTCGCTTTTCGGGATGGCTTGTTTCCGCTGACGTTGAGTGAGATCATACTCAAATGGTGCCTGGAGCCTTGCGCATTCAATTGAGATTCTGGCTGTTTAAGAAAACTTCGGCTTTGGCAGTTGTTCCGGCCTCGGAAAACCTTGTCGTCATTTATTTTAATGTTTTGAGCACTGATGCTAGAAAAAATTGAGTCGTTATTTGAAGCGTTTAGCAATTCGGTGTTTATTTTCATTGAGTTTTGTACAGGAAAAATAGGAGCTTTTTTAAAATGGGTTTTAATTTCAAAGACTTTTTTAAATCTTACTTTCGGAATCATCTAAAAAACCATCTGCGATAAGTTTCTCATTTTCTTTTTCGAAAATAGCATCATAACCTTCAAAAAACTCATCAAATTCACGTTTATTCATCAAAATGTTGATGCCTTTGATAAGGGAAGCCACATGAAGGGATGGCTTGAATTTCTTTCTTATGTGTCGAATGTATTTAGAATTGCGATTTTGGACTGGGGAGGAAATATATTTTGATATAATTAGCCTTTTGTGAGGGATGTAATGATATTTTGGACAGTAGAATGAAAAATGCTGAAAGGATTTGCAAAGCAAGCATTTTGTATTGAAGAACTTGCATTCTTGATAAATATTCAATTTATCTCGAATAAGACAAAATATTTCCTATTATCATAAGAAAATTTGTAAAGGATTTTAATATATTTTTCTTTAACATAATCATGTTTATTCTGATGAATTAATCGCAAAAAGTCACTTTTTTTTATTTGATAGACTATAGAAAATGCTTTGCTTTTTGCTTCTAGGAAAACTTCATGGTTTTCTGAAAAAAACTCCATTAAACCAATAATTTCATTTTCCTTTATTAAAAAGAAAAATTAATGATGAAAAGAGGAAAATTTACTTTGGCTTTAAAAATGATATTGTCCATAAATTGACTGTTGTTGTTCATGATGAAATTAGGAAGAGGCCTTTGAATTTCTATGACGCCGTTTTTTATGAAATAAAGGTATTTCTCATCATCATCTTCTTGTTTCTGAAAGATTAAAAGAGTTTTATTGGAAAAGTTGAAAAATTTATAATTTTATGAGAAAAAAACTAATTTTTTAAAAATTTTTGAATAAAAAATTAAAAATACTAAAAAAATTCTTTGATCAGGCATAAATTGAACAAGTGACACTTTTTCAGCAAGTTTCTTCAGAAAACTCTGCTGAAAATTCGTCTGAAAAAAACTGATTTTATTCAAAATAAGGAAGAATTCTTGTGATATCATTTTATTCTTCATTTGCGAATTAAATTCAGTCAAAAGCTTGTTATCAATAGAGTTTTCATCAAAATATTTAAAGAACTTCATGATTTTCTCGTTTCCCAGAGCGGAAATTCCTTTGAAATTTCCTATTTTTCTCAAAGAACGCAACGTTTTTTTTTCACTTCGAAAGTCAAATAGATTTTTTATTTTAAAAAACGCATAAATCAGGAAAAAAAAGCTTAAAATCTGTAAAAAAATGCAAAGGACATATTCTGAATTATTACAGGGTCCGAACCTTTGAAAATCAGGCTTCGAAATCATTAAAGAAACAACCCAGAATAAAGAGATCAAATATAGTTCAAATGACTCAAAAGAATTAGTGTTAATTTTCGCTTGTATCAGCCAGTTTTGCCCAGAATTCAAAGAACCGATTCTGAGCCAAAAACAAGCCAAAAAATGAACCAAAACAAAGAAATTCAAAAGAAACACCAACAGTTTCAGTATTTTTTCGAAGAAATCTGTGAAAAACAACAAATCAATGTATTTATTTTGAATTCTTAAGAAATCACGAAATTTTAACAGGAAAAAAAGCTTCATAAAACTGTCATTGGGAATCAAAAGAAAAATTATTGATAGGAGTTCAAAGAACAAATCCTTTTTTAAACAGTTTTTGAGGATTTTTTGAGGATTTGTTATCAAAATGCCATGAGAATAATATTCTGTGCGAAATTTTATCAGAATTTCAATGATTAAAAGAAAATTCAAGTTCTTTAGAGTTCGAACGAAAGCTGAATCTTCGTCTAATTGAAAAGCAATTATGAAAGGGATTGTGAGAAAATTCAGGAGGATCAGGGAGAAATTAAGGAGATCTAAGATAATTTTAACAGGATTCAAAGGTTTCAGGATAGGAAAAAAGGTTATAAAGTCAAGAAACTTCTATGATAAAATAAAAAAAATTAAAAAAAAAAAATTTATTTTACTTCTTCGAAAATTTTAAATAAATTCAGTTTTTTTTGTTGATTTACAGAAAAAATTCCAGTTGATTTACTGAAATCATCATTGGAGTTGTTCAGTACTATTTGATCTTTTTTTCTTGGAATCTTTGAAAAAATATTTGAAATTTTCCGTTTTTTTTAATTTTTACCCTTTTAAAGTCCTCCTTTTTCAATGGGTTTTCAATGAATTGTTCTTTTTCATTGATAATCCATTTACATATAAAAATAAAAAATTCAAAGAAAAACCTGGTTTGTTAGAAAAACTTATATTATTCTTGATAATTTCTTCATTAATGCTTTGATTTTCCATTTCTTGTCAAAAAAAAATATTTTAAAACAAATTTTCTTTCAATAAAAAAAAACTGTTGATAAAAAATGAGTTAAATTTCTCAGCTGATTGGTAATTTTTGTGGAGTTTGGGACCTATTGGGTGAATCTCAATATTGGGAATTTGGGCGAA
>JFJP01005718.1_pt1 | contig 13702 bp, 3 predicted proteins | sample 431651 | NCBI WGS metagenome assembly JFJP01 (sample SAMN02602958, study PRJNA72255) | Microbial mat metagenome, whole genome shotgun sequencing project. | biome: fresh water; feature: sink hole; material: water; isolation source: purple microbial (photo- and chemosynthetic) mats found in...
ACGGCATAGGGGCAATGTCCTGGTTGTAACCCCGCAGCCGTGGGTGGCACCGCGCTCCAACCAGGCCGGTGTAGCTGGAATCAAGCCCAGCCCGTTGATTTGATGGTCAAGCCGCCTATGGGCGGTTTTTTCATTTCCGGCGCGTCGTGACAACACCATAGAGGGCATATCCACATGGTAGCCATCTATGATCGAACCGTTCCCACTCAATGCGCTATGCCTGTTTTTCAAGTCTGAACAGTTCCAACTGATCGACATGCCCGTGCAGGTCGGCGGGTCAGTCGATAAGCACGGTCACATTCGCAAGCCGCATACCCGCATCCAAAAGGTGCGTGTCGAACCGCCAAAAGTCGCAGAGCAACCATCGCTGTTTGGTGATGCACCTGCTGCACCTTCCAAAAAAGCCAGCAAGCTCGATGCCTTCATCCGCAAGCATGGCGGCCTTGAAAGCCTTGTCAACATTCTGCGCGGCATGACCGATGCGCAACGCCAGCGACTGTTTGCTGAAATGGGAAAGCTCGACGGCAAGTCGGCGGCGGATGTTGAGGCCATGTTTGCCGGTGTCAAGCCCGCGAAGCTGCCACAGGATGATCTGTTTTCTCAACCCGCACCAAAGGATGAAAATGTCACTCAAGCCAAAGAAACCATCACGCAAAAACCGCGACAACAAGAAGCAAAAACAGACGCAGTAAACCAAAAAAACGAATGGAATGCAAAGCAGGCGCATCTTGAAATGGGGCGTGAGGAGTTTGTGGATGCTGCTACAAAGCATTACCAAGCTCAGTGCGATGAACGCGGCAAGGTTGCTTTTTTTGGAAGCGGCGATAATTCAAAACACATATTTCAGTTAAAAGCTCGTTTGGCATGGGATGAGTCGAACAAAACGCCAGCAGCAGCCAGTGCAGTAGTTGCTGTAAAGCCGCATGAAGCCACCAAACCCGAGCCAAAACTAAGCACTCTGGCAAAGCAGGCAATTGATATTCTACGCGAGGGTGGATATTTCAGAAAACAGCTTGAAACACAATATCGCGGCGGCGAAAAGTTTGAAACCAGATTGTGTTACAGCAATGGAAGCATAGTCACAGGATATGGATTCAAGACCAAGCAAGAGCTTCAAGATGCGGGGATGCTTGAGCGTGTTCCAGATGTGCTTAAAACATCGGCGTACCGGGAAGAGTGGCGGCTGAGGGGTGAAGCAAAGCCAGCAGCGCTGCCTGTGGCCAAACCACCTGAAGAACCAACCAACAACCCAAAAGAAGGCGACCACAAAACCGAAAACGGCATCGACTACGTTTTGCGCGGTGGCCGGTGGCATCTGGCAAACGAGCAAGCAAAGCATTACCGCTACGCGCTACCCATGCGCCCACCTGCTATCGGTGCGGTGCCAAAGGGGTTTGTATCGCACACCCAAGACCCAAGCGTTCCGGTGGCTCGGCATGGCGTGCTGGCATACGACCGCGAGTTGACACCAGCAGAGGTCAAGCAATACGAACTGGTGCCACTGGGTACAGACGGCGCTGAACTGCAATTGCCAAAACTTCCGGCGGCGGTGCGCAGTCAGGTAGAAGAGGCTATGTCAAATTTGCGCTACATGGCTGATGAAATTAAAGCCGGTAACGTACCACTGGCTGATTACAAAGACGACATTTCAGAGGCTAAAGGCAAGCTGGAAACATTTGCCGTCTATGCCAACCGCAAGGGCATTGACAAGGACAAAGTGCTGGACGAATTGGGCGGCGTGCCTGATTTCAGTGAATTAACGCAAAAAATTGTAGAAAAAGTGCAAAAAGAGCCTGCAAGAGAGGCTGAAACTCAAAATAGCGCATCGCTGCCATTCGGTGTTCAACCCGGCATCAGCAAGCAAGCCCGGCGCGACCTCAATGCCCAAGCGGTGGACATCATCAACCGGGGCGGCATCATCACCGAAGCCGACAAAGCCGTCCTGCGCCAGTACAGCGGCAACGGCGGCTGCGGTGACTCGCTCAATGAGTTTTACACCCTGCCTGCGGTGGCCGATGCCATGTGGCAAGTGGCGCAAAGCCTGGGTGTCAGCGGCGCGGTGCTTGAACCAAGTTGCGGGCCGGGCGTGTTCCTGCACACTGCGCCAGCGGGCTCCAAAGTGTCGGGCGTGGAGCTTGACCCCATATCAGCCAAGATCGCCCGTGCGCTGCATGGTGACCGGCATGAAGTTGCCAACGCCAGCTTGGAGCGCTTTGCAACGCAAGATGACCGCCAGTTTGACGCAGTGCTGGGCAATGTGCCGTTTGGCCTGCGGGGCTCACTGATCAAAGATGACAAGCCCGACATCAAGACCGCCGATGGCTATTTTTGCGACACGGCGCTGGACAAGTGCCGTGCGGGCGGCATTGTCGGGCTGATCGTGCCGACTGGCATCATGGATTCCAAGACGAACCGCAAGCTGCGCGAGAACATGCTGCGCAAGGGGCAGTTCCTGGGCGCGCAGCGGATGCCCAATACCGCGTTTGAGCATTCGCACACCGAAGTGACAACGGATATGGTTTGGTTCCGCAAGTACCCGGACGACGTGGCCGGGGCGCTGTCAACGGATGCCATTACCCAAAGCCACCTGCAAGCAATGGGCGTGTGGGATGATGAATTTCTGTCTGGCAGCTACTTCACCGGGCGCGGTGCTGAGAACGTGCTGGGCATCATGGGCGCGGGCTGGCGCGCCAAGGCTGGCATGGGTGCGGACATCACAGTCGAGGGCAGTATGCGTGACGTGCCAGCGGCCATTGCAGCATTCAAGCCCGAAGCTGGCACACCGATTCCAGCGGTTACCGACATTCTCGCGGCGGTCGGTGATGATGAAAAAACCCGTCAAAAAGTGCTTGGCGGTGCAATGACCCGGCCCTATGCCGACAAGTCAAAGCCGGGCGACACCAAGACCGTTGACGGCATCGCCTATGTGCTGCAAGGAAAGCCGCCACGGTGGCATCGCATCGACGAGGTGGTGGTGTCCAAAGCGCTGACGACCGGGCAGGAGCTGGCTGGCCGGATTGATGCACTGATGAGTGGTGTCGATGTTGACCGGCCAAAACTCGAAGCCGACTTGAAGCTATGGGTGCTGGCCAATGGACTGCCGTCAAAGCACAAAGACATTCTGCTGGGCGCGCAACAAGACAAAAGCCTGTACCGGCTGATCGGTGCGGTCAATGGGGCCGGGGAATTGTCGGATGCTGTGGCTGGCCGGGCCGCAAAGGTGCAGCAAGGCAATTTTGAGGCGACGGTGCAAAGCCTGCTCAATGACCACGAAACGGCTGCCGTGCGCAACATCGCGCAGTCGGCTGGCATGGATGACGACGAGGCCACCGATCACCTGTATGGGTCTGGCAAGTACGCCATTGACCCAGCGACCGGCGAATGGACAACCAAGGACATTTACCTATCAGGCGATTTGTGGAAGAAAGCCGATGCGGTGCGGCAAGCCATGACCGGAGAGCTTGTGCCTGAGTTGCGCAAAAAGCTCGAACAGCAAGCCGCCATGCTCAATGAGGCTATTGCGCCCGTTTCGCTGGAAGAGGCGTTCATTCAAGTCAATTCGGCGTTTCTACCGACGACCATGTTGTCGGCATTCTTGACTTGGAAAAACCACGATGCGCCAGACGCGAACAAATGGACAAAAGAACTGCCAGACACGGTAGTGACCTTTGCCGACGGCGTTTACACCATTGAGGGCGGTTCATCGTGGGGTGAAAACAAACACCTTGACAAATTCCTGAACCGAACCGGGCTGAAAAAAGACGACAAGCACATCATTGATGATTTGAACGTCGAATTCAAAGAATGGCTGTGCGCGTCAAGTTTCCGCGAGCAAGCCGAAGACCTGTACAACCGCAGTTTCAAGGGCTTCAAAGACCGTCAATTCAGCAACGAGCCGATGGACATACCCGGCATGAACACCGAGGGGCTCAAAGACTACCAGTGGGGTGGTCTGCGCTGGGCATTGAACACCGGTAAGGGCATCATCGCGGCGGACGTAGGGTTGGGCAAGACTGCCCGAGGGCTGATGCTGGCGGCCACACTCAAAAACACCGGGCAGGCCAAACGGCCCATGATCGTGGTTCCCAAGTCGGTGCTGGCTAACTGGGCTGAAGAGTGCAAGAAGTGGTTCCCTGCCAGCAAGGTGCTGCTGATTGGACAAGATGGCGACGGGCCAAATGAGCGCAAGCGCAAGTATCACGATATGCAGCAGAACGATTATTACTTCATCATCATTTCTGAACCATCGTTTGAAGAGATTGACCTTGACCCAGTGACAAAAGGTGAATACAACAGCAGAGATTTCTGGGTGCAGCGCGGTGAAAAATTGGGCAACGCGGGGGACAAGCGCACCAACCAAATCAAAACCGCATGGAATCAGGCGCGGGCCGGTCAAGAGTTTGATTCAAATGACCGTACCAATGCCACCTATTTCAACGAATTGGGCGTTGACTGCATTATTGCCGATGAAATGCACCATCAGAAAAATCTGGTGTCGGTCAAGTCACGGTTTGGCGAATCGCCCAAGTACCTGGGCGGTGGGGGGCAATCCATGCGGTCACTGGACTTCAACCTGAAGTCTCGATGGCTGCTTGACCAAAACAATGGCAGAAACGTGTTCGGCCTGACGGCAACACCGACCAAAAATAGCCCAATCGAGATTTTCGCCATGCTGTCGCACGTTGCGCCCGAGGCATTCGAGCGTGTCGGCATCCGCAACAGCGAAGAGTTTTTGGACAGGTTTGCCCGGTTTGAGGACGGTATGGCGCTGGACACTGGTGGCACGATGGAAGAGGCGCTGATAACCGCCGGGTTCCAGAACATGGACGAACTGCGCGCCATCATGCGCCGGTACATCAACCGCACCACGGCGGCGGATGTCGGGCTGAAGCTGCCAGAGCGACAAGACGTGCAGCACTTGATTGATATGGATGCGGCGCAACAGGGCAAGTATGCAGAATTGCGCGAGCTGGCTGCCAACGCGGGCGGCAAGGATGCCACCGGTGACAACCACATCTTCAGCATCATGGACAAGATGAACAAGACCGCGACCGATATGTCGCTGCTTGACCCGTCATACGATGCCACCAAAGCGCCAAAATATGTGGCTTGTGCCAAAGAGATTTTGGCGAACCTGAAAGACGGCGGCCAGATTGTCTTCAGTGACTACGTGGATTCGCACGAAAAGATAGCGGCGGCGCTGGTTAAGTCAGGCATCCCGCGAAACCAGATCGGCATCATCAATGCCCAAGCCGCGAAGTCCACAGAGGCACGGCAAAAAATCTGCAACGCATTCAACGCGGGCAAGCTCAAGGTCGTCATCGGCAACACGACGGTTATGGGTGAAGGGCTGAACCTGCAAAAAGGCACCAGCGACATTCATCACCTCGACCTGCCTTGGGAGCCTGCCAGTATGCAGCAGCGCAATGGACGTGGCTTGCGACAAGGCAACACGAACAAGGGCGTTCGCATTCACAGTTACCTGTCAAAAGGCAGCTTCGACGGCTACCGGCTGCAAGCCATCATGGCCAAAAAAGACTGGCAGGATGCCATTTGGAACGGCGGCAACGAAGTCGAAAACCTGAACAAAAAAGACGTAAACCGCGACGAGCTGATGATCATGCTGGCGGCTGACCCAGACCAAGCGCGGGCGGCATTTGAGGCCAACCATGCGGCCAAAGAAGAGCGGCTGACGGCGGGCAAGACGGCTGAGGCGGCGCAGCGATTTGTCCAGTTTCAGGAAGTCAAACGCAGCTTCAATGCCCTGAAAAACAAGGACACACAATCGGCGGCACGGCTGAAAGCCAAGATGGACAAGGAATACTCGGCACTGAAGGCTGACAAGTATTTCACCGCGAAAGAGGCGCTGGATATGGACGCGGTGATTGTTGCCAACACCGGGGTGCTGCTGCACTCAGGCGCTGGCATCGTGCTGGCTGACGGCGCAGAGTCTGAAAAGTGGGTGGTGACCGGCGTTGACCCGCGCAATGGCGCAGTGTCCATGCGACGGTACGGGGACGAAACCGGCAAGGGAAAACAAGTGATGGCGGCCAAAGACTTGCCAAAACCCAAAGCCTTTACCTTCAATGAGGCCGCAGAGAAAGATGAAATCAGACGCAAAATTGCAGAAAAGCCGATTGACGTGGTGAGCATTGATGACTTGAAAGGCATTCCGTCTGACATACTTAAAAGCAACAATGAGGCCATTCAAAAACAAATATGGGAAAAGACAAAATCTTATAGCATGAGCCACCGTGGCGACCAAATACCGTTGATTGAAAAAGCCACCGGCAAAACTATTTTTGTAAAAAATTACGAAGTCAGCGGGAAAACAAGCGGCAACATCGGGCCGGATACCCATGACTTCATGTTGCCGACGGATGAAAACAAGGCGCTGGCTATACAAGGCTGGATGGACGCAGAGCGGGCCATGAAGTTTAGCTCTGAATCAAGCAAAAGCAGAAACAGTAAATACTCAACAGTGCCAACCAAAAAATATGGCACACTGGAACGAAGCAACCCGTGGGGCTTTGTGCTTGAATCACTTTTTGGTGACCAAAAGTATTATCATTCGTCAACATCGCCCATCATCAAAGCTGCCAAACAACAGTTTCAGGCTGAACAATCTGTTCGCATCAAAAAGGCACCATCGTTTCAGGCGGCACTGGAAGAAGCGGCACCGTTGGGTGACATTGAGTCTGGCGACGGCGAAAAAACGCACGTCAAATTCCCAAAACGGGTGCTGGCGCAACTGTGGGCCAAGGCGCGGCATGAAGGTGTTTTAACCCATCAGATTGACGATTATGTGCCAAGGTCAATCCCTGAGTACAGCCGGACGTTCGTCAACAAGCACATGCCCTATTTGGTTGCGGGCCACCACGGCACAGTGCATGGTGCGCTGCTGAAAATGGCGGCCAAGGCGGGTTACCATGATCTGGTTCATGCAATGGTTGAATCCAGCCTGCGCCACCGCTCAACAAGAGACCACAAAGATGCTCTGCAAGTCATTGCTGCACCGTACTCGCACGGGCCAGACCACCTAAAAGCCATGCAAAAGCTCGCTGAAGCGCAAGGCATCATGGATACAGAGCGAGGTGTTCTGCCATACGATCATCCGTTCAAACCAACTGGCTATGGCGCTTCAAGAGACAGTTTCGTGACTGTGCGTGACTATCTTGCGAACATGGGCAAGGCATAATGCTAAACACCAAAGTGAGCCAAAAAATGTCTAAACCCATGCTCCCGCCCGACCAGATCGCAGCCAACATCCGCAAGATGCTTGAAAACAAACTTGAGGTTTACCATAACTTCGGTGTGTATTGGTACTTCGTCAAGTCGTTTTTGAAGCGGTACTACACCATCGACCAGATGCCGATTCTTGGCACCTACGAGCAGCCTGACGTGGTTGACAGGATGCCAAAGTACGACAACTTTGAAGATGCGATGCACGATGCCTTGTTGTTTTTCAGGGCGAACCTTGAAGACAACGGCAACGATGCCACCAGCATCGGGCCGGATGATGAACCGGTCACGCTGTTTGATGCTGACATAGGCTTTTAGTTCGTCGTGACACCAAACTGGCAGGATGAACAAGACCATCCTGCTGATCAAAGCCGCCATCACACTCATCCTGCCCAGTGGCAACCGCTACACGGTAGCGCCGGGCGATTACTCGTTTGACGGCGAACTGGCCAAGGCCACACCGCTTGCGCCGGGCCAGAGGTGGATCACCGTTCACCCGAATGGGCGCGATCAAAAAGGCGTTCCCGTCATAGTGCAAGAGGCATCGCACGGCAGCGGTGTCTATCACGTCGTTGGCGGCGCAAAGGGCAAGATGAACTATCTCAAGCTCACCGGCATCAAACCCGAGTCGAGCTACAAGCAAGAGGCGGCGCAGCGCGCAAAAGACAAGCGCGAAATCAAGAAAATGAAGGCCGGGCGCGACAAGGAACTTGGTCTGGACAAAGGCAAAAAGGCGGCGCGGGAAGATGTCAAGCTGCAAAGGCACTTGGCACAAAAAGACTTCATCAAGACCGTGGCTGAAAAAATGGGCTGGAAAAAAGAGGAACTCGAAGCCAAGATTCCCGACACACTGTCAACAGCGACACAAAACAAGCTGATGCAAAAGCACCACAGTGCGCTGCTTGAAAAGGCCAACAAGGCGGTTGACCTGCAAGTGCAAAACCTGATTGCCGACACCCAAACCCGGCAGGAGGCGGGCTTTGTCCCCATTCCCAACGAACACACGCCAGACGATCAACTGACCACAGCCGACCTGGACGACACCCGGCCACAGGAAAAAAAGGCGTTGGGCTTTGCAGCGTATTACGCCGAACGGGCCGAGGAAAAAGGAGCAACTGCTGAAGAAATCAAGCAAGAGGCAGATGCAAAGAAAAAAGAACGTGCCACCAACCTGACCGACGGGCAGCGCCAGGCTATCAAAACCCGTGGTGACAATGCCAAGCAGATCAAGGCTGAAATTGCCAACATCCGCGAGCCCGTCACGTCGGATGTCAAGGCGGTACTGGCAACCGCCAAAGATGCGGTAGAACTGATCAAAGCCCGCAAAGCATTGCAGTCGGTCACCAAGCAAGCGCAAGCTGCCAACAAAGACATTGACGAGGCCACCGAGGTTAAAGCCTACAACCTGGAAGTGTCTGCGCCAGACGAAGATGAAATCGCGTCTGATATTGAAGACGAATTGCGCACGGCGCGTACAACCGCTTTTCTGTCGGCGGTCAAGGGCGAAGTCGATACTCCAGAGGTGCAACTGCGGCAACACATTGGGGCCGGGGCTTTCAACAGCATCAACGGTCTGGCCATTGCTGGCGGCGGCGCGGCGCTGGTTGATCGGTCGGTTGTTGATGTGTTGGGCATCGCCGGGGCGGCGCAAGTGCTGGCGCGGCGGCTCCATGCCGATCTGCCTGCTGCGGATGTTGAAAAGCTCACTGAGGGCATGGCCGATTACCACGTCCATCATTACATGGAAACGTCCAAAACGGCTATGCAAGAGGCGCAAGACCTGCACGAACACGCAAAGGAAATCGGCTTGGGCGAAGCCAGTCACGGCGAAGACTTTGAAGCCGTGCGCGAACTCAACAAGCGGCGCAAAGACTGCATCGAAGAGGCGCACAAAATCCTTGGCACCGCGCTGGGCGAAATGGAGGCCAATGCCGCCTTGGTCACCGCCATGAAGGGCGGTCGCGTCAATCAGCCGCTTGAAGTGCCAATGGGCAAAATCAGCGACGAGGACGCTATCCGGCAAGTGCGGGCCATCGGCCTTCAGCGCGGCGACTACGAGATCAGCCGTGTTGCTGGCAACCAGATTCTGACCGTCACCCCCGAGGGGCTTGACCGGCTGGCAAAACCGGTTGATCGGGCCGAATTGGAACGTACCAACAACACGCTGTCGATTCTGCGTGGCGAACAAGACGAATACGATTGGCTGCCGCAAGGATTCGCCAAACGGCCAGACCTGTGCCTGAATCTGAAGCCCGGCGTGGCGGCCACACTGGCCAAACCATTCAAGCCCGAGGGCGATCTGCACCAGTCGCTCAAAGACTACATCGGTGGGCGAACGGCGGACGGCGATGCACCGGCTGACATCATGGCCGATATTCAGTCTGAGGATTTTTTCAACAAGGCGGGCGACACCGATGCCTACCGCGAGGCGTTAGACGTTGTTGCACCGCGCAAGGATGCAGCGGGCAAAATGCAGCGCGACGAGGCGCTGACCGAAACCTTCAATGGTTATGCAGATGATTATGTGCAAAACCAGTTTGGCGGCAAAATTTCAAGCCTTCAACGGCAAAACTTCACCCCTGACGCGCAGGCTCAAGATGCCCTGCACCGGGCGCTGGCCGACGAGCCCGCCGGTATCGCGGCCTACAAACCCATTGGCGAACTCTCCAACGACGACCAGCGCACGCTGCGCGAGCATTTTTACCAGCATGTGGCGTTCGAGAAACCCGAAGCGGCCACACTGCGGCACCGGCTGGATGGCATGGAGCTGCACAAACCAGACCAGTACCTGCCCGACACCACACCCGAGTGGAAGGATTGGAACAAACAAGCCCAAGACATTGAGCGGCGGCTGTCAGAGGCCACCACCCCGGATGAGATAGACACCATCAAGGCAGAGCGGCGCGAACATGCCGACAAAGACCCGGCGGCGGATGACGTGTTTGCTCAAATGGGCGAAGCGCCAGAATTCAAAGATTGGACGGCGCAGCGCGATGCACTGGCAGAGGAAGTCAACAGTTCCTCGCTGGATTGGCAAAAGTACGCCACCATGCTGCATGGGCATGAAAACGCCTACGCTGCCATTCAGGACATCATCAAATCCAAAGTCGGTCAGGCATTCCATCAGCACTACAACACGCTCAACCCGTCGGCACCCCTGAAGCTCGGGCGGCAAGTCATTCGCAACAACCTCAACCACTTGGATGCGGTTGACCCGGATGCACTCAAACAGCGACTGGCCGAACAGCGCAAGTTTGATGACAGTCTGCGCGAACGTAACGCTGGCAAGTATGCCGCTGGCGGTATCGCAGAAAAGCGCGATGCGGCGCGGGCTGAAAAAGAGGCTTACGACCAGTCGCAGATGGGGTTTTTCTCAACCGAACAGGAAGACGATATGTTTGGCGGCGAATCCGAAGCGCCAAAGCCCGTCAAGCCATTGGCAAAAGACCAGCGCCACACGCTGGGCCATGCTGCAGAGCGCACCCTTGCGGGCATGGTTCCACTGATCGGCCAAAACTTCAAACCCGGTCAACCCGTCAAAATCTTCAACCCGACCATGAGCGGGCCAGACGGCATCATGCGCCAGCGCTCGATCAAGTTCATTGCGGCAAACAAGCGCGTGGCTCTGACGGCTGGCACAGGGTGCGTCTATGGCGGTACGATGCTGAAATGCGAAAAAACAGGGCGTGAAATGTCGTTTTATGACTGGTGGCTATCTGGTGACATTCCAACAGTCAGTGCGGTCAATAAAGTAGGGGAGATTGTCCAGGAGGCTGCAGCGCACCCGGTGTTTATCAAGGGATATGAACCAATGTTCTTGGTTACTCTTGAATCTGGCGCATCTGTCATAGTTACTGCAAAACACAGATTCATGAAGCCCTGTGGAGCGTGGGTTACGCTCGACTCTCTATTCGTTGGTGATTCTGTTGTTGCAGGCGGGAAAATCGGCCAAGCTACCCGATTGAAGGCGCTTGATCTTGCTGTGGCAGAGGCGCATAAGTCCCATCTTGAAGCCGAGGTAAATCACGACTCTTGGCAAATTCAGACGCGCGACGATGACTTTCTTCAGTCCATGTTTCAGGACCGAACTCACCCCTTGCATGTCGCGCAAGAGTCCGTTGTCTCGTCATTCTGTTCTCCAATAGCGAGCATGGTTAGCGCCGGGAACAGCATTGTATTCGATATAACGATAGGTGAGTGCGCCAACTACTTCGCGCACGGGATGTTGCATCACAACAGCGGCAAAAGTGCTATGATTTTAGGAACATTCGCGCACCTTCAATCGCAAGGCAAAGTAAAAAAAGGCATCGTTGCCGTCCCCAGCATCGGCATGGGTGGATTCGAGGCGGATGCCAACCGCTTCATGGAGCCGGGCCGGTTCAAGTGGCACTGCGAGCCCGGCGCTTCGTTTGAAGATCGACTGGCATCCTACAAAGACCCCGACACGCATTTCAGCGTAGTTACGCACCAGTCATTCCGGGATGACCTGCTGAAAATGGCGGCACAAAAAACGGGCGAAGAGCCATCGGCCATTGCTGAACGCATGGAAGGCATGAGCCGCAAAGAACGCTCAACGTTCACCAAAGACGTGCTGGCACACCACGGCATTAACTTCGATTTTTCAGCGGTTGACGAAGGGCACGGTCTGCTTGATCGCAAGGGCAAGGAAAACTCCAACATGTCCAACGCCATCGGCGGCGTGACCGACAACACCGGCTACACCATCAGTGCATCGGCAGATTTGGTCAAAAATGACGTGTCCGAGGCTGCCAGCGTCATGGAAAAACTGGAACCAGAAAAGCATGGTGACCGGGCCGCTTTCATGCGCCGGTACGGGGTTGATACGCTTGGTGCAAAAGAAGCACTCAAGCGTGAAATGCTCAACAACGTGTTGCCGTACAAACTTGACCCCAAGGGCGTGACCGCAGACAAGCGCGAGATTGCCGTCAAACCCTCGGCGGCACAGACGCAGGCACTTAAAACGCTGGAAGACAACATCGCCAAAATCCGCATTGCAAGAATGAGCGGCAAGGTCGATGTCGATGCCGTCAAGGCCATATCACCCAACCAGTTCAAAGACAAGCCAGCCGACCAACATGAAGCCATTGCCAAAGAGTTGGCATCGAGCTTGGGATTCAGTAAATCAGCAGCGATTCGCAACATCCTTGACAACGGCACGGATTCAGCCAAACTTGACACACTGGTCAAAATGGCCGCAGAGCGCAAAGGTAAACCTGGTGTGATTTTTGCGCACAGCCTGGAGGCGGTGGCCAACATCAAAAAGCGCCTCGAAGCCGATGGGCATCGCGTGGTTGCATTGACGGGTGGCGATTCGTCGGCGGACAAGGCAGCAAAAATACGGGGGTTCAACCCGGACAAAGGCGACCGGTCGCACGACATTATGGTCGCCAGCGATGCCGGGTCAACCGGGGCTAATCTTCAATCGGGGCAATGGCTCACGCAATACGATACCCCACAAACAGCCATGACCCATGCCCAGCGCCAGGGCAGAATTTTCCGCACGGGCCAGCAAAATGCCAATGTGGAGCTGGTGGACTTGGTATCAGACCACCCCAGCGAACGCGCAGCACGGGAACGGCTAAAAACCAAATACGCCCTGCGCGAACTGATGTCGTCGCCGTATGAGGCGGCAGACGATACCGGCTTGGCGCAATTCCTGCACCAGCGGCAGGTGGCGCAGCAGAATTCGATGTTTTGATTCGCCGTGGACGCAAGCAGCATCCCGGCGCACCTACTGCCAGCCGCACGAAAGTGGTTTGCCAGCCAAGTGGCCGAGATTCGCCCAAAGCATGGCAAGCACTGGCAGGAACACAAAGAGTGGGTGTACGACTACCTGATGGAAGAGCTAGGTGAAATGGGCAGGCTTGGACGCATAGAAGACCTGTCGTGACACCACACTGCCCGCATGAACCAACATGCCCCCGACTTCGGCGCGCCTGCGTCCAAAGACTTTAACAGTCTGAGCAAGGCGCATACGCCGCGCATCGTGCTTTTCAAGGCGATTAACCATGTTGTCATTCAAACGCGCAGCGACGGCGTGGTGCAGGGGTATCACCACAAAAACAAAGAAACCGACTTCATCAAAACCCTTGGTGGATCGCTTGACTTCGGTGAAATAACGTCTGAGATGTCCAAAGTGATGCGCAGGAAGGCAGGCAAGATCAGACTACAGCAGGGCGTTCAAAACTCAGATGGCACGGGATATGGATTGGCTCACATAGAAGCCCGACACGGAAAGCAAATCCGCGACCTTGGGTACAAGGACATTGCCTCATTTGTCGCTGATGCGGTCAATGACTTTGATGAAATCTGGAAACCGAAAACAACATCACAAATTGTGGCCATTGTTTCCGACAAACGAGGCAGGGCGATTTATCTTGAGTTGTCGCCAGCAAGGGATGAAGCTGGAGACTTTTACCGCGTCAATTCAGCTTTTCCA
>JFJP01042341.1_pt1 | contig 13702 bp, 9 predicted proteins | sample 431651 | NCBI WGS metagenome assembly JFJP01 (sample SAMN02602958, study PRJNA72255) | Microbial mat metagenome, whole genome shotgun sequencing project. | biome: fresh water; feature: sink hole; material: water; isolation source: purple microbial (photo- and chemosynthetic) mats found in...
GAAATTCCGGATATAGATGAAAATGAAGACAATAATATTTTGCTAATAATGGTACGCCCCATAGCCGAAGAGTGGAAAGCCTTGCCTAATGTAGAGGTGCTGAAATAAAGCCCAGCCCTTCAAGGGTTTGAAACCCTTGAAGGGCTAATTTGCTGCAAAGCTTGCCCAATGTGTTAATTAACGATTAATGTTGAACATTAATCGTTAAAAAAAACATGAAGTTTAGTGTATGTAACCGAAAAAAAATATATAAATTTGCGGTTGTAAACTAAGAAATTATGATTCAGCGAAAACTAAAAAACTATATTACCGACCGACTTTTCAAAGGAAAGGCAATCATTGTGCTTGGCGCAAGACAAACCGGCAAAACTACATTGCTTAAAACCATCGAAACCGAGCGTTCTGAAAAATCGTTGTGGCTCGATTGCGATGAGATTGATATACGTACCAAACTCAATGATGCAAATTCGCAAAAGCTTAAAAACCTAATAGGCAATGCCAAGTTGGTTTTTATCGACGAAGCACAACGAGTTGAAAATATTGGTATTACGCTCAAATTGATTACCGACAACCTCAAAGATGTTCAATTGGTTGTTTCGGGCTCTTCGGCGTTGGAAATAAGCAATAAAATAAACGAACCGCTGACAGGTCGTAAATATGAAACTGTCCTGTTTCCTATCTCAACAGCCGAATTAATTGAAACAAATTCAACCTTAAGCGAAGAACGGCTGTTGGAAAACCGCTTGATTTATGGTTTGTATCCCGATATTGTGATGAATCCGGGAAACGAAATTGAATTACTTAAAAACTTAACCAACAGTTATTTATACAAAGATATTTTGTTCTACAAAGATATTCGTAAACCACAGGTGCTTCAAAAATTGCTGCAATTATTGGCACTGCAAATAGGTAGCGAAGTATCGTACAACGAACTGGCAAACAGCTTGCAAGTTGATAAAGAAACAGTTGAACGATATATTGATTTGTTGGAAAAATCGTTCATCGTGTTTCGTTTAGGCAGCTTTAGCCGAAACCAACGAAATGAAATAAACAAAGGAAAAAAAATTTATTTTTACGATAACGGAATCCGTAACGCTCTTATTTCCAATTTCAATTCACTTTCGTTGCGCAACGATACAGGCGCATTGTGGGAAAATTTTTTGATAACCGAACGAACAAAGCAAAATGCGTATAATTTACACTTTTGCAATTCCTATTTTTGGCGAACTACCCAACAACAAGAAATTGACTACATTGAAGAACACTCGGGCAAATTGTTTTGCTACGAATTTAAGTGGAACGAAAACATGAATTTGAAGTTATTCACCGAAACAACTTTATTGATTTTTTAACGAGTAATGTTTAACGATTAATGTTCAACGATTAACGGTTAATGGTTAATGTTTTTTTCATTAATCGTTAATCGTTGAACATTAATCGTTAAAATAAATTTTGAGAAATGAGAAAAAAAATGTAACTTTGTATAATTAGTCAAACGAAAAGTAATCCTTTATTTGTAAGTTATGATAAGTTTAGAAATAGAAATATTAAACCCCGAAGCACGGAAATTGCTCGATAATTTAGCCAATCTTAATTTGATACGAATAACTCAATCCATAAATTTAAAACAAGAGTTTTCGCAATTGCTCTCACGATTAAGAGAAAACTCTGATACTCCCTTGAGCCTCGATGAAATACAACAAGAAGTAGAAATGGTTAGAAATCAGCGTTATGCAAATAAATAAAATGAAAGTAATTTTAGATACCAATATTTGGATAAGCTTTCTAACAAAAATTCTAAATTATTCCGAGTTTATCAAACAAATAATGCTAACTATTTAATGAAGAAAATCTGCGTTCCAATTAAAAAATACGATAAAAAACATGAATCGTTAATCGTTAAATAACTAAAAAAGTTTCATGTATGTATGAAACTTTTTTGTATATTTGCAAAAAAATCAGTTATACATGAAAGAAAATCTAATAGCCAGAGAAATCTACATCAATAAATTGCTTCCTTTTATAGATAAAAATCTGATAAAAGTAATTGTAGGGCAACGCCGTGTAGGTAAAAGTTATTTGCTTTTGCAGATAATGGAACACCTTAAAAAAGAAAATACATTGGCAAATATAATTTATATAAATAAGGAAAAATACGAATTTGACGCACTTCGTACTTATCAAGATTTGACAAATTATTGCGAATCGAAACTTTCGGAAGTAACTAAAAATTACATATTTATAGATGAAATACAAGACATTGAACATTTTGAAAAAACACTTCGCCATTTTTATTCACAGCCCAATGTAGATATTTACTGCACCGGAAGTAATGCCAAATTGCTTTCCGGCGAATTGGCTACTTATTTGAGTGGTAGATATATAGAGATAAAAGTTTACAGTTTGTCTTATCTGGAATTTTTGAAGTTTCACAATTTGCAAAATACGCTCGAAAGTTTGGAATATTATATGCAGATAGGCGGTTTGCCTTATCTTGTGAATCTGTTACCCCGCAAAGAGGTAATTTTCGAATACCTAAGTAATATTCTTTCTACCATTATTTACAAAGATATTATTGCACGTTACCATATTCGCAATCATTCTTTTTTGGAAAATCTGGTAAAATTTTTATCTCAAAACACAGGAAATTTAATTTCGGCAAAAAAAATTAGCGATTACTTAAAATCTCAAAACATTAAAATGTCGCCACAAATCGTGTTGGATTATTTGCAGTATTTAGAAAATGCGTTTCTTGTTTTTAAAGTAAAGCGAACCGACTTGACGGGTAAAAAGGTTTTTGAAACCAGCGAAAAATATTATTTTGAAGATATAGGAATTAAAAACGCACTTGCAGGCGAAAATAATTTTCAAATCAATCAAGTTATTGAAAATTTGATATTTAACCACCTCAAAATAATGGGTTACGAGATAAATGTTGGCGTGCTGGGCGACAAAGAAATAGATTTCATTTGCCACAAACAAGGCAAAAAACTCTATTTACAAGCCGCTTATCTATTGCCCGACGAGAAAGTAAAAGAACGAGAATTTGGAAATTTGTTGCAAATAAACGACAATTACCGCAAAGTGGTGGTTTCGCTCGACAAATATGCGCCAAAAGATTACAATGGAATAGAACATATTTATTTACTCGATTTTTTAACCCAAATAAACGATTTATGAAAAAAAATCCGTTCAAATCCGTTCTATCCGTACCCATCCGTGTTTCTATTAAAATAAAATAGGAACACGGATAAAACGGATTTTTTTTTAATTGATACGATGACTTTGAAGCCACCTGTATCAATTAGCAAGCCGCAGCCCTTCAAGGGCTTAGAACCCTTGAAGGGCTATTCGCTGCAAAGTTTGCAGAAAAAAACACAATGTATTGTTATTATAATCGCCAAATATTATTATTTTTGGCAATTATAAAGTCTAAAAATATGATTGAAAGAAAACTCGAATCAACAATAAAAAGCCGTTTTAATAGTGGCAAAGCAATTGTTTTGTTAGGTCCGCGACAAACCGGAAAAACAACCTTATTGCACAAAATAGCAAGCGATGAAGGCGAATTTTTGTTACTCGACTGCGATGATTTACTTGTGCGTGAGCAACTTGAATCAGCCAACACCGAAACGATAAAACAACTCATAGGTAAGTACAAAATTGTATTTGTAGATGAAGCCCAACGAGTAAAAAATATAGGTTTAATTTTGAAGATAATAACCGATAGGCTAAAATCAGTACAATTGTTGGTCAGCGGCTCGTCGGCATTAGAGCTGGCTAGCGAAATTAACGAGCCTCTGACGGGCAGAAAATGGGAATATATGCTTTACCCTATTAGTTGGTCTGAATTTTCGGAACATTTTGGATATTTAAAATCGTTGCAACAATTAGAGCAACGTATCATTTACGGAATGTATCCCGATGTTATTTCGAGCGAAGGCGAAGAGGCAAAAATATTAAAACAATTGAGCAACAGCTATTTATACAAAGATTTACTTTCTCTAAAAGGCATCAGAAAGCCCGAATTGTTGCCAAAATTACTAAAAGCCCTTGCCTTGCAAATAGGAAATGAAGTTTCGTACAACGAACTTGCTAGTTTATTGCAAGTTAGCAAAGATACGATTTCGAGTTACATTGATTTGCTCGAAAAAGCATATATTTTATTCCGTTTAGAACCCTTGAGCCGAAATTTGCGAAACGAAGTCAGCAGTAACCGCAAAATTTATTTTTACGATACAGGCATCAGAAATGCGTTGATTTCAAACTTCAATCCTTTGAGCTTGCGACAAGATACGGGAGCTTTGTGGGAAAATTTCCTAATTAGCGAACGCATCAAACAGTTGGAATACAATGAATCTTACGGCAATAAATATTTTTGGCGAACTACCCAACAACAAGAAATTGACTACATTGAAGAACACTCGGGCAAATTGTTTTGCTACGAATTTAAGTGGAACGAAAAAGTTATTCATCGAAACAACTTTATTGATTTTTTAACGATTAATGAAAAAAATCCGTGAAAATCAGTTCAATCCGTACAAATGGAGTGTTTTTATTTTTTAGCTAACGCCAAGCGGTATTGATACGATGACTTTGAAGCCACCTATATCAATAGAGCTCGAATCAACTAAAAAATATTCAAAATTCAGAATTACTTAACCATTGTGCTTTTTCATGCGAACTTAAGAAGCTAGCTTTAATTGAATTTTGAGCCAAAAGGCTAATTTCGTCGGTTGTTAGGTTCAGAGCTTTAGCTAGTTGCAAGTAGTTTTGTAGCAAGTAGCCGCCAAAATACGCGGGGTCGTCGGAATTGATAGTAACCATCAAATTTTTGGCAAGCATCTGTTTTATAGGGTGAAGCTTTAAATCCTTTACCACGCGCAGCGATAAGTTGGAAAGCGGACAAACGGTAAGCGGAATTTGTTCTTCCACGAGTCGTTTGACAAGTTTTTTGTCGGTAAGGCAATTGTTTCCGTGGTCGATTCGGGAAACTTTGAGTAAATCCAAGGCTTGCCAAATGTATTGGGCAGGACCTTCTTCGCCTGCGTGTGCTACGGTCAAGAATCCTTCTTGGCGTGCTTTAGCAAACACACGCTCAAACTTTTCGGGCGGAAAACCCAATTCCGATGAATCTAAACCTACGGCTATGATTTTGTTTTTGAATGGCAAACTTTGTGCAAGAGTTTCAAAGGCAGCTTCTTCGCTCAAATGGCGCAAGAAGCACATAATTAGTTTCGATGATATGCCTAATTTTTCTTTGGCATCGCACAATGCTCGGTCTATTCCGTTTATAACTGTTTCAAAGGCAAGTCCTCTATTGGTATGTGTTTGTGGGTCGAAAAATAGTTCGGTATGTACTACATTTTCAGCTTTTGCTCGCTCTATGTACGCCCATGTGAGGTCGTAAAAATCTTGCTCTTTTTGCAACACACCCGCGCCTGCGTAGTAAATATCTAAAAAGTCTTGCAAATTTCCGAACTTATAAGCAGCTTTTACTTCTTCTACGGATTTGTATTTGATGTCTATTTGGTTGCGCTTGGCTATTTGAAACATCAACTCCGGCTCAAAACTGCCTTCGATGTGTATGTGCAATTCCGCTTTGGGAATACGTTGTATGTATTGTTCGATGTTCATGTAGTTGTTGTTTTTTGTATCAATGAGCTTGGTTTAAAAAGTGGTTTGTTGGCTATTTTCGCAAAATGTCTGAGGTTTAATCAGTTCATTTGCTTAAAAAGTATGCAAAGATACTCTTTTTTTTCTTTCGGACACTAAATTATTGATAGCGTTACTTACTAGCGACCGAAATTGTAAGAAAAGCAAAACTACGCATTTTTTTCTAAATTCTAATAACAAATTGTTACATTTTCTTTTGAATAATTGTTTTGAATTTCAAAACAAAAGCATCTATTTCGGTAGAAATGTGCGAAAAATAAATCAAAATAGCAAAAACAATACTAATAATTGTACTTCTAACTGCTATATCTATAATGAAATGACTCATCGCTGGCAAAAAGTAAGAAGGTAAATAAGCAAGTAGTGCAATAAAAGTAATTTTTAAGTGCGCCCAACCTAAGCCATTCATTTTGTATTTTTTAAGAATATAAAAATACCGAATTAGAAAGTAAATAAAAGTAGAAATAGCTGATGCAATAGCCGCACCTGTAATTCCCCAAATAGGAATGAAAATGTAATTTGTAATAATAAGCAATGCAAGCAAAATAAACATAAACAACGCCAGCATTCGGTAGTTTTTAGAGGTGGAAATGAGCATAGTACTGCCTCCCGAAATCATTTCGATGAGCGAAGTAATGCCAATGTAGAAAATTACGTATTTGCCTGCAACATATTCGCTTGGCAAAATGGCAAAAATATTTTCGATGTTTGCCCAAATACCAATAAACAGCAAAACGCCTATAATAAATTGGTGCAATCCGCTTTTGTAATAAACAATATCGATGGTTTTCAAATCGTTAGTCTTCCAAGCATCGGCAAAAACGGTAGCCGTAATTTTGCTCAACGCACGCGAAGGAATTTTGATAAGTGTGGCAAAATAAAAAGTAATGGTATAAATTCCGGTAAAACTTAATCCCAAAAGGTCGCTAATCATAATAGCATCGACCCTTAGAACCGCAATGGCATTGAAACCAATAAGCAAACCATAAAAACTCATACTCACCATTTTGCGCTTTATATCCTGACTAAGATACTCCATTTGCGGCTTAAAGAAAATTTCATTTTTAGCCCACAGCGAAAGAATAATAAAAACGGTAGGCAGGCAAACCGACACTACATAAAGCAAAATAAAGGTATCGAAATCGATTAAATTGTAAAAATGAAGAAATACAACTCCCAGAATAAGAACTCTTTGTATAAATTCTTTTAGCACAATGCCTATCACAGTGTTGTATAAAACAGAATAATATCTATCGAATAAAATAAACGCCGAGCGGAAAACAATCAAGGGCAAAAGATAAAACATGTAGGAAAGAAAAAGTGCCGAATCTGGGGTTGAATTATCTACTACCAAAGGCATTACAGTGTAATACAGCACAATACCTACTGCACTTCCTAAAAGCAAAACGAGTATTAGAACAAAGAAAAAGCCTTTGTGTTGTCGTTCCTTGTCTCTAAAATAAGGAAATAAAATGCCAATAGCACTCGAAAATCCTAAACTTGACACTTGCGACAAAACATCGGAATACGAAACCAACAAGCTAACCAAACCGTTTTGGCTACTCGTTAAGCTATGCGTAAAGGCGATAGTGCTAATAAAACCGACAATGACTCCGGCATAAAGAAAAAAAGTTCCTTTTAAGGTTTGCTGTTGAATAACTCCCATTCGTTTTAATTTTTTTCGCGCAAAAATAAACATTTTTGCACTAAATTTGGTTAGATTGACAAGAAAAAAACATTTCGATTGTGTATTGTTAATCAGATATTAAGATAAAGTAATAACGCTTTGTGCAAAAAACACTTTGCTATTTTGCTCATTTCAACTATCTTTGATTCAAATAAAAGCAACATAGTCGTGTATGTTTGTAGAAAACAAATCTGTTTTGTACGTTTTCCCGTATTAATGTAGAGACGCGCCGCGGCGCGTCTCTACATTATACGGGTGCAATATTCTCTAACGAATGATTTACGGCTATATTAAAATAAAGATAATTAAATAGACTACAATGAAAAAAATATACATTCTTCTTTTTCTTTTTTTATCGGTGCAAATAGTACATGCGCAAGAAAAAATATCGCACGAAAATTGCAAGCTTAACAAGGTTAAAACCAGCAGCAATATAAACCTAACAAAAAGCAATGTAGGTAAAAATATTGATATCAAGTACTCTCGTTTTCAGTTTGACATAGACCCAACGAAGCTGTACATAAAAGGCTCAAATACAATTTATTTTGAAGCCAAAGAAAGCCTTAGCTCGTTTACTCTCGATTTTTATTCGACCCTACGTGCCGATTCGGTTGTGTATAAAAACAAAAAAATAACAACCTCGCATACTAAGCATGTACTCAAAATTAATTTAAGTAATACTATCAATACCAACACATTAGATTCTGTAATTATTTACTACCAAGGTGTACCCTACGATGAGGAAAGCACCGGAGGTTTTAATAGCGGTTTTCATCGAACAACACCAATAGTATTCACATTATCAGAACCTTATGGCGCAAGAGAGTGGATGCCTTGCAAACAAGATTTAGACGATAAAATAGATTCGATAGATGTTTTTGTAAAAACCCAAGCCACTTACCGAGCTGCCTCAAATGGTATTTTGGTAAGTGAAAAAACCGATGGACTTAAAAAAATCTACCATTGGAAACATCGCTATCCAATAGCTACTTACTTAATAGCCATTGCAGTAACCAATTATGTATTTTACTCCGATTATGCCAAAGTTTCGGCAACCGACTCAGTTGAAATTTTAAATTACTTATACCCCGAAACTTTTGATGACATAAAAGCTACTCTTTCGGTAACGAAAGGGCTTGTTTCGTATTTTAGCAATTTGCTTATTGCTTATCCTTTTGCAAAAGAAAAATACGGACATGCGCAATTTGGTTGGGGTGGCGGCATGGAACATCAAACCATGAGTTTTATGGGAGCTTGGAATTTTGCAATTATAGCGCACGAGCTTGCTCATCAATGGTTTGGAAATCACATTACTTGTGGAAGCTGGAAAGATATTTGGCTCAACGAAGGTTTTGCTACCTACATGGAATCGATTGCCTACGAGCATTTTTACGGGCAAGAAAGCTTCATGACCGATGTACTTGCAAATTATGCTACCGCACTTCAAGAGCCTCATGGCTCTGTGTATGTTGATGATACAACCAACATCGACCGTATTTTTAGTGGTCGATTAAGCTATGCCAAAGGCGGTAGCGTTTTGCACGTACTTCGAATGCAATTAGGCGACGAAATATTCTTTAATGCAATCAAATCGTATCTTCAAGACCCAAAAATGAGTGGTGGCTATGCCAAAACAGAAGGTTTGAAACAACATTTTGAAACCTTATCGGGCAAAAATCTCGATAATTTCTTCAATTCGTGGATTTATGGAAAAGGATTTCCTAGTTATTACTTAAATTGGAGCCAAAATGAAAACAATAAAATGACTTTTGAGCTTTTTCAAACACAATCTGATGCTTCGGTTAGTTTTTATGAACTGAAAGTTCCGGTTCGCTTGTATTCTGACAAGCACGACACCATTGTATATTTAGACCACAAATCGTCTGGACAAATTTTTAATGTTCAGCTCAATTTCCGTCCTTCTGTAATTCAATTAGATCCGTACAATAATATACTCAAAGGTCAATCAATTGTAGGTTTTATTCCTTTTCAGCGAATAGCCGAAAATATTTTAATTGCACCAAACCCTATTGATGATTTTTGCCGTATTTATTTGCGCAATAACTTTAATTTTAAGCAAATACAAATTTATAGCATCGAAGGGCAATTGCTAAAGGAGTATCCTAGCGGCTACTATTCTAACTTTATAGAGTTAAACCTAAGTTGGTTATCGAAAGGAAGTTATATTGTAAAATTGGCAACAGATTCGTATAGTTATTCCGAAAAAATAATTAAGAAATAGAATATAGATAATTGTTAATTCAATAGACTTGTTGTAAATTGATTTTTAGTAATTTATAAGCAAATAATGCGTTCTGATTTTTGACAGCTACCTTGCAGACTTTTTGGAAAATAACCAAAAATCAATTTACAACAAGTTTAATAAAACACATTCTAAATTAGCAATACTTCGTTAATTTTTTTCTAATGAATTAAATAACAGAACTTTGCCAAAGTTTTTAACTTTGGCAAAGTTGACTCCCCCCCCACTAATTAATTCCTATTCGGTACGAGAATTTAATTAAAAACACGTTGCGAGCTTCTACATCAAAGAGGTTGCTCAAATCGGATTGCAAATCAAACGCCCCATTTTCGATGTACTCGTTGCGCGATTGCGACCAAACCAAGTAAAGCGTCGAACCAGGAGCGTATTCCCATTTCAACACCATGTTCGACAAAAATTCTCTAAAATTAAACTCCGGATTGTAAAAGCGATAATCTTCGTGAGTATCTAAATTTTCGTCAATTGCATATTCATTGTTGTCAGCGTCGAGCGAGATTTGGTTTGGCGTATAAACCGCAAAACGGTTGCTATACTCATCGGCGTGTGGATTGGTTATGTGTTTGAAATCGGAATAACTTCCGGCAGCAATAAAGGGTTGTCCCCAATATTGAATCGACAAATAAGGCGTAATGTTGTAATTGATACGAATCGACATTCCCACAACTTTCTGTTCTAAACTACCAAACACATAACGAGTTGAGTTGTTGTAATCTAGTTGGTCTATGTATTGAAGTTCTTTCTTACTTTTGTTGTAATCGGGCGAAAGCGAAATGCTCAACGTAGAAATAGGTCTATACGTCAAGCCAAGCGAAGCATATTGGCTTTTGCTGTACGATTCCATCGACGAGCCATAAAAGCTTACATTGCCCGAAACTGCAAATTTCTTTTGGTTGTTCGATTCTAAATAAACCCAAACATTTTTACCTCCCGGCAAGCGAATCGATTCGCCACCTCTAAGAGTACCATTTGAAGTCTGGTTGCCGTTGATGTTTGTGCCAAAACTAAAGTTCCAATAGTTTTTAAACTCCGTGTGCGCATTGATGTTTCCGCCTAAGTAGGTATGAGTTCCACCAAAATCCCAACCCGACCATTGATTAAAGTTGATGTTGAAATTTCTGAAAATAGAAAATGGTTTATACACTCTGTAACCCACCCAAAATATTTGCATAATGTCATCAACCGTTTGTAAATAACCAATATCATTCACCTCAAGCGAAGGCGACTTCATCGAACCCGAAAACATAAATTTCAATTTGCCGCTTGTTTTACCTATTTGAATGTTGCCACCCGAACCCGAAAGCGATGTTAATGTTTCGTCTATTTCCAAATGTTCGGCATCGGGACGCTGAAAGTAACGTGCCGGCGAGCGTTGTGCCTCACTAATAGCTAAAGGCGAGCCTTTTATGTTCGACCAATAGGTATTGAATTTAAAAAAATAAGCTTTGTCTTTGAAGTATTGCGAAAAGTCGAAACCTCCCGTATAAGCAGCATCGGGCATAAATTCTAAACTTTCGGTTTCAATGTTTCGGTTTACCGATGTTAAAACGCCACCTATTATAGTGTTGCCCTTGTTCCAATCGCGCTGAAGGCGAGCAACAAAGTAATTGGTAAGTGGCTCTACCACTTCTTCACGTTCTTGGCTTGTGTTTGTTATTTTTGCTTTCTCTTCAGAAGTTACACTTTCCAAAATACCTATCGACCAACCATTGGGCGTTTTGCCAGTTATTTTGGCAGCACCCAAAATGGAGGTAAACTTAGGCATCTTCATGTATTCATCATCTAGCAAATCGGGATAGTAGCGAGGTTTGCGACCTATTCGGCGCGAGTAGAACAAACTTTCGGCAGCCAAATCGCCATCGCCAAACATTAGCGGGTAGCTCAATATATTTCTACCTTCGATAAAGAAAGGACGTTGCTCGCTAAAAAAACTTTCGTAAGCCGTCAGGTTTACTTCCGAAGGGTCGGCTTCCACCTGTCCAAAGTCGGGATTGATAGTAAAATCGAGCGTAAAGTTATTGGTAATACCTATTTTTCCATCTACTCCCGCATTTAAACCCCAACCTGAACCATCGGCATAAGGATTTCCCTCTTCTTCTGGATACGTTTCGAGCGATGAGGTTGCGTAAGGCGTGATGTCGAATTGTTTTTGGGGTTTAATTTTCAAACCATTGATAGTTCCCAATTGACTTACCCAGCCCGAAGCCTCGCGCGAAATGGGTTGCCAAGTAGAAAGCTCATTCTTACGAAACAATTGGCGAGCTATTTGCAAACCCCACGTTTGTTCGTCGGCTTTGCCAAATCGAAGTTGAGTAAAAGGAATTTTCATTTCGGCAGTCCAGCCTTCGGCATTCTTGGCAGTTTTCACCCACCAAATAGGATCCCAAGTCAAATCTTCGCTATCGCCATCGTTCGACATCAAAAAGTCGTGCTTCACTCCGGCAGCACTCACCAAGAAAGTAAACGCAGTGCGCTTATCAAAATAACTATCGAACTGAATGCCCACTTGGTCGCCATCAATAGCATCGCGGCGGGTCATGCGTTGCACAATGCTATCGGGGTTGTTGTCGTAAGCCTTTATAGCAATGTACAAGAAATTATCATCGTAAACAACTGCAAACGTGGTTTGTTGCGAAGCCGCCTTACCCTCTTGCGGCTCGTGTTGCAAAAAGCCACCTTCCCATGTAGCGGTTTCCCACACGGTTTCCATTAAGTTTCCATCTAACTTGGGAACTTCGCCCTGTATTCTTGTTGTTTGGTAATTCTTTTTTGAATATCCCTGAGCAATAAGCAATTGATTTGCCAGCAAGCCCACCAGCAAAAGCATCATTAATCTACGCATACGGTTCTAAATGTTTAGTTTGGGATTTGGTGGCAACGGTTGGTATTTTGGTTTTTACGAACGAATCAAAAATAATTTAGAACAAGGCGCAAGTTCGGTTTTGCTTTCGAGCTTACTCTTGTAAGTGAGAATGCAAAATTGAGCTTGCAACGCCGTTATAAGTTGTTTTTCATTCGTTCCTTAATTAAACGACGATTTCGTTTAATTAGTGCTGCAAAGATAAATAAAAATTCTAAATTCGGTTTTTTTAATTCATTAGAAAAAAATTAACGAAGTATTGTTTGTGGTAACTATTTTTTTCGATTATACCGCCTACCTTACACCTCTTAAAAACCGAAGACAGTCGATTTTCATTTCCTTTTATTTCCCAGCAAAATTACATATTTCGGGTGAGTAATCAATGTTTTTTAGCTTTTTTTATTGTTCAAGCAAACCGCCGAATACCTATACTATACGTGGTGAGTGAGGCTCACCCACAGTCATTTAGACTGGTAGCCATCTACACGATTAGGCTCATTTCTCTTTGTTTATCAGTGTAATATATGGTTCTTTACCTGCAAATACAATTGGTAATTTAATTATTTTTGATATTTTATTATCAATTAATTCTTTGTAATATTTGTTTCTATCTATCTGTTTTTTAGCTTCTTTTATTTTTCCGTTTATTCGTTGGTTAAAATCTATCTCTTTTTCTGTCATGCGGAATTAACATTATATCATATCGTCCTTCGCCACTTTCTCTGTTCGATTTGATGATGTAATCATCGCCAATAATTGCAAGTAATCCAAGTACATACGATTGATACACATTTTCTGGTTCACCATTTATATCAAAATAACTAAAGGTGTCGCCAATTATTTTTTTAAATCCTTTCTCAAATTTATCAATCTCATTATTAATCAAACACTTTGTAGTTTCTATTAATAAGGTTTGCTTTATTTTAAGGTCGGTATTAAGCCAATGCAAAACAATATCCTGAAAAACTGTTTTTATTTCGTAATTTGGAATTTTTAATTCATAAGATTTACGTCCAACTTTATTTATTGAAGTTAAATAACCACTAAAAGTGAGTAAAGACCAAACCAATTCTTTATTTTTTTCTAAATCAGGAAAAATAAAATTTTCATCAATTTCTTTTTCAATTGTTTCGTTATTGATAAGTTGCAAAAGCTGTTCTCTGATTTCATTTTCATTTCTATCTTGTAATTGTTCCTT
>JFJP01039356.1_pt1 | contig 13701 bp, 13 predicted proteins | sample 431651 | NCBI WGS metagenome assembly JFJP01 (sample SAMN02602958, study PRJNA72255) | Microbial mat metagenome, whole genome shotgun sequencing project. | biome: fresh water; feature: sink hole; material: water; isolation source: purple microbial (photo- and chemosynthetic) mats found in...
TTTCCATCAATCAACAGGTTGGTTCGACTAGTTTTGTCGGTACTGATGTATATGCACAACAACATTGGAGTGGAGACTTGTCGGCGGTAGTTGCCACGTTTACTATTTCAGTTGGAGCAAAAGCTTATATCAACAATGTAGAGCAAATCTCGGGATCAGCCAATGATTATCGCAATACTGTTTCACTGGTTGTTGAGGCCGCGAATAAAAGCAAAACTACTTATTTGTTGCATGTTACTTTTGCCAACGATATTCCTACGGATATTCAGTTGTCGAATAATTCAGTTGCTGAAAATGCAGGCTCTGTTTTGGTCGGCAATCTTACTACAGTAACGGAAAATCCGGCAGAAACCCATGTTTACAGTATTGTTAACGAGGTAGGTACCGATTATACTCAGTTTAAAATAAGCGGATCGCAATTGCAAACGGTTGGATCATTTAACTACGAAGTTAAGAGTAGCTATTCGGTTAAGTTACGTGCTGATGATCAAAAGGGAGGAACAGTTGATAAATCTTTTACGATCTCAGTTACCGATCAAAATGAAGCACCAACCAACATTCAGCTTTCGGGTATTGTAACTCCGGTAGTAGCTGATGCAAACATTACCCTTGCAACCTTAGTGGCAGTTGATCCTGATCTAGTTGATAATTTCACCTTTAGCCTTGTTGCCGGCAACGGAATAACGGATAAGAATAATGGGAAATTCTATGTTGAAGGAAATAAGCTGAAAAGTAAAGTGGCGATTGATTTTGGTAAGGATGATAAATACGACATTCTGGTTAAAGCTGTTGACAAAGGAGGCGAGTTTGTAATCGTTCCTCTTTCAGTAATAACTCAGAATGAGACCAATTTGAGTACTCAATCGGCGCTTTTAACTTTTTCCATCAATCAACAGGTTGGTTCGACTAGTTTTGTGGGTACTGATGTTTATGCACAACAACATTGGAGTGGAGACTTGTCGGCGGTGGTTGCCACGTTTACTATTTCAACTGGAGCAAAAGCCTACATAAACTATGTAGAACAGCAATCGGGTTTATTTGCTAACGACTATCGTAGTATTACGTCACTGATTGTGCAGGCTGCCGATAAAAGTAAAACCATTTATTTGATACACGTTACAGCTACAAACGATATTCCTACAGATATTCTTTTATCGAACAATCAGGTAGTTGAAAATTCGATTCCCGGAGTTGTTGGTTTATTAACCACGGTGACCGAGAATCCCAAAGAAACCCATGTTTACAGCATCATTAATGAAGCAGGTACCGATTATGTCCAGTTTAAACTAAGCGGATCACAATTGCAGACGGTTGGGTCATTTAACTACGAAGTGAAGAATAGTTATTCGGTTAAGGTTCGTGCTGATGACCAGAAGGGTGGAGCTATCGACAAAAAGTTTACCATATTGGTAACCGATAAAAACGAAGCTCCAACAAGTATTTCTTTGACTAATGCCAGATTTGAAACAGGTGCACCAGCAAATACCTTGATTGGATATTTGTCAACCGATGATCAGGACGCTGGCGATACTCATGTTTTCAGCCTTTTAAAAGGTGATGGAACCAATGATGATGGAAATAATCTGGTAAAAATTTCGGGTAATGAATTGTTATTAACCAAACAAGTTGCTGAGCTTTCGAAGGCCAATTGGAACATATTGATAAAAGTTACCGATAAAATGAATGAAAGCGTTGAAAAGAGTCTTACATTGACTCAATCTTCCAATCATTCACCAACGTTCTCGAGCAAACCAGTTACCTACGTCATGCAAGATGAGGTTTACGCATATAAAATTTACGCAGCAGATGTTGATGGCGACCTTGTTTCTTTTAGCTGTGAAAATCTGCCTGGCTGGCTTACTTTTTATCCTGAACTTGGTTTATTAACTGGAAATCCGGGAAATAGTGATGTTGGAACCTACAATTTTACGGTTTTTGCCAGCGATACGAAGACCTCTGTTTCACAGAAGATTACGCTGATGGTTTTGAATGTTAATGATGCACCTACAATAAAATATATTGTCAGTAACCAGACATTTATTACCAACAAGGAGAATCAGTTTATTATTCCAGCTGATTGTTTTACCGATATCGATGCAGGGGATAAGCTTTCGTATTCGATTGGTATGAGTAATAATTCTGCTCTTCCCTCGTGGCTCTCTTTTGATCCAACTACACGGATTTTAAATGGGAATCCGCCCAAAGAGGCATTTGGATCGTATTCGTTAAAATTGATAGCCATGGATCAGAAATCAGTAAAAGAATCTATGATTTTTACCCTGAATGTTACATTTCCAACTGCGGCAATTGGTCTCGACGATTCGAATTTTAATGTTTTCCCAAATCCGGTTATTGATGTGGTATCTTTAATTGTTCCTGAGAACTTTGGAGGAGGGAAGCTCGAGGTAGCGAATGCTAAAGGGGCAATTGTCCGAACGATTAAAATTCCAGAGGGAGGCTGTCAACAGCTCAATTTAAGTGACTTGTCTTCAGGAATATATATTCTTTCTTTACAAAACAACAATGCGCGACTGGTAAAGAAAATTGTCAAAAAATAAATTGTTTAAAATACAATAAGGTTTTTTAAGTAATTAATAACTAGTTTGGTAGATGGATTTAAGGCAAGCCTTAAATCCATCTTTTTTATGTCCAGGAAGGTTTTACAGAACATGAAATTTTTGCATCACCTTTTTCAACAGGAGTAGTGCAATTCTGTTTAATATTGATGTAATTCTGTGCGGCTTTACCATTCCGATTTCTCCTCTACTTTAATCTGGCCCAATATATGTTCGATTTTGTGGGCTCATGCTTCTGTTTTGTACCTTGCTGATGATTGTACTTGGATTTTTACCTTCTTTGATCATTCGCTTGTTGTAAAAATTGATGGCAATATTAGCCTGTTTGTTTCCAAAATATTCAGTAAATTTAATAGAGTTCATTTTTACTGAATGTTTAACGAAACAAGGTGTTATGAATTTGCCGATCTTCAATTATCTGACAGAGTTATTTTTCCCGAGACTTTGTGTGGTTTGTGGTGATAGACTGATTGAGCAGGAACAATGGATTTGTTTGCATTGCCTGCACCACATTCCGCGAACCAATTTCCATCTTGAACCCGACAACCGTGTAGCTCAGATTTTTTACGGACGGGTAAAACTTGAATTTGCTACCTCTTTCTTTTATTTCAGCAAAGGGAGTAAGTACCAAAGTTTATTGCATGCCCTGAAATACAAGGGAATGAAAGAACTTGGTGCCGAAATCGGAAAACATTTTGGCATTGATTTGATGCAATCATCTGATTTTTTGTCGGTTGATGTGATTTGCCCGGTTCCTCTTCATCCGCAAAAAGAAAAAAAGCGTGGATATAATCAAAGCTGGTGGGTTGCGTCGGGAATTGCCCTCCAAATGCAAAAAGAGTTGTCCGACGATAATCTGAAGCGAGTCACCGCAACCGAAACTCAAACCCGGAAATCGCGGTTCGAACGCTGGCAAAATGTGGAAGGTATTTTCGAACTTTCCCATCCTGACGCATTTGCCGGTAAGCATATTTTGCTAATCGATGATGTGGTAACCACCGGAGCAACGCTGGAGGCTTGCGCCCAAACAATCCTTTCACAAACCGATGCCCGTGTAAGTATTGCTACCCTCGGAACTGCCTGATGCTATTCGAAAAAGTGTGGAACAAACCGACTGGTATTGCCGGTAATTAGTCCGTCGGATTCGCGTATGCCCATTCCGGCAGCTTCGCCTCCAATTAACCAGCTACCGATGACCGGATAGTTGCCGTTAAAGTTTGGCAAGGCGGCGTATTGCTGATAAACGTAGCCTTCGTAGCCATATTCTCCTTCGGTTTTTTCAACCGATTGGCCATTGATCCAGATATCTACATTGGCTCCTTCGCGCGAATAAATTGGTTTTTGCACAAAGTCACCTGTAAGTGGACGATTGGTGGTGCAGGGTAAAATATAGGGCGAATCGGGGAACAGCTCGTGCAAAACACAAAGAATCATTTTGTTCGAGAGAATCATTTTCCAGGCAGGCTCAATCCACCAGCATTGCTCGCGGGTAGTAATCAACTCAGGCCCAAACTCTTCAGCCAGCATCCATTCGTAAGGATAAAGTTTAAAGATGGTTTCAATCGGTTCAAAAAGATCGTCGGTAAAACATTGTCTTTGACTGTCAAAACCCAGATCTTCCAGGTATAAAAACCGGGTGTCCAATCCGGCTTGCTGCGCGGCATCCTCCATGTATTTTACCGTCATCAAATCCTCCAGACTATCTTCAATACAGCAGAAGTGCATCCGGTTCGATTTCATCCATTCGCGAATGACTTTGTAATGTGCGATCAAACGTTCGTGGATCGAATTGAACTGATCGGCTTCAGGTTTTACATCTTTCATCCAATACCACTGAATGACGGATGATTCGAGTAACGAAGTGGGAGTATCGGCATTAAACTCCAACAATTTGATCTGGCCATTATTGACCGACAGGTCCATCCTGCCATACAACGAAGGTTGGTCTTCGTACCACGACCATTTAATCAGGTCGGCATATTTACGGTCGATGAAAAAGCGGTCGTATAACTCATTTTTGATCACATGCTCGACAGCTTCACAGCACATCGAAAAAATCTCGGTGGTAGCTTTTTCAATGTCCAGAATTTCGGCTTCACTGAACGAGTAGGCGGCATCTTCTTTCCAGTAATTGCCACCTTCGTTAAATAAAAAACCTTGTTGTTCGATGGTATTTTGCCAGTTGGCTCGGGGTGTAAATTCTATTCGTTTCATGTTTGCGATTAACTGTGAACCGATGAACTTCGGTGGCTTGAGCCAAAACCTCCGGTGCGGGTATGAGCCGGAACATGTCCGGGAGTACGGATCTGGTTAAGCGTCGAAGGCTGGTATCTTCCGGGATTGATCATTCCGTTGGCCAACAAAAACCAGCCAGCACCGTAATGTCGGTAATGTTGGTTGTTGATAAGAGTATCGCGGGTTTTACCGCTTGGGTTGGCTCCGGTTATCCATTCATCCTTGTGTTTGGGTTGATTATTGGAACACGAACTGATGGCGGCCAGTAGAACGGCACCAAGAACAATATTTGTCGAACGCTTCATGAATAATGAATGTTTAAGAAGTCGAAAGATAGGATTATTGTTTAATATTTAAAAATCCAGCCGGTAAAGTACGGTGGTATTTAGCACATTATTAAACTGGCTTCGATCCCAATACCCCAAAATATTACCCGGTTTTTCGCGGACGGGTGAAACGGAGTAGGCTCCACGCAGGTCGACAAACAACCGTTTGGTAAACTGAAAACGGAATCCCAGCATCGCCTGCACATCAAATTCGTTAAACGGCTTCCGGTTTTCTTCAACAAACTTCCCGTCATTATCAAATTCAGTTCCGCTGACTAAATACCCAGCTGAGAGACCTGCCAGAACAGCAATTTTTTCACTGGTTCGATAGCCAAGGTATACTGGTAAATCGATGTAATTCAATCGCATGATGTATTTTTCCTGATCGTCCTGCAATTTTGGATTTGGATTTTTTCGGCTTCCCTTCTGGGCAAACTTAAGTTCCATACCGGTGAAAATCGTTGGCGAAAGATTGGTTTGCAGGTAAGCTCCTGCCACTATTCCGGGTTTGTTGTATCCGCCGTAGGTGTCGCCATCAACCTGCGAAGCATTTAATCCACCCAGCACACCACCTTCGAAACGCTGCGAATACGATAGCATTGAGGTCGCTCCCAGCAAAAACAAAATCAAACCAATGTATTTCATTTTTTAAGTTTTTCTGTTAATATTTCAACTCCTTTTCCGGCTTTCTCCTGAATGTAAATTACATCTCGAATAAAAACGGAAGGACGTTCAGGATCAATTACATAAATCGGAGTTCCTTTGGTGGTGTAGTTGACAAGTCCTGCAGCTGGATATACGTTTAGCGATGTTCCGATAACCACCAGAATGTCGGCGCTTTCAACAATCGGAATGGCTTCGTCCATCGCCGGGACTGCCTCTCCAAACCATACAATAAATGGGCGAAGCTGGCTTCCTCGTGCACACCGATCGCCAAATTTCAGTTCCCAGCCGTCGATGTCGTAAATCAACGACTCGTCGACCGAACTGCGTGCTTTTTTCAGTTCGCCATGCAAATGCAACACCTTCGAACTTCCTGCCCGTTCGTGCAGGTCATCCACATTCTGAGTAATGATGTGTACCTCAAAATCCTGTTCCAGCTCAACCAATCCACGATGGCCTGCGTTCGGTTCACATTCGTACAATTGTTTGCGGCGGTCGTTGTAAAATTTCATCACCAACACCGGATTCCGCTCCCAGGCTTCGGGAGTGGCTACTTCGGTTATATCATATTCTTCCCACAAGCCGTCCATGTCGCGGAAAGTACGAATACCACTTTCCTGACTCATACCCGCTCCCGAAAGGATAACTAATTTCTTTTTCATTTTTTCTAATTCTTGGTTCTATTCGGATTGCCGAATTCTAATTCGTTTTACTTCGTTAATCTTAAATCAAGGTTTAATTTCACGGTCAGATGCCCTTCGAAATCCCTCAATCGTTAGGCTTCTATCTTTATTCACAGTTACAATCATGCTAGCACTATTTTCCAGCCCATCGCCATCAACCATCGCATTCACCGAATAATAATGAATTCCATTAATGCGGTTGTATCTTTCTTCATGAACATGTCCTTGAAATACACCAAGTACGTTTCCAGATCGTTCAAGAATCTGTCTTACTTCAGCCGCATTTTGTATCGCTTGTTTCATATTTTTTGAATCGTCGAGCATTTGATGAATAAAAACGATAACCGGAAGTTTGTTCTGTTTCAAATCATTTGTCAGCCAATCGATCTCTTTGTCTGGAATGTTGGCATCTTCCCATGAATAATTTCCATGATCGTAGGCGTTGCCGTCTTTGGAGAAATTCCCGTCGAGAACCACCAAATGCAAGCCCTTTCGGTTGAATGAGTAATAGCTTTTTGTTTTTGTAATGCCCGAATTTTCAACCCTTTCAAGAAATTGCAGCTTCGAAATTCCATCCATGTCGTGGTTTCCCAACACATGATAAGTCGGGCCATTGAATTTTTGGAACGTAGTCTCAATGTCAGTGAGGTACTTTAACGTATTGGCTTCATTCGGAATAGCATCCTGATCTTTAAAATCACCCAGTTCAATTATAAAATCTACTTTTCCCCGATTCATCTGATCAACCGCTTCTTTCATTTTCGGAATCGACTGTCGATAAAAGCGATCTCCGGCAGGTTCACGGTTGGCATAATGAACATCGGATAACATCCCGAAACGCAACATTGTTTTTTTCGCTGATTTTGCCAATAAATCCGGAGAAATGAACAAGCCAATTAATATGGCAGCAACAATGCTGGTAAAACTTTGTATCGAAAAAGTACAACTGTTTTTCATTCGTATAAAATTTGTTTTTTAATTGCCACATGCCTGCCCAACGCAGCGATTAAGAGCCGTAGGCTCGTGTTATATTGTAGGGACGGAATTTATTCCGTCCACAGCGATAATCACCGTTACCCTTTGAGAGCCGTAGGCTCGGGACATTTGAATTTGTGGGTACACGGTAGCCGACGCAGGCGGGGAAATCGCCATCCGCCTGCTGGCGTATCTTCTGAATGCCCAATGCTTCGACATGGCTCGTTTCATCTTCTGTCTGAATTATAGTTACCAAAGATAAGAATTAAACATTCGCACAAATCACTTCCTTACATGCTGATTATGTCCCAGGTTTTCCTGAAAAGTTTTCAGGAGGGAAGCAAAAAATATCGCTTGTATCAATATCTTTGGCAATCATTCGGTATATTGTCCCGACAAAAATCAACCATTAACTCTTTGACATTTAATCAACATGAAGAATACATCAATCCAAACTCTTTCATTTCTGTTTGATAACAAAACCGACCATATTCTTCTTTTTCAAATTGCCGAAGATGGTCCGATGAAACGAAAGCATTCAGGAATGAAAGGCGAAATTGGACTGATGGAAGATATGAACGATGCGGCTATCAGGAATATTCGAGAAGTCAGTGGTCTCGAAACGAGTCAGGTTATTTTACGCGGTATTGTGAAGACCATTTACCCTGAGACTCAATCGTCGATAATTTACTTTATCTACGAATCGGCAAAGTTTTCGGGTGTATTAGAGAATAAAGTGCAGGGTCGGCTGAAATGGGTTGATATACTTGATATTTTTAACCTGCAGATGGTGGGTTTGTTAAAGGAAATCATGCCTAACCTGCTCGACGGTGAAAGTTTTTTTGAAGGTTCGATTCAACTGAGTAGTCAGGATGAGATCATTAGTTCTGACATCAGGATTTGCAATACAATTTGACCCGAGAAGCGGCTAACCCGAGAAATCTCACGCATTAAATTTTTACATTTGCAGCAATGATTGATCAAGCGACGATAGAGCGAATTGTTGATGCAGCACACATCTCGGATGTGGTGTCAGAATTTGTTACACTCAAAAAACGGGGTGTTAACCAGTTGGGATTATGCCCGTTCCACAACGAAAAAACGCCTTCGTTTACCGTTTCGCCCGCCAAAGGAATTTTTAAATGTTTTGGTTGCGGAAAAGGTGGGAACTCGGTGAATTTTATCATGGAACTCGAGCAGCTTAGTTATCCGGATGCACTTCGGTGGCTGGCTAAAAAATTCCACATCGAAATTGAGGAAAAGGAAGAATCGCAGGAGGAAAAACAGCAGAAAGACGAGCGCGAGAGTATGATGATTGCCTCGGCTTTTGCTCAAAAATATTTCAGCCGTTTTTTGCTGAAAGAAAACGAAGGCCGTACCATTGGATTGAGTTACCTGCGCGAACGAGGTATCCGCGACGACATAATTACCAAATTTGAACTCGGTTATTGTCCCGATGGAAAAGATATTTTTACACAGGCAGCCCAGCGCGAAGGTTATAAAATGGAGTTTCTCGAAAAAACCGGACTTACCATCAAACGCGACGATTGGGTGCGCGACAGGTTTGGCGGTCGGGTGATTTTTCCGGTACACAATGTGGCTGGTCGGGTAATTGCCTTTGGCGGACGAACCTTGACCAACGATAAAAAAGTGGCCAAATACCTCAATTCGCCCGAGTCGGAGATTTACCACAAAGGCCGAACTTTGTACGGTATTTATCAGGCCAAACGCGACATTACACGCCTCGACAAGTGCTATTTGGTTGAAGGATATACCGATGTGCTTTCGTTTCATCAGGCCGGAATTGAAAATGTAGTGGCCTCGTCGGGAACATCGCTGACAATCGATCAGATTCGGTTGATCCGGCGATTTTCACCAAACATTACCATTGTTTACGACGGTGACGATGCCGGGATTAAAGCCTCGTTACGTGGAATCGACATGGTTTTGGAAGAAGGAATTAACGTAAAAGTTTTACCACTTCCACGTGGCGAAGACCCTGATTCTTTTGCACGTTCGATGAGTGCCAGTCAATTGGCCGAATACATCAAGGCAAAAGAAACCGACTTTATCAAGTTCAAGACGCAGTTGCTGATGGAAACCGTTGAAAACGATCCGGTTTCGAAGGCTCGTCTGATCAACGAGATTGTTCATTCCATTTCGGTAATTCCCGATACCATTACGCGAACCATTTACATCAAAGAATGTAGCCGTTTGATGGATGTTCAGGAAGCCGTTTTGTACTCCGAAATCCGGAAAATTCAGAATAAACAGTCGGAAGACCATACCCGCAAAGAAATTCAGGAGTTGCAGATTCAGGCATCGAAGCCTGTAGTTGCCCCTTCAGAAAAGAAAATTGTTAACCCTTTTGAAACCGAGGAGCGTGAGATTCTTCGGATTCTCCTGAAATATTTTCATCAGGAAGTGTTTGAAATTGAAGACGAACAAACCCATCAGACCAATACCTATACCGTTGGCGTTTATGTATTATCCGAATTACAGGCCGACGGATTAGAATCAGTAAATCCGAAGGTGAAGTTTATTCTTGCCGAACTGGAGAAAAACCATGACAACAAAGATTTTGACCCGATCAAATATTTTACTCAATATCCCGATGCTGAAATCAGTCAGTATGCCAGTCATGTGTTGGCCGAAAAATACATTGAGAGTAAACGCTGGAGTAGAGCTGGAGCTTTTATCGAGAGCGAGAGCGAATTATTATACCTTTTGGTACCTAAGCTGATTCAGGAATACAAGCTGAAAAATGTAAAAATGATGCTGAAAAAACTCGAACATCAGATTAACGAAGCCAACAAAAGCGGCGAAACCGAAAAAATGATGGAATGCATGAATCAGCACATGAACCTGAAGAAAGTATTGAAAGAATTGTCAGAATTGTTAGGTTTCAGAACGATAAGCTAAAAAATGAACTATTGCATATCTTTGCAAATTAGGAACTTAAAACATAAAAGTATGATCAAATATAATCAGGATAATCACACAATATATCAGGGAGATGCAATTCAAATTCTGAAAAATGACATATCCGATTCAAGTATTGATTTAATATTTGTTGATCCGCCATATAATATTGGGAAAAATTTTAACGGATTAATTGACAAATGGGCAACCGATGATCTTTACCTGGAATGGTGTTATGAGTGGATTGATTTGTGTTTAAAAAAACTCAAGCCCCATGGGAGTTTTTATGTAATGACATCAACCCAATTTATCCCTTATTTTGACATTTATCTTCGGGATAAAATTTCTATATTGTCAAGAGTTATTTGGTCTTATGATAGTTCGGGGGTTCAAGCCAAGAATTTTTATGGTTCTATGTATGAACCTATATTGTTTTGTGTAAAAGACAAAAATAATTATACTTTTAACTCTCAAGATATTTTAGTTGAGGCCAAGACAGGAGCCAAGCGCAATCTGATTGATTACAGAAAGAATCCACCTCAACCTTATAATAATGAGAAAGTTCCTGGTAACGTTTGGGATTTTCCCCGCGTTAGATATCGGATGGAGGAATACGAAAACCATCCTACACAAAAACCAACAGCGTTATTGGAGAGAATAATAAAAGCAAGTTCAAATCCGGGAGATTTAATTCTAGATCCATTTTCTGGAACATTTACGACATCGTATGTTGCAAAAAAATTAGGTAGAAAATCGATAGGTATTGAGATAAATGAAGATTTTGCCAAAATTGGATTAAGGCGAGTTCAGGAGATGAAGGAAATCAATGGTGAAAAGTTGATACGAGAACCTAAAATTTATGAAATAAAGAATATTCATCAACCAACCTTATTTGAACCAGAGAGATGAAACATGCCTTTACGATCAAGATTCTTGAAATACTTGAGAAAAATTTTCCAGCAGACTTTGAACAAATTTACAATAGTAGCGAACTCCTCAACTATATTAATTTCAAGACTAAATCAGTAAATAGAGGTTCTAAATCACGAGGTAGTTTTGGCGCAATTTATTCGATATACACTCTTGTTGAGAACTATATTCAAAATGAATATCATCTAGGGGGAGACTATTCCATACATGAGGGTGCGACTCAAACGAATCTCATAAAGAGACAACGAGAATTACCTTTTGGAGCCAGATTACAAAATCATTATTTTCAGAATAGAACAAACTCTGAGTATAGGAAGACGGCACCTTTATCCGATTTTGAAAGAATCATTATTCACGACCAAAAAAATTCAAGATACTGGATAAATGAAAATTTAATTAATCTCCAGATTGGAGGAAAGACATTTAATATTGCAGAATCAGTAATCGAAATTATAGAGGCCTACATCGAAGCTAAAAAAAATGCTTTTGACATGTTTATTGAGACGTGCGAACAACTAAAAGGTATTTCGAATGAAGATCCAGAAAAAATTATTGAATTTATTTCGGGTCTTTTAGCTCCCAATATTGATGCTAGAATATTTGAAATCATTAGCTATTCGATATTAAAATTCTTCTATTATGAACAAACGGTATTCTTCGGATTTGAGCTGGATAGTATAGAAGAGGAAAGTTTAAAGCTATACAAAACCGGAAGAACAAATGCAAATGATGGTGGTATTGATTTTGTCATGAAACCCATTGGTAGGTTTTTTCAAGTAACCGAAACAACAGACACAAAAAAGTATTTTCTTGATATTGACAAATTAGAAAAATTTCCAATAACTTTTGTAATAAAATCAGATGAGTCAAAGGACGCGTTGGAAAGTCACATTTTGCAAAATGCTAAAAATCAATATACTATACAGTCAATTGTTAGTAAATACATGGCTTGTATTGAAGAAATTATCAACATTCCCGAGTTGAATTTACGATTTCAGGACGCAATTAAAAGGGGCTATCTAAATGAAATTCTAACCGAAATATTAATACAGAGTAAGGTAGAATTTAATTATGAAAATAATGAAGCTCCTCAGGCTGATTAACAATTTATTTCGGATTTTACAAATATCTAAAACATCTTAAAAGAAAGGTGTTTATCAAGAATAATTTCAATACCACTCAATGAGAACACATTTTATAACCGACCGTACCGAGATTGATGCTATTTTGAAACAGTGCAAAACCTGTTATGTGGCTATGTCGGTTGACGATGTACCCTACGTGTTGCCCATGAATTTTGCCATGGATGGCGACCGGGTGATTCTGCATTCGGCGCAACAGGGTCGGATGTGGGAAACAATCTCCAAAAATCCCAAGGTGTGCATCAACTGGACTCTGGGTGAAAAAATTGCTTATCAGGATATTCAGGTGGGGTGCAGTTACCGGGTTAAATCGAAATCGGTTATGGTGGAAGGTACTGCCGAAATTGTGACTGATTTTGACGAAAAAGTACGGATCATGGAACAGTTTATGACTCAATACAGCGACCTACCTTTTAAATTCAGCGCGCCTTCGATCCGAAACGTTGGAATCATTCTCGTTAACATCGATAAACTTTCGGCTAAAGAGTTCGGAGCCAAAGCGGTGATGCCTTGGAATACCTAAATCCGCACCTAAAATTTAGCACTTTTTTCTACCTTTGTTTATCATTAGTAACCGAATAAAAATTGAATAAAGCTATTTCGCTACTCCGTAGCTTCCTGTGCTTCGAATTAATGGTCTGATTACAAAGATGTCGCTGCTCCGCAGCTATTCCAAAAGCGACAGAGTCCCTGCCAGCAGCAGGCTGGGCGGCATATTTGTAGTGAATTTTAATGGCCAAAGAAAACAAGCTCCAGCGGAGCGAAATATAAATATAATTAGTACCAATATTGTGAAATTCGGCAGATTCAAAATATTTTGTCGGTCAATAATGTTTGTTTGTATGGCATTACCTATCAACATCAAAGAATTTCTAACCCAGGGCCTGTTCCTCCCGTGAATGCTGCAGTTTTGGCAACTCAGCGGCGCATTGTGGCACGTGATTACCGGAATCGGCGTATTGGTGATTTTTTGAAAGAACTTCATCTGACCGAAGGACGAGGAACCGGTGTTCCCAAAATATACCGGTCGCTCGAACGAAATGGTTCCCCCAAACCTGTTTTGGAAACAGATCCTGATTGCAATTATTTTCTGACGGTAATTTATGCACATCCCGAAACAATAAGTATTCCGGTGGTCGAACAAATAGATGTCCGGGTTAAGTCTAAGAATATTAATTCGTTAGAAGAACTTAATGCCTTGTTGGCTTATTTAAGTAACCAAGCAAGTAACCAAGCAAGTAACCAAGCA
>JFJP01002171.1_pt1 | contig 13699 bp, 13 predicted proteins | sample 431651 | NCBI WGS metagenome assembly JFJP01 (sample SAMN02602958, study PRJNA72255) | Microbial mat metagenome, whole genome shotgun sequencing project. | biome: fresh water; feature: sink hole; material: water; isolation source: purple microbial (photo- and chemosynthetic) mats found in...
ATGTCAATCATCATCCAGAGCTTTTCATTTTTGAGGGCTGCTGAGAGCGGCCTTTGCGCTGTTTGAATTGGTAGGCACCGTTGCCGGTCTCCGGGATATCGCAATGATGCGTGACGCGGTCTCGATGAACTGGGCTATCTGCCGTTTCCGCCATCGAGTGGCGCCTTGTTGTTTTACCTGGTCAACCTGCTCTACGAGAAGACATCTCTGATCATCACTACCAATCTGTCTTTCGGGAAGTGGGTACAAGTCTTTGGCGACACCAAGATGACGACGTCCTTGCGAGAATGACGGCGTTCCACCAGGTACAGCTTCTTGGTCAGGTTGCTGGCCTTGCTGAGCGGTCTTTCCCGCTCCAACCTATTCACCAGGTTAATAGCATTGAAGAAGTGCACGTGCTTGTATTGACTGATGGCCGCTCCGCCGATGGCCGAGGCCAAATGCGTTTTCCTCGTGCCGGTGCCGCCGACCAGTATCAGGTTGTGCGCCGTTTCCATAAATGCCGCTGTGGCCAGTTGTTCCACCATCACTTACGTGAGCGGCATCTCGTTCCAGTCGATGTAGAGCAAGTCGCGGTAAATGGGCGTTCGAGCCAGAGTTACGGCCGATTAGCTTGTTTTGGCTTTTTGGCCTACAATTGATTCTGGGCAGTGGCCATAGCGCAGAGATGCAAGGCGTTCAATTGACTCAGCAGATCAATGGACATTGATCGATCCCAGTAGGTAATCATAACGTTGGCAGTTGGCCAGCGGCCCCATCGTCAGCACAATACCATCAGACACCAAGATGACCGCTGCCAGTGTAGATACGGAGCGATGAGCCGGCGTATTTATTAACCCGAATTGGCACATCTTCATTTCGGCATTGACATTCCATGCGCTCGGACTGCCGCTTATGTCATCTCACGCCGGTGAGATGACATAAGCACTTTACATCGCCTCCGAAATGATCTCGGCTTTCAGCTTCTCTTCTACATAAATCTTTTTGAACCAACGGCTCTCATCTTTCAACTCTTTCATCCGCATCATCATCGACGCATCCATGTCACCGTATTTACTCCGCCACTTGTAGAACGAGACCGAACTCATCCCATGCTCACGACAAAGGTCCGACACTAGCGTGCCGCCTTGACCTGCTTCAAGATGTTGATGATCTGACTTTCGGTAAAGCATGATGCCTCCATGTACAACTTCCTCAAAATCGTATTTAAGAAAATCCTACTTTTAACTGATACTCTTTTTTTGGGGGGTGTAGTATCAAATATTTCCGGGGACAGATCGCAACAATCGGATTTGTCATTTCTGACTAGATTGCCTCCCCTTAGCCTGATCGAACGACTGCGTATCGACATACGTCAAAAACAAGAGATATGCCGGGATTAGCAACGCAAGAGCGGCCTGGAAAATGGCATAGATGGCACCTTTCCTCACCTCGTAGGAGGTGCCTGCAGCATCGACGAATATTTGTCGGGACTCTATCTTGATGAGTATATCCGTGCCTATTTCGATGGTGGATACATCCTCAACTCATACAGTGCGCTAACCAACCTGTCGTATTCAGAGAACGCCTACCGGAATTGGCCTAATTTCCATAGCGACGTCAGGACCTATTCTCGCGATTTTAACCTAATGCTCGACATGCTAACGAGTTTACCGTCGAAGACTGTGCTATAAAAGTCGCTCTTTGGAGCGATTTGACAAAAGAAAGATAAGATGAACAATATCTAGCGTACCGTGTATACTACCTGCAACTGGAAAGGCAGGCGATATCCTGCTTTTCAATTCAAATCTGTGGTACTCAGCAGCCCGAAATCTTACCTCGCCACCACGCATGGCGCTTACTCTGACGTTAACACGTCCCTTCTTCAAGTAGTAGATGGACTACCCACGAAGGCTAGGCGACGCCTTCCGCATCAGCGATAGAATGCGCCTGAATTTTAGGCTATAACGCACGCGTGCCAAGCAATTACGACGAGTAGTATCAGCCACCAGGAAAGCGCATATATAAATCACGCCAGAGATAACGATAGCCGTCAATAAACCGACGATTTCAACCATGTCGTCGCGGCACTGTCGGCCAGCATTTCATATGGCGACGTTCAGCAAAGAGCTGAAGACGAATTCATTGCAGCGCACCAGGATAAGATTTACGGCGCTTTCGTTATGGGCAACGTGCGCTTCATTCAAGTAAGTATTCTGCCGCTGGACAGCAACGCCTAGAACGTCAGAAGCTCAGCCATCGGTTGATGATCGAGCTAGCGCGACTCACTCAATAATCCGTAAAGAATAATCCGTAGCTCGGATATCCTTGGTCAAACTTCCGATGGAGATCCGATCCACCCCGGTTTCTGCAATCGCGCACACAGTGTCCATGTTGATACCGCCAGAGGCTTCTAGCAAGGCTCTGGCGGCAGTCAGGTTGACCGCATCGCGCATGGCGTCGAGGCTGAAGTTGTCTAACAAGACCGAGGTGGCACCGGCGCGCAGCGCTTCGTCGAGCTGTCCCAGATTCTCCACTTCGATCTGAATCGGCACACTGGCGTCCAGACTGAGTGCGGCATTCATCGCGGCAGCGATGCTGCCGGCTGCGGCGATATGGTTTTCCTTGATCAGGATGCCGTCGTATAGCGCCAGTCGCTGGTTATGACCGCCACCGACGCGGACAGCGTATTTTTGCGCCAGACGTAAGCCCGGCAGGGTCTTGCGGGTGTCGACTATATATGCTTTGGTGTGCGCAATCGTATTGACGTAAATCCGTGTAGCGCTGGCGACACCGGATAGCAGTTGGAGAAAATTCAGTGCGCCGCGCTCCGCAGTCAACAAGGCCCGGGCTGGCGCGTCGATGATGCAGGCATCGCTGTCGGCGCTCATCAGATCGCCTTCGGTATAATGCCATTCAATGCGGATGCTAGCATCAAGCTGCTGCATCATCGCCTCAAACCACGGCGAGCCGCATAGCACGGCTTGCTCGCGCACGAGCACCCTGGCTCGCACCTTCTCCTGCGCCGGAACCAGCTTGCCGGTCAGGTCGCCACTGCCGACATCTTCGGCCAATGCAGTACGAATATTGTTGTCAAGGGCCGATTGCAGTGCAGCGTCAAAAGGCGAGAAACGATTCTCTAAATTGCTGGCGAAGTTGCCGATGGAAATACTCATGCTGGGCCGATTCCTGAAAACAGTTTTTGTTCTTGGGCCAGATCGCTGGATGGACGCACATTGGCTTTGCGTTGCGCAGCAAAGTACAGCATACGGTCGATGCAAACCACAGCTTTGCGACCGATCTCTGCGTCGACATGGATTTCATTGCTGCCGGATTCCAGCGCATCGGCTAGATTCTGCAAACCGTTCATCGCCATCCACGGACAATGCGCGCAGCTTTTGCAGGTTGCGCTGTTACCGGCAGTCGGGGCATCGATGAAGCGCTTGCCGGGCGCCGCCATGCGCATCTTGTGCAGGATGCCGTTATCCGTAGCGACGATGAATTCATCGGCATCGAGGCTCTGTGCGGCGGCGATCAACTGCGTAGTCGAGCCAACCATATCAGCCTGCGCCACCACTGCTGCCGGCGATTCCGGATGCACCAGTATCTTGGCATTCGGATGTTGCCGGCGCAGCAATTCCAGCTCAACGCCTTTGAACTCGTCGTGCACCAGGCAGGAGCCTTGCCACAGCAGCATGTCGGCGCCGGCCTGTTTCTGGATATAGCCACCAAGGTGCTTGTCTGGCGCCCACAATATTTTCTTACCCTGCGCATGCAGGTGGGCGACGATATCGAGTCCGATAGAAGAAGTTACCATCCAGTCGGCACGCGCTTTGACTGCTGCGCTGGTGTTGGCGTATACCACCACGGTGCGATCCGGATGGTCATCGCAAAAAGCAGAAAACTCATCGGCAGGACAACCCAGATCAAGCGAACAGGTGGAATCCAGATCTGGCATCAGCACGCGTTTGTGCGGGCTGATTATTTTCGAGGTTTCCCCCATGAACTTAACGCCGGCCACCACTAGCGTCTTGGCCGGATGATCACGGCCGAAACGCGCCATTTCCAGCGAATCGGAGACGCAACCGCCAGTCTCTTCCGCCAGGTCCTGTAAATCGGCATCGACATAATAATGCGCTACCAGAACAGCTTGCTGTTCTTTCAACAAGCGTTTGATGCGCTGCCTAAGCGTGATTTTCTGTTCTGGCGAAGGGATGTTAGGGACACGAGCCCAGGCATGGGCGGTACAACTCGTACCCGAACTGCTGCCTAGGTCCATTTGCGGCCGCTCGAATTCAACGGTTTTGATGACTTGGGTTTGCATGACAGTGATGGCGGCTATAGGTAAATGAATGTGATGCCATAAGAGCGCAATGATACGAAATAAGGCGCCATAACATATTTGACAGCGGTGTAACAAATAAGAAATCGGACGTGAATTCTACCGTTATCCTTAAAACATGTGTCAACATTGCTAGATTACAACCATGCATGAGCCACCATGGCATTATTTATTTAGAAATAACTATTGAAACCTGAAACTGACAATACATCGGCCACTTGAAGCCTGCGCAGCACTCTCATGACAACGATAAGAACACGGTGGAGATCATGATCATTCTTGACAAGACCGAACTAGGCTGCGCTGAAATCGCCACCTGCGACCAAGCCATCGGAGCGTGCCTACGCACCTTGACCTTGCTACGCTACTATTGTAGGGTGGCAAAAACGTCGATAATAAGTTGCTGCAAAAAGTGTCAGGCTTGGACCTTGGCCAAGAACATCTGGATCAACTGCTGCAGGCCGGCCCGATCCAGTTCGTCAACAGCAGCGGTAGTGCAGCAATGATTACTGGACCAGCAACAACAAAAGACATGAGTGCGACTGCATCATTGCCGTAATCTGCAACAGAAAGTTACACAGCTTTCCGCATAACAGATTTTGCCGTAAGGCACGGAACCAGTTCGAAGCGATATATCATTTTTACAACGATACAATCAACCGCATGATCGGCCTGAGCGGCTACGACTTATAGTTGAAAGTCGAGAGCGCCAGCAGCGTTCGGAATTTTCGGAAATTACACCAAGCGTATCTGGAAGCCGCACTCAGAACCAAGGGCAAAGAAATCGCCAGCATCCTACGCGGCCGGCTAGACCAGTTGCCGTACTTGGGCGAACGCGAGCCAAGTGGCGCGTAACGTGCGGGTAAGTTTTTTTGCCAGCACGTTACGCGATAACAGGCGTATAGGCACAAGTGGCAGAGACATCTTTGTGGAATAACTTCGAGCGTGAGCACGATGTACCCACGCTACATTTTAGCGATAAAAAAGCGTTTCGGATAAAATTCCGCCACGCTTTTTTTACAACGCGCGCTAACTTTTTTGGCCGTAATTTTAGTTATTCAATGCCCTGGCTGCGCAAATAATACTCATAGCTGCCATGGAAATCAACCACTTCGTTTTCCTTGACTTCCAACACCCGGGTCGCCAGCGACGATACGAATTCACGATCATGCGACACGAAGATCAGCGTACCGGCATATTTTTCCAGCGCGATATTGAGGGATTCGATTGATTCCATATCCATGTGGTTGGTCGGCTCGTCGAGTAACAGCACATTATGGCGGCCCAGCATCAGCTTGCCGTACATCATGCGGCCCTTCTCACCACCGGACAGTACCTTGACCGACTTCTTGACATCGTCGCCGCTGAATAGCAGGCGGCCCAGGATGGAACGCACGGCCTGGTCGTCATCGCCTTCTTGAGTCCACCGGCCCATCCAGTCGGTCAATGTCTTGTCGGTCGCAAAATCCTCGGTGGGATCTTGAGGCATGTAGCCGACGTTGGCGTTTTCCGCCCACTTGACCAGACCGCTGTCAACTTCCATGCCGGCGATGTCGGCACCACCAATGCTACGCAATAGTGTGGTCTTACCGGCGCCGTTGGCGCCGATGATAGCGATCTTCTCGCCGGCCTCAACCATGATGTTGAAATTCTTAAAGATCGGCCGGTGGTAGGCCTTGCTGATACTTTGTACTTCTACCGCCATACGATGTAATTTCTTCTCGCCGTCGAAACGTACGAATGGATTGGCGCGGCTGGATGGCTTGACATCCTCGATCTTAATTTTTTCAATCTGCTTGGCACGCGATGTGGCCTGTCGTGCCTTCGATTTGTTGGCCGAAAAGCGACGCACGAAATCCTGCAGTTCCGCGACCTTATCCTTGGCCTTGGCGTTCGCCGACAACTGCTGCGCCCGCGCTTGCGAGACCGCCAGCATGTAGTCGTCGTAATTACCCGGATAAACCTTCAATGTGCCGTAGTCCATGTCGGTCATGTGAGTGCAGACCTGGTTCAGGAAGTGGCGATCATGGGAGATGATGATCATGGTGGAATTGCGCTGGTTCAGCACATCTTCCAGCCAGCGGATGGTGTTGATATCGAGATTGTTGGTCGGTTCGTCGAGCAGTAGGATATCCGGATTCGAGAACAGCGCCTGCGCCAGCAACACGCGTAGTTTCCAGCCTGGCGCAACATTGCTCATCGCCCCCCGATGCTGGTCGATTGCCACCCCAACACCCAGCAACAGTTCGCCGGCACGCGCTTCGGCTGTATAGCCATCATATTCAGCAAAGCGCGCTTCCAGATCGGCAGCCTTCATGTAGTCGTCGTCGGTTGCTTCGGGATTAGCGTAGATTGCATCTCGTTCGGACATCGCTGCCCACATTTCAGTATGCCCCATCATCACCACATCCAGCACACGCATTTCCTCGAATGCGAATTGGTCCTGGCGCAATTTACCCAGGCGCTCGTTCGGATCGAGCATCACGTTACCAGCCGACGGCTCCAGATCGCCTCCCAAAATCTTCATGAACGTCGACTTGCCACAGCCGTTCGCGCCGATCAGACCGTAGCGATTACCATCGCCGAATTTGACGGAAATGTTTTCAAACAGCGGCTTAGGGCCGAACTGCATTGTGATATTTGAGGTGGAGAGCATCTTGAAATTGAACTTTTTAATTAAATCAGTAGTTTATGCTGCAACTGTGTATTATACACAACACTCAAATATCCACTTAATAGCGCTATATAAAACAACGACTTACCACCGTATTTTCGGCAAATTCGGAAATATGCAAGATTTGCAAAAGCATCGAAATACTCCCACCAAAATGGGGCCGCCCCCGAATCGGAGAGTTGGCCTTGATTCCGGTCAAATAACTGGCAACCAGAACCGACGAATGGTGCGGTGGAAACAGCACTTTGATATCGTTGATTGTGCCATAGGCACCCGAACCGGTTTTGTATGCCACGCGACAGGTTGGCGGCCATCAGCCAGCAGGCCAAGAATCTTGATGGGAGAATAGGCGCACAACTGTTTCGCAGGTTGCCGTGTGGCTCGATGCTAACCGATAAGAGCATGACCCTACTGCCGGTGCTGGCCAAATCATTCGGCCGCATCGCCGCCGTCTCCCCGTTCGCCGACTTGCGTCTGCTGCACAACAATAACCGGGGCAGTATTACCGGTGAAGGCGTAGACTACGCAATCCGCTTCGGCGATGGTGCATAGCACGGCACCGAATACCCGTTGGCCGCGCCGCTATCGCCGCGTTGCTGCGCGCCCCGGCCGATCTGGCCGGACAAGTGCTGCTACGCCCATATGAGGTCGATGAATGGGCCAGCTGATGCGCTGCCGGAAACCAGCCTTTCCCCGTGCTGAGAGACAGCGTATTCGATTCATCATTGACCATGGCGAAAGCTGTCCTCCAAATCGCCGGCGTAGTCCTACTACCCATCAAGATGTTCAGTCGCGAACTCCAGCAAGGCCGTCTGGTAAAGTTATTCGACATCGAAATCGCCGGCGGAAGATACTGGCTAACTCGCTTCAAGTCAAAACAAATGACCCCGGTAATGAAATCTTTTCTTGATTGGCTGCGCAAAACAACCACCGCCTAACGAACAATTAGGGCGGAGTCAAATTAATTACATGCCACGTATTTGCGCACGCATTACCAGACTAAGCGATCATCACCCAGCCGGTTAAAAAACAAAATCAGTCTGTCAACGCGAAGTGATTCTGAGAATTAAATTGAAACAAGTTCAACTCCGAACGCAGCCCGGCCTGTATGTCGACCGGCAGCATTACTCTGTCGCGGATGTCGCTGAATGGCAGGCCGATCAGAATCGCTACAGATACATGGGTACGTAAAAAAGCCAACATAGCATCGTGGTCGTTGTCGTGCGACGCTAAACGATATTTGAAAAATCGCCGATTACGATCGTCTTCTGTCGATTCAGGATGCCGGAATATTGCAGCTGCAGCATCATCCACTCAATCCGATAAGGATGCTCGCCGACATTCCCTAGAAATAAAATACCGCCTTCGATATTCGGCAAATACGGTGTGCCGATCAAATGCGGCAACATCGCCAGGTTGCCGCCCCAAAGCGTTCTGCTGATGCGCATATATGGGTTGTTGGTGGCAGCAAATCACAATACCTGATACGGTAGCCGTAGAGATTGCCAGAAATGCGACATCGTGAACTTGCTTAGCTCAGCATCACCGAAATCGCCTCACAGTATCGGACCGGCTAGGCGCGCCGGTCGGTGCCAGCAGCGCCAGATGCAACGCCGTGATATCGCTATAGCTAACGAAGATCTTCTTACTGGCGGTAAGGCGGCATATATCCGTCAGCGGCAACAACCGCGACATCCCATAGCTACCGCGCAACTCCAGCACGATCTGCACTTGCAGATTATCGATCGCTTCGTAGATCTGCGCTACCCGCACCGCATCGGCGCCACCTAAGCACCGATACTGTGCCGCCGGATCTTAGTAGTCATAGATCAAGCAGCCGTGATGCTGCAGAGCCCGGATACCGCGCACCGACACCTGTTCGTCTAGGGCGGAACCGCCGGGATAAATCAACGCCACGCCGACCGACGAATTGTTTTGCTTGTGCTTGGGTAGATTCGGTCACGATTATTTTTGTTGAGCTTGCCGACGTTCGGCGAAAAATTGCTTGAGTAGTGTGGCACATTCGTCAGCCAGCACGCCAGCACTCAGTTCGGTGTGATGATTCAATTTTTTTTGCTCGAATAGATTGAGCACCGAGCCGCAGGCGCCGGTCTTGGGATCGCTGGCACCATAGATTACGCGCGCCAGACGTGCATGCATCATGGCGCTGGCGCACATCGCGCAGGGCTCCAATGTCACGTAAAGTTCACAGCCCAGCAAGCGATAATTACCGAGAATGGCGGAAGCCGCGCGCAACGCTATGATTTCCGCATGCGCAGTAGGATCGTAGTTACCAATCGGCTGGTTGAATCCGGTAGCGATAACCTGTCCATCTTTTACCACTAGCGCGCCTACCGGCACTTCTTCCACAGCCCACGCATTGCGAGCTTGAGAAATGGCTTGTTGCATATAAATTTCGTCACGCATGGCTAGTCTAAAAATAACTGGCTATCAAAGGTCTTCGGAAATTTCTGCCCAGCAGTTTGGGGTTTCGTGCAGCACCAGTTTCTGCAGGTGTAGGCCGGTGCCGTAGTGATCCTTGTAGGCTACCTTCAGGACATCGTAAGCGGTGCGTGCCAGATTCTCGACAGTGGGAATGCGATCGATGATGACGGTCTTGTGATTCGGCAGCATCGCCAGAAAATCGCGGACTGTGGTGTCTTTTTCATAGACCAGGAAGGCGTGATCCCAGACATCCACCAGATGCTGCCTGGCCAGTGTTTTGATGTCAGAAAAATCCATGATCATGCCGTTGTCAGAACTACCATCGACTTCGATGACAGCACCGACCAGCGTGATTTTCAGAGTATAGCGATGACCATGCAGGTTACGGCATTGGCTCTTGTGATCGGGAATCCGGTGGCCAGCGTCAAATTCGAGTTTGCGGGTGATGGCAATCATAAATAATGAGTTTTCAATACAATCTGAAATCGGTTCAAGGAATCTGCAGCAGCTTGTGGGTTTGCAAGCTCAACTTCCATTTCGGCCGACGTTTGCAGGTCTCAATCGCAAGCTCCAGATTGCGCGCCAGTTGCGGGCCATCCATCGCCTGCAGATAAAAATGTTCGAAATCGAGCAATTCGTATGCCGCCAGCGACTGGTCGATTTGCGGAATCACCACCTTCAACTCATTGCCTTTGCGCAGCTTCAACACTGAACCCATCTTCGGGCTGACGCAAATCCAATCGATACCAGGCGGCGGTTCCAGCGTGCCATTGGTTTCAACAGCAATCGCAAAGCTTGCCGCATGCATGCTGTCGATCAGTGCCGCATCCAGTTGCAGCAGCGGCTCGCCACCGGTGAACACAACGAACTTGCTGGTAGCGTAGGTATCCGGCCACAATGCATTGATAGTTTGCGCGAGCAATCCACTATCCTTGAACTTACTTCCGCCTTCGCCGTCTGTGCCGACAAAATCGGTATCGCAAAACTGGCATACCGCGCTGCTACGATCTTCTTCGCGGCCGGTCCACAAATTGCAGCCGCTAAAGCGGCAAAACACCGCAGGGCGACCGGCATGGGCGCCCTCGCCTTGCAATGTATAGAAAACTTCCTTGATGCTGTAGGTCACGATGCTTCCCGCATAGTTTTATCAGCCTCGACCCATCCCCATGGATAAACGAGGGAGAACATCGTCAATACTCCCAGTTTTTCGTCATTTTCAAACTCAAAGACGATGACTTTTTTGATGCTGGAGGCGGATGATCAAGCGTGCAGAAACTGCAATCCACCAGAATTTTTGTCAACTTCACGAAGTAATTCCGCATTATTACCACAATTTTTTGACCCAGATTAACATTGTACCGTAAACAGGCAATGTCGCTCCGATGAAAAATATTGCATGACGAACAATATGAGAAATGGATACTCATACCATACGATCTGCATCGAGCGCCAGCAATCCTGCTAACAGCTATTCGCTGAATCCTGACAAAGCCTCCTGACTAATGTCAAGACCAAAGAAATAAATTGCCATTGGCCTAGAATTTCAATCTACAAAGTACACAATCAAGCTTGATATGAGAGACTCTAACGTCACCTCCAAACGCCGCGGCAACAAAGCAAAATTACCGAGCAAACCTTGTGTCACATGCGTTTTACCAATGAGTTGGCGGCGAAACTGGTCTAAAAACTGGTCAGAGGTCAAGTACTGCTCTGAAGCGTGTCGGCGCAACAAGGCACGCCATGACTAAATTGCGTTCGCTGCTGCCGAGTGATCAGCTTAATTTGGACGCCGCTGCTTTCGATGGTTTTGATCCCGAGCAGGATATGGACAGGATAGCCGAGGTGGAGGAAGAATCACGCAATGTGCGGTCCAGCAAACAGCGCATAGTGCTGTTTCTCGTAACGATGCGTCATTTCGCGCTGGACCCTGAGAAACGACGTCGCCACCCTGCATTACACCCAACTCGATGCCACTCACAACGCCGGCATCCTGCGCGTGCAATTGGAGGCCGATATCGTTTAACTAAAACTTGAGCGACTGATCATGACAGCCCCAGACGACTGGCTTGTTCTGCAATCAATCAAAGCATCTGTCGCCGCCATGGGCCTGCCGCCGGAGGTGCATGAAGATCGCCATTTCTTTATCAGCGTGCGCGAATTCGCAGCCTATGTCAAAGGCCGAAAAACGCTGCGAATGAAATATTTCTATCGCGAGCAACGCAAACGCCATCGAATCTTGATGGGCTCGAATAGTTTGGCTGATACACCTTTGGGCGGCAAGTGAAACTTTGACAGCGACAATCGCGAGGCCTTCGACGCCAACAGTCAAGGCTTATTGCCAGCCCGCACAAGCTTCGAGCCGGATGTAATCACCCGCGAGGTAATTGCACTTGTCAATGCGCGCTTCGCCGGCCATCCGGGACGGCTCGACAGTTTTGCCTGGCCCGTCATCCGCCCCCAATCGTTGCAATCGTTCATCGATGATAGACTGCCACTGTTCGAGCGCCTTCAGGATGCCATGTAGTCTGGCGATCCTTGACTGTATCACTATTACCTATCTGCCGCATTTAACATGAAGCTGCTCAATCCGCGCGAGGTAGTCACAGCGGTCGAGCTCGCCTATCAAACCAGCGCCACGTCGCTTGACAGCGTCAAGGGTCTCATCCGCCAGATCTTCGGCTAACGTGAATATGTTCGCGACGTATATTGAACGCAGATGTCAGGCTATGCCGAACACAATTGACTCGATGCCAAACGATAACTATCGACCTGGTGCTGGACCGGCGAGACAGACATGGCCTGCCTGCGCGACGCCTTGACGCAAACCCTGACACTGCTATGTCAATTATATTTAACGCTTGATGGTGCCCGGCTTGTACCCCCTCATCCTAGGAATGCGACCGCAGCAGGTATATGCCTGGTATTTGGCTGCAGTAGCGTGGGTCGAGCTACCCAACACGCTGGGCATGAGCCAATACGCCGACAGTGGCTTGATGGGTAGCAAACCCTATATCGCCACAGCCAAGTACATCCAGCGCATGAGCCCGCATTGCTGCGGTCAAGCCAGGCACCTATGTCCACAGCCGAAATGCGATTGATGGCGCGGTAAGTGGCCTCTCGCCCTATATCACGCACGGCTGCGTGACCTTGCAGCAGGTATTGGAAGGCTGCACCGGCGTGCCAGTGGTCGATATAACCGTACGTCAGCTATGCGCAACAGGAACGCCGCACAACCGCGTGTGCATGTAGCTGGCCAGCTATGTGGTCCACCTGCGCAAAGTATGCTGACGCAGCGCCGCCGACTGGCTATATTCCAATTTTCTCGATGGCAACCTTGCTAGCAACTCCATCTTCGTCGTAGACTTTCACAGCGCCTGGCTCTGGAGCGACGAACGTTGGCGTTTTGTCGGCACGCGTATGGTAGAACTGACGCCCATCCGTTGGTGTACGGCAGCACAGTTGTATCGACTAAGCCTTGAGTCATGCCAGCCGGGTGAACAGCGTGGGCGAGCCGCACCTAATGCCCCTTGGCTGCCACATTAGGCTGAGTGCGCTTCAAAGCCAATGCTGTTTCCTGTGGTTGATCGTCCCTGCAACTCCTTCTCACAATGGCGAACCCGCGCTTCGTTCGACCTGCAATCCTCTGCTGAACATCTTGTACGATGGCGCATGCCCTTTATACAACCGAGAAGTCGCGCTATATCAGCGCGCCTAAGCCAGAGTAACACCCCGCTTTGCCGATATCAGCGCAGGCAACGCTGCATTGCCGTCCGGCGCTACACGAGAACAACTACTCAGGCGATTTCATGTACGCACTCCTGACGGCAAGCCACTCAGTGGCGCCGAGGCTTTCGTCATGATCTGGGCTGCATTGCCCGGGTGACGTTGTCTGGTATTTACCGCCAAACTACCTAGTGTAATGTGATTGATGGGGCGGAGCTATTGTCTTTTTTTGCACTGCCGAACAACACTGCCAAAATGAGCTGCTGCACGCATGGATCGCTCAGACTTATAGGCTTGAGGATTCTCTCAATGTTCCACAACTACTGCAACGGACTCGTTTCGATAATGCAGCGGATCTAAGAACGACTTTGTTGAGCTATCTGAATCTGCACAACTACCATAATCAGCAGCACGTCATCGACGGCCAAACATCGGCAATTTCCCCCATTTTTAAGCAAAGTTAAAAAGTAGGGGCTAAGCCACAAGGTCTAATCTCGGCTTCAGGGTGATGCTGCCGAGCGTCCTGTTCGGACTTT
>JFJP01039357.1_pt1 | contig 13699 bp, 11 predicted proteins | sample 431651 | NCBI WGS metagenome assembly JFJP01 (sample SAMN02602958, study PRJNA72255) | Microbial mat metagenome, whole genome shotgun sequencing project. | biome: fresh water; feature: sink hole; material: water; isolation source: purple microbial (photo- and chemosynthetic) mats found in...
AATGCCGGTTTCGCCATTTTTGAACTTTTCCAATTCCTCTGCTGACATGTATAGTGAGAGCAGTTCATCAGGAAGATCGATTTTCTTTTCTTTTTTAACCTCCACATTATTAAATCCTGCTTCTTCAATAATACTAAGATATTCTTCACGTGGCAGAGCGCCTGAAACGCAACCTGCATACATGGTAGCATCTTCCTTAACACCAACGGGCAGCTCGCCTTGCAAAACCACATCCGAAATACAAAAATGTCCGCCCTGTTTCAATACCCTGAACATTTCACTGAAAGCTTTAGGTTTGTCAGGAACCAGGTTCAATACGCAATTGCTTATAACCACATCTACAACACCAAACCTTACCGGAATATCATCAATATCTCCCTGAATAAAGTCAACATTGGTATACCCTAGTGTACGCGCATTTTCCCTTGCTTTTTCAATCATGGCTTCGGTAAAATCAATACCAGCCACATAACCGGTTTCGCCTACAAGCGCGCGGGCGACAAAACAATCGTTTCCGGCACCTGAACCCAGATCGAGAACGCTGTTTCCAGGCTGAATATTTGCAAATTCGGTTGGTAATCCGCAACCCAGGCCAAGGTCAGCATCCGGATTGTACCCTTCCAGTTTATCGTAGCTTTCGCTGAAAACGGAGTAATCCACTTCGGAACAACAGGAGGTTGCGCCACAGCATGACGTTGAATTCTGTTCCTTAGTTTGTTTTGCGATTTCGCTGTATTTGTCTTTTACAATTTGTTTAATATCTTCCATGCTAATTATTATTTAGTGATTGATTATCGTGAATTCTCATTTATGGGCGTTTTTAAAAAATGGTAATGAGACAGAGGACCGAAGTCGGAAGTTGGAAGTCGGAAGTTCTTATTCACCAACTTATAACTTACACCTTACTCCTTACAACTTACAACTTACAACTTTAGCCTTACTCCTTACAACTTACTCCTTACTCCTTACTCCTTACTCCTTACTCCTTACTCCTTACTCCTTACTCCTTACAACTTATACCTTACTCCTATCAACCTCCAACTCTACTCCCGAGCCATTATTCGTTCCGTAATCTTCACAGCGTCGGCAACATATTTCCTGCAGTTGGTATGAAATAAATTCTGTTCATTTATTAAATTGAGTTCATTTTCATTTCTCATATCCAGGTCATTCAGCAATTTCCGGCAAGTGGTTGATCCATTCAGGCTGGTGAACTCGTCGAAAAGCTCAACTGTTTTATCATACGTAAGTTGTTTTTTTTCATCTTCATCACTTAAACCTTTCCCAAACTTTAATCCTAATGCCATTGCTGCGCCGGTTACCGCTCCGCAGGTAAATTGCTGCCTTCCCATTCCTCCGCCAAAAGCACAGGCTACCCGCAGCAATTCATCTTCGGTTAGCCCCGACTCTTCGGCAAACGCGGCTAAAACTGATTGCGAACAATTGAATTTATTGTCGAAATAGGATAATGCCTTTTCTGAACGGTCCATAATTAAGCGTTTTGGCATTTAGTAAATTGTTGTTTTAAAAATGATTAGGTTAATTACTACCCTTCTGTTATTCGCACATCTCCCCTTTTGGACTTCGGCTTCGCTCAGTCAATAAGGGAAATGCATTGAGATTCAGCCTTTATTTTGTCACACTGTAGTCGAAGGGCCTATTTCCCCATTTTCCTATTTTCTACTTTCCCATTTTCCCCATTATCTGTTCATCGTATAATTTGCGGAAAGCGACTTTAATTTCGTCGCGAACGCGGTAAAATTCGCTCATAATAAATTCAGGAGTACCTTCGGCGTGCGAAGGATCATCAAAACCTATATGTAACCTATGTTTCACTTTACCGAAAAAAGCCGGGCACGCTTCGTTGGCGCCGCCGCAAACGGTAATTACATAATCCCATTCATCATTCAGGTATTTATCAATGGAATCGGAAGTATGGTGGCTGATATCGATTCCTGCTTCTTTCATAACCTGAACAGCTTTTTCGTTCAGTTTACCCGAGGCTTGCGTTCCGGCTGAGCAAACAACAAGCTTAGCATCAAAGGATTGAAGAAAACCATGGGCCATCTGGCTACGGCATGAATTTCCTGTACATAAAATGAGTATTCGCATAGTTTTAACAATTACAGGATTTAGATTTTTCGAGTTGTGAAGCCATATTTCGAAGTACGAGGATTATTTCATCTAATCCAATGGCATTTATGCAATAATTAACTTTAGCGCCTTCAACAGTTCCCTGTATCAGGTTGCAATCCTTTAATTCCTGCAAGTGCTGACTAACCGTAGTACGGCTAAGCGGAAGTTCTTCGGTAATATCACCTGTAATGCAACTCCCCGTTTCGATAAGGTAATTAATGATTGCAAGCCTGGCCGGATGCGACAGTACTTTAAAATAAAGAGCTGCCTGCTGCAACGATTCGTCAAATAATTCAGTTTTTGCCATTGGGTGTATTTAACTTTATGACGCAAATATACGGCATATTTTATAATGACGTATAATTACGACATTAATTTATTGTTAAATTTTAAACTATTCAATCCCGGTATACTTTTCATACGAAAAGCATACTATTCATCAAGAAAGTATATAATATATGCAATTTCAATATTCTTCTGACATATAGAGCTGATTAACAATAATTTGAATGCTCCCTTATGAAAAACCAGATAACAGACCAGGAAATCAGAAGAAAATGTTTTTCTATGACCATCAAAGAATTAGCATTGGAGAGACAGATTCCTTTTTATATTCCTCCAGTTTCTCATAAATAAAATTAAAAAACCGATTGCATTCCACAGCAGATGTTCTGCTGATATGGTTGCCTGTTTTCATTATTATCCTCAGCGAGTGCTCCACCTGGTTACAGAATGTTGGATTGGCGGTTATCAGAATATCCAGTGAATTATGAGTCATGAAGACGAATTTTTTTTCATCTCTTTGTACAAATGCAGTATTATCAATCAGAAGCACATCATTAAAGAACACTTTAAAATTCTCCTCTTCATTTTCGGATGGGTGATAACCTACATGAAATTTAAAACCCTGTTCTGTTTGATATTGCATATGCTTTACCAAAGATTCAAGGTCATCAAATAAAGCAATAGAATCATTTTTATGCATAAAAAATCCTGAAACTGAACAGAAAACAATCTGTTTCATTATTCTGGTGAAGGTTTCATAACACCATATTTCACTCGAAGGGATCAGGTTATAAGCAGAGAGTAAATGATGCCCGGTTTCAATCAGCGTTTTTGGTTCATCATAAATATTGAACCTCTTATCATGATAATCAGGAAGGTGTAACAGCATTTTCTTCCAGAAAAAGATTTTAAAAGCAGCCAGTTCAGGAAAATCAAAATAGAAATATATTGGCAAATCCCTTGCAACCATAATTAATTCCTTGTTTGCGGCCGAATTCAACCTTTGAATTTCCAGAATTCTGAATCTCAGCCAATTTTCAATTCCTTCGTCATTAGCCCCAAAAACAAAAGGCTGGAAGAGTATATCCGCTTTGTTCATGCCAATCAGCGAATCAATTGAAATTCCGTATTTGCTGCTCAATAATTTCAATTCCTCGATCGATAAATCCTTATCTCCGCGCAAACGCCTGTAAGCGCTATCATAACTGATCCCTAATACTTCGGCTATTTCATTAACCAGCGAAATATGCCGGGGTAACCGCTGCCTGATTGAATCAAAAAACAATCTCTGAATTTCAATATCCTTATTCATAATGCCATAATCTCTGTTGGATTACTCAAATCTCTTATGCTTACAGGATTTTAATCCCTGTTGAACAAAAAAGCGGAAATTACTTTATGGTGATTGATCCAACTCCAGATTTACTGATTGAATTGCTTGATATAAATCAGAGATTCAGCAAATTAAACCGAGTCAGCATAGTAATGAATTCAGACAGAGCGTTGGAAACAAAACAGGACCAACTGGTTAAAAAAGTATTTCCGCTTAAACTATCCGAAGTCCTTGATGGTACAATAGTTTTTAAAGCATTTTTCAGAGTTATGAATTATCTTTTCTAAAATGATGCGAATCATAGGCAGAAAAGCCCGGTAACAAGTACAATAATAAGCCGTTTTGGTGATGGCTTTTAAATAACACAAGATATTAAAGGTACAAAAAATCGCACAGGAAAACAACACTATTAATCCCGCCAAATGAAAACCGGAAACTTAAAATGCTGTCATCCTTAGTATTTTATGAATATATAGAGATTATTAAATATCAATAATTATTTCGTTTTAAGGTTTAAATAATTTGCAATAATTAAGATTAGCCTTGCATTAATTGTAAAAAATGCGGTAACAATCCGGTATCTGTTATTAAAATTTCAAATATTGCGTTTTTCACAAAAACTAAATTTCGGGTGGTTCATATCCGTTTTATGAATCCAGCTTCTGACTCTAATTTTGCATTTGATAACCAACCCAATTTATAAACGTGTTGTGATGCGTCTGCCAACAACAACCTGATTACAAACAATTTATCCTATACTAAAACTTGGGAATCAGGCACAGAATAACAAAAGACCAAAAACCATGAAAAAATCAATTTTTATTATTGCTTTGATCCTGATGGGTTTCGGGATTAAAGCCGTTGCCGGAAATCCGGATGTTTGTTATGTTAAAACTGCTGACAAAGTTTACTTTGGGCAGGATTTAAAAATGGGGCTTCTCACTACAAAGATCGTTTCAGCCGATGGCACCATTACTAAAGTTAAGACCAATGAGGTAAAATCCTATATGCACGACAACAGGCTATTTGAGTTGATGCCCCTTATCTGTGAAGAGGGAGATACCATGTGTTATGATTTTATGGAATATCTGACTTCCAGGTCAGGTTTAAAACTTTACCGGTACAGATGTTGCATGAATTGCGATGTAAGATATGGATACTTTGTATTTAAAGATGACAAATTACATCTTCGTGTAAACCTGATGAACGCGGACTCCGTGCTGCCGTTTTTTGGGATTAAACCATTGAAAGTCTGTTAATTATACTTTGCTCAAGCCTGGTTAGCAGAAAAGAGCTTAAAGGGAGGCTGGTTATCCGGAAATAAATATTTTTTTATGTAAACTACTTCCGGAAATCCATTTGCAAACGCGTATCGGCATTTAGACCTTTTATGAAATTGCAAATAGGTTGATTATTACTTGCGAAATGATAAAATGATCATCTGTAACAATCAAAAAAACAAACCATGAAAAGAGTAATCGGATTTGCAGCCTTGATGGTAATATGTTTCGGATTGAAAGCCCAGGTTGGTAACGATCCTGACTGTTACATTAAAACCGGCGACAAAATATACCTTGGCACTGAATTAAAAATGGGACTGGTTAATTCCAGAATTTCTTTATCTGACGGAACAGTTGCAAAAGTTAAGAACCGCGACATTACCGCATATCGGCATCATAACAAGATATACATGAAGATGCCTGTAATCTGTGATAGGTATGATACAATTTGTATGGCCATGATGCAGTATATAAAATCAAGTTCAGAGTATGATATTTTTTTATACTGCTGCAATGATTTGATTGATAATACCTATAAACTTGCCAATGTTCACAGGAATATTTTCTTTGTTTTTAAGGACGGGAAATTCTACCGCCGTATTGCTGAAAATCAGACAGAGGCTCTTTTGGCCTATGGCATTAAAGAGGAATAAATAATCTCCTGTTTGAAAAATTAAAGAATATAGCTCCTTGCAGACTTGATTCAAATTTTAACTCAAAACAGAAAGAACCTGACCACATCAAACCCTCACTGAAAAATTGCGAAAATGATTAATCGATAGTGAAAGTGAGAAGAAACTTATCTGTAAACAGATACTTGTACTCGCAGTCAACCATCAAATAATACAAAAACCAGAAACGATGAAAAGCATAATCCTGTTAAGTGTGCTCATACTAATTTGTTTCTGTATAAAAGTGAATGTGATAGCGGGCAACGAACCGGACTGTTACATTAAAGCTGGCGACAAATTATATTTTGGCACTGAAATAAAAATGGGACTGGTTCACACCAGGATTTCTTTACCTGATGGAACAGTTGCAAAAGTTAAGAACCACGACATTACCGCATATCGTGATCATAACAGTGTTTACATGTTGATGCCGGTAATTTGCGAAGATAATGACACCCTGTGCATGGCGATGATGAAATATATCACTTCACGATCAGGACTGATCATTTTTCAGTACTGTTGCCCTCAGGACGATGATGTTTTCTTTGAGTATAAAGATGGGAAATTTTACCGGAAGATGGATGCTCATTTTGCTAAAGCCGAACTTGCTTATCTGGGCGTTCATGTAAAGTAAAATATATCTGGTTAAACCCAAATTTCTCAATAGGTGATAAAGTCGAACTATTTGCGTTAGTTGGATTAATCCCGATTCAGCAAATCTTTGTTAGTTAAATATCTGCAATAGATAAACATTAGGTTTGCTTAATAAAATAAGGTACTGAGTAATTTGGGTTAAATCTATATTTGAAGAAATCAGGCGCAGAGAAAAAACTTTTAGCCGGGCAAAATGAATTCTTCAATTACCGGCTTATAGTTAGGATGTGTTTTTACTGAACGAAAAATGCTGTTCGCAGCAGCAATTTATGAGATTGAAAAAGCACCTGATTAAAATGGATGAGAATCTGTTTTTATGCTTTTATATTATCTGAATATCAATATAATCCGAAATCAGACTCCAAGCCAGTTCATTGCAGCATCATAGGTACTGAAAACCTCTACTGTTAAAGGGTATTTTGATTTAATATACTGTCCGAACATAGTTGAATAAGCTACCTGATGCGGTGTTTCAGTTAACACGGCAAATTTTCGGTTCAACCGGTTGCCAGGCATGGCATTAAATATATTAAGAAATATTGGAAATTCTTTGCTTTCGCCACTGAATGTTGCTTTGCGTATATCGATAAGCACCGAATAGTTTGGATTGTAACCGGCACTGCTCCACAGTTTATTTATTTCGGCATTCAATATTGTTGAATCAAAATTTCCAAATAAAGTGGTAAAGCTAAGCTTCCTGGTATCATCTATTCTGTAATCTACTCTTGTTTCAGGCAACGTATGTTGTAAATCTATTGATGCATCCTTCATTGTATCTTCTTCATTATGAGCTGGTAATGTAAAATGAAATACACTGCCTTTTCCTTTTTCACTTTCAAACCATATTTTTCCGCCATTTCTGGTAACCAGGTCCTTACAAAGCAACAATCCAAATCCTGTGCCCTTTTCACCATCAGTACCAGGCGATGAGCTTACAGTATCGACCCTGAATATTTTTTTCTGTTTTTCTTTAGGAATACCAATGCCGTTATCGGTAACAGATATCTCAACTGTATTCCCATTTTCTTTAACCATTATAGATATACTTCCATGGTTGCGGGTAAATTTAAGTGCATTGCTCAACAGGTTGCGCAGCACGGTTTGAATAGCAAATTTATCGGCAAATGCTGTAATCTCCGGATCAATATCCGCAAGGATCTCGATCTGTTTTCTGTCAGCCTCACCTCTGAGAATAACGATATTCTCGGATACAACCTCTGTTATAAAAAATACATCTTTTTCCCTTTCGCCTCGTCCCATCTGAACTGTTGACCACGCAAGTAAATCGTTGAGCAGTTGAAATGTTTGTTTCGATGAATTATTAAGCGCTCCAACCACTTCCATTAATTCACTTTCATCAAAATCTTTAATATTTTCGACTAAAAGCTCCGAAAGATTCATCATCGACCCTAAAGGGCTTCGCAGGTCATGAGCCAATATTGAGAACAGCTTATCTTTATCCCTGTTTAAAAGGGCAAGATCCTGATTGCTCCTTGCAAGGTGCTCTTCCGCGTTTTCTCTTTCTTTCATTTCATCCTGAAGCTCAATATTTGCTTTGCTTAATTCAGCAGTGCGTTGTTCAACTTTACTCTCAAGCTGAATATTGATCTGTTTCATCTCTTTTGTGAGCTTAATATTATCAATAATTACCAGGTATTGATGAATAATAAAAAGAATTATAACAAATACAATAAGTATTATAATTCCATGAAACATTTCAAAGGTCTGGTTCAGGACAAATACCACTAACAGGCCGATCAGTGAGATCAGAAAAATGCCGGGAAGAAAAATTATCCAGTTATTCTGTTTGAAAACTTTCACACTTTTTTCATCCTCTGCTGAGTGTTCCCTGATTTCTTTAAATCCAGTCAACCCACCAAGCAGCAATAGAATATAAAAGAAATAATATCCCGCATCAACAAGGTAATCTCGTCCCAGTGATGAGTAAATAGAGTAAACCAGGTAAAATAAATCACTAAAGAAAATACAAATTGACCCAACAAGAAATATTCCCAGTATTTTTTGAATGCTTTTCACTGTATAAGTGAAAAACAATATCATTATTATCCAGATTAAAATAACATCAAGCACCGGGTAGATGAAAACCATTAGAAGAGTAAGAGTGTCAAAATCCAGATCCGGACTACCTCGTAGAAGAAGCAGTACAGTGAAAATTATTGTTGCTGACAAAACAAGAATACTGATTTCGATAAACACCATGTTACGCCTTCGTGAAGGAGGCTGCGAACCAGCAATGGTGAGAACTGAGACTATAAACAACAGTGTTGCAGAAATATAAAGCAGGTCGACCGGCGACATAAAAGGATCAATATTGATACTGACGAAATAAAGGTATAGCGCATCCCCCAGTGTCCAGGTCAACATTGTGATAGATAACCATAGTAAAGTACGGCTAAAAACATAGTTCCTTTTTTTCGAAACACTATAAATCAGGTACAACAAAAAGGTAACTGAACCCGATAAAGTCAGTTCAAATACTGCGTTGAAAATATTCAATAGTTCACTTTCAATAAAAAGCAGATTAACCAACATATTTATTCCAACCAAAACAATGCCTGGAATTAGAATATGCATCAACTTAATCCGATCAGGAAGCGTTAATAAATTCAAATAGAATTTTGCAAGCATTGAATGCATTTAAAGTTAAAAAAAAGTAAACGTAAAAAATAGATTTCCGCTTCCATTATTGACAGGATAAACAGTAATCCAGGTACTAACCATGCATATAGAATAACCAAAATTTCGGACATCAAAAATACAAAGAAACCCTATACTAACAACAATTGAGTATTTTGATGCCCGCACTTGTGAATATACTCGTACTTTTACACTTCATTTTTAAACAGATACAATTCAGTACATGATGGGAAATTACTTCGAAGGAAAAGCAATTTATTCAAACGGCATATATAATCTTTCACCTTTGCAGGCATATAAACTTTGTCAGGAAGGCTCAGTAATTGTTGATGTGCGCGAAGAATACCTGAATCGGTTTAAGATATTTGATGTTCCCGGCCTGATATTTTGTCCAAAGAAAAACCTGCTTGAATTAATGGAAAAACTTCCGGTTGACAAACCACTGATTATTGCTGATGCCAGTGGCATTCACAGTCCTGAAGCTGTGAGAATGCTGATTGAAAAAGGATTCAAAGGAATATGCGCTAATCTCTCGGGTGGTCTTGTGGAATGGGAGCATTCAGGATTACCGGTAGTTATTAATTACGAAGAAAGGCTTTCAGGTCAATGTGCATGCCAGCTGAAACCTAGGGAGAAAAAGTAAGAGTGAGTAAGCGGCAGGTAGCGAAATATACCCTTTGGGAAAATTATCTCACCTGGTACAAATTCAAATACTGTTTTATTTTTCCCAGTTCTGATCAGCTTCTTCAATAAGTATTTCTGAAGTCTCTTTCCCCAGATATTTATCAATTGCTATATGCACAAGATAAATGAGCGGCGTTAATGCAATAGCGAGCAACACTTTATAAATATATTGAACCAGTCCTACCCTGAAAACCTGTTCCAGACTCCAGTTACCAAGGAAATAGAATGCAATAAAAAGTATAACAAAACTGTCAATAAGCTGAGATACTACTGTTGATCCTGTTGCCCGTAGCCAAAGGAATTTATGCCCGGTCAGTTTCCTGAAATAGTGAAAAACATATGCATCCACCAACTGGCTAACAAGGAAAGCAGTAAGTGAACCTACAATAATACCCAATCCCATTCTAAAAATGGTTGTATACGCAAAATTGATATCAAACGGCTTGCCTTGCGCGTCAATTCCATTCAGTTTCATCCAGAAATCAGCCGGTGGCATATCAGTCCACATCAGGATAATAAGAAATGCATACGCAATCATACCTGCAGTAATAAAGCTTATACGTCGCACTCCAGTTTTCCCGAAATATTCATTTATAATATCTGAAAAAATAAAGACTATCGGCCAGATCAAAACGCCTACGCTCAGATTCAGATCAGTTATAATTCCAAAAATATTGAGTTGCAAAGGCGCCAGGCCCAGTAGTTTTTCAACCGAAAATATTTTCACTCCACCAAATTCAGCAATAATTGCATTGGTGATAAAGAAACTTGCCAATATCAGGTAAAGGAATGTTTTCTTGTTCAAATGACTCGAGTTTTCCATGGCATTATTATGTCCGTTTGAGAATCTAAAATATTATAACGTGTTAAAATCGTCAATTGCTCTGTAAAAAATTAAATGACCAATTGAACTACGTTTCACTTTTCACTCTTCACTTTTCACTCTTCACTTTTCACTTTTCACTTTTCACTTTTCACCATAATTTCCTCCGTAATCAGAGACGCGAGGCATCGCGTCTCTAGCCCCATGTTACAACTGCCAGTCTCTTACGCCCGTCCATACGTATCTTCAATGCTTTATCAAACCTCACATGCCGGAAAAAGTTCGTTTTATTAATGAGTTTCTGCTTTTTCAGCAGTTCAAAATCAATAAAGCTCTTTCCTACCTCAGGCTGAACGGAAAAATAACCCACATTCATGGATGTAACATTATGAAAAAAGTGTGATCCTGAAGAAGCATCGAGCGGATAGCCCTCAAGACTGGTTTCAACTATAGTTTTGGCATTGCTTATTTGCGGCCAGTTCACCGGTATTCCAATCCAGCGATCGCGTGTGCCCCAGCGTCCGGGACCGATAAGTATATATTTGCGGTTTTCCTTACGCATAATATGGTTCAGTTCTTCAATTTCGATTGCCATTTCAGGGGTTTTACTCTTGTCGAATTCATCAATATCAACGTAAATAACATCGGTGATATCTGCAACCAGCCCGTTACCCATGCCTTTTTCGGAAAAAAGAACTATCTCATCTTGCCTAATCTCATTCATATCCACCTGGTAATCAAGCTCAGCACCAATTAATGGCTTGATTTGCAAAAGGTAAAAAGTAGTTTTATAAGCAGCATCGCGAGTTAGGTCGATAGCAAATTCAATTTCGACCGGTGTACCCATGGCTTCCTTTACAATATCAAGTACAGTCTCAATGGTTTTTGCCATAGGGCAATATTCATATTTCAACACATTGCTGAAATTAATAACTCTCGGCCCTGGAGTAGTTATGCCAGGCACAAGTCGTTGATTTTCCCTGTCGTAAACAGATGCCAGGTGACGGAGTGTTCCATGTTTTTCGGCTATGTCGATATCCATTTCGCGCAGGCCGGCCATTTCGCCTTCAAGCAGGTTAACATCGCTTTTTGCCAGGTCGACAGCCAGGAATTTCACCTGTGAGTTTTTGTATAAATCCTTTGCCGTTACTATCTCCACAGCCGGATAAATGGGTGAAAAACGGTATGCACTTCCTCCATCAACAACATACTTGCCTAATCCAAGAGCAGCAACAGCAAAGCCTTCTTCCGGTTTCATATGAGCAAACGGATAATAATTGTACGATTGGGCCACACCGCTGATATGTGGATAAAACACATCATCATACTGATGTCCAACTACTTCCTGTATAACGATAGCCATTTTTTCTTCGTCGAGTTTATAATTTATGGCTTCGATATATCCACGGGCTTCAGGCGAATACACAGATGCATACACCAGTTTGATGGCATTCATTATTTGCGTGAGACGAACATTGATATCCGGGTGATTGTTTGGTAAGAGGTACGTCTCAAAAATCCCGGCAAACGGTTGTGAAAGAGAATCCTCAAACATTCCTGATGATCGTACGGCAATGGGTTTATTTATCAGTTTGAGTAAAACCCGGAGCCGGCGTATTAATGTATCGGTAAGGGCGCCCGAAGCAAATATGTTCCGGATTTCGTCGTAATTCTCAATATTGGTGATTTTTTCTTTAATCCTGTTGCGTTCAATAAAATATTCGAATTCGTCGGTACCTATTACTGACGTGCGAGGCGAACGAATGTTGATTTCAGGAACATGTTTATTAAAATCGTAATTGTAGATCAGCGTGTTGATAAATGCCAGTCCTCTTCCTTTACCACCTAACGAACCCGGAACCAGGGTAACCACATTATGCTCATCCAGCAGCGCTGATTCCTCAAAAGGAATTACTTTACCTTTATCCTGTTCGTTTCTGAATTGCTGGATAACTTCAATAAGATATGCTCTTAATTCGGAAGGACTGCTAAAATCGGTAACCTTTCCGGGATTCAGAATTTTAGCCACCTGTATTTCGCCGCGAGCCATCAGCCAAAGCGAAAAATGATCTTTTCGGGCATGGTAAATGAGCGATTCGTCAGGGATAGTGCGAAGATGATGCTCAAATTCACGCAACGATTTGGCGATTGCAATCTGAGTCCCGTCTTTATCACGGTATATAAAATTTCCGAATCCCAGGTAGTGGGAAATAAAACTTTTAAAATCCTGTGATAAGCTTTCCGAATTTTTATCGATGAAAGTTGCCCTTAAATCATATGCGCGTTTGGCATTATTGGGATCGGATGACTGAATTATTACGGGAAGATCGGAATTAGACTCACGCACATAACTCACCAGATCAAATCCGGCTTCGCTGTATTCCTTTCCATTCCGGTTAAATTTAACATCTGTGATCAGACAAAGCAGGAAATCCTGGTAATCGTTAATAATTTCAAGGGCTTCTTCATAATTGGCTGCCAACAAAATTTTAGGGCGGGCACGCAGACGAAGTACTTTATAAAGTTCATCGGTACTCACATCGTCAATAATCCTGCGGGTTTGCTCCATTACAATTCCATACAGCAGCGGCAGATAGCGGGAGTAATACTGCGGACTATCTTCAACCAGGAGTAATACCCTTACCAACCCTACACGGGTATCATTTTCAACATTTATTTTATCCTCAAGCAACTTGATCATGGCAAAAAACACTTTGCTTTCGCCATTCCATACAAATACACGATCGATATTTTTATACCGTTCGCTCACAGCAGTGAAATAGGGCACATCCGAATTGTTGTTTAACAAGGCGAAGATTGGAATATATGGAAATTCCTTCCTGATATGTGCCGAAATACTTACCGGCAAAGTTTTATCAACACCTACCATAAAAATTACCAGGTCGTAATGTTTTGCATTCAACTGGATTACAGCTTCTTCTGTTGACGAAACGCCGGTTATGCGGGGAACTGAAGTCAGGCTGAGCTGGTGGTATTCGCCCAGCACATACTCCGAAAAACGGCCTTCCTTTTCAATCGTGTATGCATCATAAAGATTAGCTACCAGTAAAATCTCCTTCACTTTAAACGGGCACAGATCGTGATACACATCACGGTCCGAATTATTTTTGTTCAGAAACCGCTGAAGTAATTGTTTGCCGCTGACCGGCGTTTC
>JFJP01012311.1_pt1 | contig 13698 bp, 9 predicted proteins | sample 431651 | NCBI WGS metagenome assembly JFJP01 (sample SAMN02602958, study PRJNA72255) | Microbial mat metagenome, whole genome shotgun sequencing project. | biome: fresh water; feature: sink hole; material: water; isolation source: purple microbial (photo- and chemosynthetic) mats found in...
GCGTGCCCGCATCACTTTTCGTCAGCGCAAGAATGCTTCTGCTCCTGTGGGGAATTAGTTCCCTGATTGAGACAAAAAAAGTCCTCCGTTTTGCGGAGGACTTTTTTTATGCCCCGCCCGTTTTTTCAAAGTGCATATTTTTTAACTTGTAAAAAACATCCGTGATGCAATTTGGAATCTTCTCTTCTATGTATGTATCGTGTATAATAGCAACCAAGCAGTTTTGGTCGGCAATTTTTTTGAAAATATGAGGAGTTGAAGCGTATCTTTTGATCTTGAGGTCATCTAGTTCGTTTCTGGATTATATCCATAAATCCTCGACCGACTCTGTGTTACGGTCGTTTTTTATTTTCAAGCAGAAAGTAGGTGATTTCTTTGGGTTCAGTACATTTACGAAGTGGCGAGTCGCAGGATTCCTTGCTCAAGCGTTTCCGGAAAAAGGTAGTGAAGAGCGGAATTCTAAGCACTGTGCGTAACAAGCGCTGGTTTGTCTCCAAGAGTGAGACCCGCCGTATGGAAAAGAAGAAGGCGATCCGTCGCATCAAGCGACGTTCGTTTAAGGATGCAGAATAGAGTAAGAGGCATTGCATGACAAAAGAAGAAGGCAAAATCAAAGTGGATGGTGTTGTGATCGAAGCGCTGCCGGGGACGCAGTTTCGGGTGCGGCTGGACAACGGTCATGAGGTATTGGCGTATCTGGCGGGGAAGATGCGCAAGCACTATATTCGCATTTTGCTGGGAGATCGGGTGTCGATGGAGATGTCTCCGTACGATTTGACGCGTGCCCGCATCACTTTTCGTCAGCGCAAGAATGCTTCTGCTCCTGTGGGGAATTAGTTCCCTGATTGAGACAAAAAAAGTCCTCCGTTTGATTGAGACAAAAAAAGTCCTCCGTTTCGCGGAGGACTTTTTTTATTACTGTTTTTTACTGCGTGTCTCTGAAAGAACTCAGGACATTCATGTAGTTTGCCCGTTCAAATGCCGCAGGCTCTTTTACTGCTTTCTGACTCATGCTCCCTTGCATTTGTTTGACAGAACTATATTCCCGTTCTTCCATCCAGGTTTCCAGCTCAGCAAGCATCGACGGGAGAACTTGTTCATCGCCTTGCAGAAGGGCAGACGCCATCATAGTGACTTTTGCGCCCGCCATCATGGCTTTGATCACGTCTGAGGCTGAGTGTACGCCACTTGTCAGGGCGAAGTCGGCGTTGACTTTGCCGTGGAGAATGGACACCCAGCGCAGGGGGAGACGCATTTCGGTGGAGGAACTTAGGTCTAGGCTCGGAACGATTTTCATCTCTTCCAGATCGAAATCGGGCTGGTAGAAACGGTTGAATAGGACTAATCCGCTTGCGCCAGCGTCAACAATTCTGCGGGCGAAATTTGGCAGGGCGGTGATGAAGGGGCTAAGTTTTACAGCCAACGGAATGCTGATGGCTGATTTGACTTCTGCCACCAGTTCAACCTGTGCGCTTTCCAATTCCTGGGCGGTGAGGTCTAGGTCGGTTGGAATGTAGTACAAATTCAATTCCAACGCATCCGCGCCTGCATCCTGGATTTGTTTTGCGTAATTTGTCCAACCACCTTTTGAAACGCCGTTCAGGCTGCCGATGACAGGAATTTTCAGCGCCTTCTTCAAATCAGTCACTTGGCGCAGGTATTTCTCGGGTCCCATCAGATATTTGTCACTGTCAGGGAAATAGGATAACGATTCGGCTGAGGAATCAGCGCCGCGGGTCAGAAAGTGGTCGAGTTCCAGGCTTTCGTGGATGATCTGTTCTTCGAAGAGCGAGTGCATCACAATTGCTGATGCGCCTGCTGCTTCCATCTTGCGAGCCTTGTCCAGAGTTTTTGAAAAGGGCGAGGCTGAGACCACAAGCGGATTTTTCAGGTTTAAGCCTAGGTAGGTGGTAGAAAGATCGGTCATGACTTTTTCTCCTCGGTCTCATTTGCATCATAGTGCATGGAAGCCATTTGTTGGTAGAGAGTCCAGCGTGCCTTCGCATCGTGCTGGGCTTTCTTCATTAGTTCTTCAGCGCGACCTTCATCAATTTGAGTGAGCATTTTGTACCGTGTTTCATTGTATGCGTATTGTGACATTGGAATGCTCGGTTCTTTGGATTCAATCACCAGTGGATTCTTTCCTTCTTCTGCAAGGCGCGGATCGTAGCGGTACATGGGCCAGTGACCGGATTGTACTGCGAGTTTTTGCTGGTCAAGCCCTCTTGCCAGGTCATAGCCGTGTGCGATACAGTGGCTGTACGCGATGATGAGGGAAGGTCCATCAAACGACTCGGCTTCGATGATTGCGCGTAGCGTTTGCTGGTCGTTAGCGCCCATTGCAATTTGCGCGACATAAACATAACCGTAGGACATGGCAATCATGCCTAGGTCTTTCTTTCCTATGCCCTTGCCGCCCATCGCAAATTTGGCAACTGCGCCGCGCGGAGTTGCTTTGCTGGCTTGTCCACCTGTGTTTGAATATACTTCCGTGTCCAAAACCAGGATGTTTACGTTGCGTCCTGAGGCAAGGACGTGATCGAGACCGCCGTAGCCGATGTCATACGCCCAACCGTCGCCGCCCATGATCCAGACGGATTTCTTGACGAGGCTGTCTGCAATGCTAACCAGGTCTTTCGCGCGGGTGTCGCTGGATTTTGAGAGTTTATTTTTCAACTCTACAACACGTTCGCGCTGCGCCTGAATGCCTGTTTCGTCGCCTTGTTTTGCGTTCACCAGGGCATTTACTAATTCTGCGCCCAATTCTTTTTCAAAGCCTTTTACCAGTTCGAGCGCATATTCGTTTTGCTTGTCAATTGTCAGGCGCATGCCTAAGCCGAATTCGGCGTTATCTTCAAACAGCGAGTTCGACCACGCGGGTCCGCGTCCCTTTTCATCTACAGCCCAAGGGGTGGTGGGAAGGTTGCCGCCATAAATGGATGAACAGCCGGTTGCGTTTGCGATGATCGAGCGGTCGCCAAAGAGTTGAGAGACCAGTTTCACGTAGGGGGTTTCACCGCATCCGGCACATGCGCCGCTGAACTCAAATAACGGGCGCAGCAACTGTGAGTTCTTGATGGTGGATGGATTGAATAACTTTCTGTCCAAATCTGGGATGTCGTTCAGGAAGAATTCCCAGTTCTTTGATTCAGTTTCGCGCAGGGCAGGCTGGGGAGCCATGTTGAGCGCTTTGCGTCCAGCCTGGGTTTTATCTTTGGCAGGGCAGACTTCTACGCACAACGTACAGCCTGTGCAATCCTCGGGCGCGACCTGCACGGTGTAGGCAAAGCCCTGTGAGAATTCTTTGAACTTCGACGGCATGTGCTTGAATGTTTCGGGCGCATTCGCCAGCAGTTTTTCGTCATAAACCTTGTGGCGGATGACGGCGTGCGGACAGACCATCACACACTTACCGCATTGAATACAAAGATCTGCCTCCCAGACGGGAATATCGAGCGCGATATTGCGCTTTTCCCATTGGGTCGTGCCGAGCGGATATGAGCCGTCTACGGGCATGGCAGATACAGGCAGGCTGTCACCGTCAAAGGTGATCATGGGTCCAAGTACATTCTTGACGAAATCAGGAGCCTCATTGGGAACTGCGGCGCGGCGTGTCATCTTGGAGCTTACAGTCGCCGGGACTTTGACCTCATAAAGATTTTCGATGGTTGCATCTACAGCCTGGAAGTTTTTGTTCACAACGGCTTCGCCGCGTTTGCCGTAGGTCTTCTGAATGGCGTGTTTGATCTCTTCGATGGCTTGTTCACGCGGGAGGACACCAGAGATGGCGAAGAATGCCGTTTGCATGATGGTGTTGACGCGCTGTCCCATGCCTGTCTTTTCGGCGACTGCATAGCCGTTGATGACGTAGAACTTGAGTTTCTTTTCGATGATGGCGGATTGCACTTCACTGGGCAGGTTATCCCAGACTTCGTCCTTTCCATACAGACTATTAAGCAGGAAGACTGCGCCTTCCTTGGCATATTTCAGGATGTCGTAGCGTTCGAGGAAGGTAAACTGGTGGCATGCCACAAAATTTGCCTGATTTGCTTCGATCAAATAAGGTGACTGAATGACCTTGGGTCCAAAGCGCAGGTGAGAGATGGTCATCTGACCTGATTTCTTTGAGTCATACACGAAGTAGCCTTGCGCATAGTTCTCGGTTTCTTCACCGATGATCTTGATTGAGTTCTTGTTTGCGCCTACTGTACCGTCAGAGCCGAGACCGAAGAATACGCAGCGTACCGTTTCGGTGGTTTCGACAGAGAAGGAAGTGTCCACATCGAGGCTGGTGTGGGTAACATCATCATTGATGCCGATGGTGAAGTGATTCTTGGGCTGCGCCTTCTTTAGTTCATCCAGCGCGGCTTTGAACATGGCGGGGGTGAATTCTTTGGAGGAAAGCCCGTATCGTCCGCCGATCACTTTGATATCGGACCTTTGACCTTCGGATAATGCATTGACGATGTCCAGATAAAGCGGCTCACCCATAGCGCCTGGTTCCTTGGTGCGGTCGAGGACGGCAACAGTCTTTACTGAAGCGGGCAGCGCTTTGGTGAAATAATCCAGTGAGAACGGGCGATACAAGCGAACTTTCAGCACGCCAACTTTCTCGCCTTGTGCTACGAGGTGATTTACGGTCGCTTCGGCTGTATCTGCGCCTGACCCCATGATGATGACCACGCGTTCAGCTTCGGGGTGACCCACATAATCGAATAGATTGTAGTGCCTGCCTGTAACTTTGGCGAATTCGTCCATCATGGCTTGTACGACTGCGGGGGTGGCATCGTAGTATGAATTGACGGTTTCGCGCGCCTGGAAGTACACATCAGGATTCTGCGCGGTACCGCGCAGGACAGGATGCTCAGGGTTAAGCGCCCTTGCTCGATGGGCGCGCACCAAGTCGTTATCAATCAGGGTGCGCAGTTCGTCATCTGTGATTTGGAAAATCTTAGAGACCTCGTGCGAGGTTCTAAATCCATCAAAGAAATGCATGAAAGGCACGCGCGTTTTGAGCGTGGACATCTGTGCGATGGCGGCGAAGTCGTGCGCCTCTTGCACAGAAGCAGAGCCGAGCAATGCCCAGCCTGTTTGGCGGACTGCCATCACATCCTGGTGGTCACCAAAAATGGAGAGTCCTTGTGCGGCAATCGAGCGGGCGGCAACATGGAAGACTGTGCTGGTGAGTTCACCCGCAATCTTGTACATGTTGGGGATCATCAGCAACAGACCTTGTGAAGCGGTAAAGGTCGTGGTGAGCGCGCCTGTCTGCAATGCGCCATGCACGGCTCCAGCCGCGCCGCCTTCAGACTGCATTTCGATCACAGAGGGGACTGTACCCCAAATGTTCTTTTTGCCTTTGGCTGACCACTCGTCTGAAAATTCGCCCATATTGGAAGAGGGAGTAATTGGATAAATTGCAATGACCTCGCTCAAACGATGTGCGACGGATGCTGTGGCTTCATTGCCGTCAATGGTAACTACTGGTTTTTTCATTTTTACTTGCTCCTTTAATAGCAGGGTTTTCACATGAAATTGTTCAACCTACAAGTTTATCGCTCCCTGTATGCATTGGTTAGTTATAAATGACCCGAATTTACCTGAAAGTTGTCATATTCTGGACAAAAATTGTATAAATATTATACTGCGTTACTTTAAATATGATTTTGCCAACAGCAACGCCGCCAGAGACTTGGCATCGGGCATTTCGCCTCTTTCTGCCATTTGAAATGCCTCTGCAAGTGGGATGGCTTCGACGCTGAGAAATTCATCCGCATCTGCTTCGAGCGGATCGTGCCTTAATTCCTGCGCGAGGTAAACATGCATGAATTCGGTTGAATACCCGGGTGCGAGATAAAAATCGCCGATCTTTTCGAGCTTATCTGCGGCAAAACCTGTTTCTTCGCGGATTTCGCGCGCGGCGCACACAGCAGGGTCTTCGCCTTTTTCCAACGTACCGGCGGGTAGTTCGAGCAAGTCTATGCCAGCCGCGTGGCGATACTGTCTCACAAAAAGCAAGTTGCCGTCCTTGTCAATTGGAACGATGATGACAGAGCCGCCGTGTTCGATGATGTCGAACTTGGTTTCGCGCCCATCGGGCGTTTTGAGAAGATCGCGGCGAATTAAGAAGGCGCGACCTTTTAGCAGGGTTTCTGAGCTAATTAATTCAAAGGGCATGACGGTTTCCTTGTGTTGATCTTGAACTCCAAAATCTCCTGCTTTTGTGAATCGCAAACGTCAGGAGACATTTGATTCCATGGCTATCAAAAAAGCCCAAGCATTTGCTTGGGCTTTTTTGATTTCAAGTTACGGTATTTGTAATTGCTGCCCGCTGGTCAGGTCTGCTGAACTTGCTATACTATTTGCAGACGCAATGGTGGCAGGATCAATGTCGCCAAACTTACAGGCAATGCTGTAAATTGTTTCATCTGATGATGCGACGGTGTAGGTGGTCGGGTGGGTGGCTAACATGCGCGCACCGGGGAAGGCTCCACTCTGCGGGATGGTCAGGGTTAAACCTGCATAATATACATCCGGGCTGGTAAGTCCGCTTGCGCTTAGCAGGGCATCAGGGTCTACATTGAAGCGGCGCGCAATACAATAAGGGAATTCACCATTTTGAAGTGTGTAACTTGCGGGGCGCACACCAGCGGGGACGGGCGTTGTGGTGGGTCCGCTTGGGGTAGCTACAACTGCTACGGGTGTAGTTGGCACTGCATTGGTTGGTGTCCCAGGTGCTTCTACTGTTGCTACAACTGTTCCCTCTTGCGGGGTGAGGGCTGTCCCTTCCACGATTGCTTCTGGCGTACCGGGGGTGCCGCCATTTGCCACAGTTGTTTGAGCAACCAAGGTTTGCTTGGCGAATTCTTCGATCATTTCCATTGGGTTTTCAACCGAAGGAAACGGGGAAACGAACAATTCTGGCGGGATCAATGTTGGCGTTGCGACAGGCGCCGAAGATAATGACTGGGTGCAGGCGGAAATCATTACAGTTGACATGATAAGAATGAAGACTGCCAGCAAACCGCGTTGTTTGTTACTCATAGATTCTCCTCTTTCAAAATATTCGAATTCGATGGTAGCACATGAACTTTAAAGCGTCAAGCCGTTATTGTGGTTTGCATTCAAATGCCAATACTATCTGATCAATCTCGGTTTTGTTTTCGGCAGATTCTTGGTTTTGGATTTGCCGCCAGGCAGAGCATACGCCGCGGCGCACTCGCGCATCCTCTTTTAGCGCTGCGGTGGAGATTGATTTTGCGGTTTGAAGATCGCCGGTCAGCGCGTGGGCTTTGATGAAAACCAGCCATTCATTCTGGTCTGTGGGCTGGTAGCCAAGCGACGCAGCTTCGGTGCCCAGCGAGATGACTTCTTGATAGTTGCCTGCCTGCTGCGCAAGTTCGGCTTTTGTAAAATAATAGCACCATTCATGTTTTGGCTCTGAGAAGAACATGGGCGTTGCAACCGTTTCTGGATTTATGATAATGCGTGACGGGTTTGAAAGCGGAATGGCGTCGGTCAGTGTTGCGGGAAGCCTGGAGTATGTTTCCGTGTCACCTTGGGCTGGGTCAAGCACGCGTAAACAGCCGCCTCTGGGCATATAAATGACAACCGCCTGGGAGGTATTCCCATAAAATGAAACCGTGCGATAGTTGAAGGTAATGGGAATATTTGGCTTAAGGGCGGGCAGAGTTCCGCCGCCAACTCTTTTTTCGGTATAAAGCATTAAATAGGGAACATCAGATCGGGAGTAGTTTGGCGCGTATGTCCAGTTGATTGGCGCGGTGAATGAGGCGTCGGTTTCATAGTCAATGGGCATCTGATGCGTGAGTAGGATGGTGTTGGGCTGTAGCGCGGGGATGCGCCATGCCATTTGCCAGTAGATGTTGCGCTGATCTTCCCAGTCACGGCGGAAAATGTTTGCATTGAAGAATTGCTGTCCGATACCCAGGGCTATAATCAATGCAAAAATATGGTTTTTGGCGCGATTATTTTTGACCAGTAGTTCGATTACGCCCAACAATAAAAGACTCCCGCCGATCATCATGGATATCATGAACCTGTCATACGAAGATTGCAGGGTCAGTGGAAGTCCGGCGGCGAGTGATGGCAGTCTGCCAAGCAAAATGCCGAGGATGCCGATGATGATAAGTGAGACCGAAAAAGCTGTTGCGCTCTCATTCTCCTGTGCCGTTTTTTTAAGATAAGGCGTGAAAAAGCCAAATGAAACAGCAACCAGCCCCAGGGTCAGCAGCGAAGCGGGCGCGGTTGGGGATTTAAAGATCAGGGTCAGGACTTGAATCCAGACGTAGAATCCGGCTTTCCAAATCGCATCCAATGAACTTTGTAGAAACGTCACGATAGTGAGCGCCTGTGTGGCGGTGATGGTGTACGAGGCGTATGCCCCAAATTTATAATAGTAGATGAGCCATGCCGCGTTGAGAATCCAGATGAGCAAATAGGGAAACCAGGTTTTGAGGGTTTTTATAAATCGCTGGGTCAGACTGCCTTCAAAAATGGAGAATAAAAGAAGGAAGCGCAAGCCTTCGATGCCAAAAAAATATTCAGTGGGAAAGATGCCGCACACTTGCAGCAGCAACGCGATGATGATATAGGCGGTGGGACGTTCTGCCCGCAGGGATTTAAAAGTGAACCCAAAAGAGAGCAGATAAAAAATGAAGGGAATCAGTTCCTGGTTGATGTGGGTGAAGGCAACCCAGTGCTGACTATAGCCCGGAAAGACAAGCATGAGGAAGGCTGCCATAAGCGCCAGACGCGGGCGATGGGTCCATGCCTGCGTGAACATCCACCAGGCAGACATGCCGAGAACAAAGCGAATGACCAGCGCGAAGATTTGCCAATATAAAGGTACAGGTGGAACAAGGCTGGTCGTGAAATAAAAAACAGGTCCCAGAAACGGGCGGAAGGGCGCAAAACTGGGGATAAAATCACCGGGTCCAAGAAAACGCGCAGACCAGGCAAAGGGCCAGTCATCCCAGTAAAACCCCGTGAATGGAACTAACAACCCATAGGCAACAACGGTGGTAAGTGCGAAAATTAGAGGTATATACTTTTTTTGCGGGCGAAGATTCATCATGGTATTGTAATTATAAGAGAGCATACCTTTCGTTTTTGTTAGTTATAATCGTTTAATTCTAAACCTTTTTACCAGTTTATGAAATTATAGTTGATGATATATTTGCACCCCGCAATCAGGAAAGAGGAGATGAATATGAATAAAAAAATACCATTATTGTTATTGTTGCTTGTCACAACAATTTTACAGGCTTGTGGCGGAAATACCCCAACAGCACCCATTGCGAATACAACAGAACCGATCGTTGTTGCCAGTGAAACTGCATTGCTAACCCCAGAAACTGCGCCCACGGCGCAGCCCTCATTGGAACCACTGCCGCCGATTGAGCCGGTTGAGCATTTCATCATTCCATCCACAGGAACCAGCGACCGCGCCACAGCGCACGATAACGAAAACTCGTTATTCTACGACACAAAAAAGGTCAAGACCGGTGACGAGTTTTACAAGAATCGATTTGAACGCCCGTTCACCTCGGTTGATATGGCGTACCTGCCCGACCTCGATATTGTGAATTTTTCGATCACCAGCGACGAAAAATTCTTTTACATCAACATCTCGGTGGTTGAACTTGATTCTGCCACACAATCCCTAACAGGTTTCTATGGCGTTGAAATTGATCGTAATGCAGATGGGCGTGCCGAGCTTTTACTGACAACCCATCCCCCATATTCTGCCGAGTTCACCGCCGATAATGTCGCCGCCTACCTGGATGTTAACAGCGACGTGGGCGGAGCCATCATCAACCGCCCCGATGATTTTATGAGCGATGGATTTGAAACAACTATTTTTGACTTGTCGCAGGGCATTTATCCCGAAGGCAACCCCGACCTGGCGTGGGTACGTCAGACCACTGACGGCACACTCCCCGCCGTTGAAATTGCATTCGAGAGGCAAATGTTCAAAGATGGCAAAGAAGCATTCATGTGGAGTGTGCTATCCAGCGATGCCGCCATCAACCCCGCCAATTTATATTATCAAGACGCTTTCACTCCCGAACAGGCTGGCGCCGCCAACACAGATGATCCCAATTATCCGATCAAAGATCTTGCCGCCATAGATAACACCTGCCGCGTGCCGTTGGGTTTTCAGGCAGTTGGGACTGAACCCCTGGGCTGCTTCTTAAAAGGCGGAGAGGTTGAAGAAAAATCCACGCCGACAGCCGAGGGCGCGAACTCAACTTGCGCCCAATTTATTGAACTTTGTTCAAGTGTGAAATAACAAATAAAAAAGCCTGACGAATTTCGTCAGGCTTTTTTTATGGATTGGATATTTTGAATCGGAGTCTGGACGATAAGATCACAGCCGGGCCAAACCGCATCTACCCCCGCCATTTTCGCCCCGAAGACTGATTCGGCGACTTTGGCAGAATCTCCCCGATAGAGAACCTCCACCGGGTCAATGTTTCCAAATAGCAATGTGTTCTTCAACGCCAGTCTCGCCGCCGCAAGATCAACCGTCTGGTCAATAGAAATGGCGTCAGCCCCAATTTGCGCCAGCAGATGCAGTGAATTTGTCACGTTTCCGCAGACAGATAAAACACGCGGCTTGGGTAGTTTTTCGATCAAAGACTTTTCGGCGGGCAGAACAAACTGTTCATATTTTGCAGGTCCGATAAAAGCAGGGGAGCCGCCCATGTCGTGAATAGTGATAAAGTCTGCGCCTGCGTCACGGTAATCTACGCCAACCTGGGCAAGCAGGGACGAAAGATGGAGGAGCGCCTCGGTGACAGCGCCAGGCTCCTTCTTCATCTCAAGAAACATTTTGCCTGCTTCCACCACGAGCAGCAGCAAGGTGTACGGACCAGGAATGACCCCGCTGATGACCACATCATTCCCCACGTCTTCTTTTAATAGCTTAATTGCATCACAGACCAGTCTTATTCTCCCCCGCTTAAAAACCTCAACGCTCTCTGTGATCTCTGAGGTTATTTCTTTCACAGACCCAAACGCCGCCTTCCTCACCAGCGGAAACTCAAACTCCATGTTCTCGCGGAAGTTGATCTCTGCGCCTAACGCCTCGGCTTCCACATACATATCCAGCGGCAGGCTGGCAGACGGCAACCCGCTCAACTTGAACGTGCTCGCCGCTGCCCTCGCCATCTTCGGTGCGTCTTTATGCGTTTCGTGGAAAATCAACCCCTCGCTTTGCAATCCTTCCGCCGTGACGTGAATCAACCCGCTGAAAGCAGGCTGGGAATCAATCTTTTTTCCAGATAATAAATCAAGTATCTTTTCACGCACAGGACACCTATTTACCAATTACCAATTACTTCACAGCCTTTGCAATCGCCGCAATATGTTCTGGTGTTGAGCCGCAGCAACCGCCAACGATCTTTGCGCCCAATGCAACGTATTTCTTTGCAAAGTTCGCCATATCTTCAGGTCCCATATCGTAGATGGCTTGCTCGGTTTCAATATCCATTCGTGGAATGCCGGCGTTGGGTTTTGCCCACATCGCGAAGTTTGGCACAGTTTTTGCGTATTCTGTGATAATTGCTTCCATGTTTTCGAGTGTGGTTCCGCAATTTGCGCCGATGACCGTTGCGCCCATTTCGGTGTAGCGCTTCATTACATCCTTTGGCTTTACACCCATCATGGAGCGGGTTCCACGGTCATAACTGAATGAAACAACGATCGGCAGGTCGCTTACAGATTTCGCGCCTTCAAATGCCGCGTTGGTCTCTTCAAATGCGAACATGGTTTCGATGACCAGTAGATCTGCGCCGCCTTCCGTCAGGGCTTTGGCTTGTTCTGCAAACGTGGCTTTGACCTCATCGGCTTCGAGCGGACCGTAGGGTTTGATCAACCCGCCGACGGGACCCATCGAGCCTGCCACCAGCACATCGCTTCGCCCCGCTGCTGCGGCAGCTTTACGCGCCAATTCCACCGCGCGGATGTTCACTTCAGGCGCGCGATCCTGATATTTTGAATCCTTCATCCGCATCCGTGTGCCGCCGAAGGTGCAGGTCAAAATAATATCCGAACCGGCTTTGACGAATCGGCTTTCAAGTTCCATCAAAATTTCGGGGTTGTCAATGATCAGGTCTTCGGGAGCCTGCCCTGCCTTGAGACCCATTTTTTGCAAGTTGGAGCCGGTCGCCCCATCTGCAACGAGAATTTCCCCTGCGTTAAGTCTTTCCAAAAATTTGTTCATTGTTCCTCCGTGATTTATGTTTGACGCTGTCAACCCAATTATGTTGGAGAAATAATTTCATCCTTCATAATTCATCCTTCATCCTTGTTACTTGGTAAATTTCTTCGCCATTGCGTCCACCACCCGGTTTGGGATTAAATGCGCGATGTGTTCGAACGGTTCGCTCATGTGCGGGAAACTGGTGGCGAGCATGAATTGATTTTGGAATTCGGGGTCAGTGGGCAATTCAAAACGTTCCACTTTGCGCGTGACCAAACCGATTTCGTTGCGCTTTTCCACATTCAACAGGGCAATGCGCGCGCCGTCTCCTGCGGCATTTCCAACAGCATAAACATGATCCAACTCGCAGTCAGGAATCAGCCCAATCAGCATGGCTTTTTCTTTGTCGATGTAACTGCCGAAGCCGCCCGCGAGGATGATTTTATCAGGAGATTGTAAACCGAAGCGCTTTAATAACGTGCGCGCCGCAACAAATAACGCCGCTTTCGCCAGTTGAATTTGTCTCACATCCTGCTGCGTCATGGGGATGTCGCGCCCGATGGATGTTTCATCGGTCCAGGCGATGACGTACTCCCATCCGCTTGGACCCTGCCGAATGCGGTTGGACTTCAAATTTGTTTTGAACTTGCCCCGCGAATCCACGATCCCTGCGCGAAATAATTCTGCTACCCCGTCGATGATGGCGGAGCCGCAAATTCCTTTCACATGCCCCTTGAACTTGGCATGGTCATTGTGCCAGCCTTCCACACCGATGACTTTGTACCTTGGCTCCAGAGTTGTTTCATCAATTTCGATGCGTTCGATTGCGCCTGGCGCGGCGCGCATTCCATATTCCACATGAGCGCCTTCGAGCGCGGGACCTGTGGGGGTGGAGGTACACAGCAGCCGTTTACGATTTCCAAGCACTAGTTCGGCATTTGTGCCAACGTCAATCAACAGCCAGTTTTCGTCCTGTTTGTGCGGTTCCTCCGCGATAATCATTGCGCTGGTATCTGCGCCAACAAATGAAGCGATGGTTGGCAGGATATGGATATTGCCCGAAGGATTGATGTGCAGTCCAAGTTCGCGGGCTTTCACATCTACCGATTTGTGGATCACGGGTACAAATGGCGCAAGTCCCAAATGCTTTGGATATAAATTCAACAACAGATGATGCATGGTCGAATTGCCAACCAACACCATCTCCAAAATATCTTCCACGCTGATTTGCCCCCCCGCTGAATCCTGTTCGCTCGCCGAATCGCCGATTCGCTGATTCTCTTCCTCGCTCGCCGAATCGCCGACTCGCTGATTCTCTTCCTCGCTCGCCGACTCGCCGACTCGCTGATTCTCCTCCTCGCTCGCCGATTCGCCCGCCTCGCTGAATCGTTTATTCGCCGTTTTCACAGCCTGCTTCAATAATTTATTCAACGTACTGATAATGGCTTTGTGTAATTTTTCAAGCCCAT
>JFJP01030233.1_pt1 | contig 13698 bp, 7 predicted proteins | sample 431651 | NCBI WGS metagenome assembly JFJP01 (sample SAMN02602958, study PRJNA72255) | Microbial mat metagenome, whole genome shotgun sequencing project. | biome: fresh water; feature: sink hole; material: water; isolation source: purple microbial (photo- and chemosynthetic) mats found in...
CAAACCAGGCGTCGGCGATGCCTCGGGCTGGCGTACTCCGTCCACACCGGCGGCAGAGCATTAAATGCAGCAGCCAGATCGTGACCGGTTCGCTGAGAAATGGGTCTTCGCGCTGGACGATGTGCCCCAGATGCGTCAGGCTTAATCGCCACTGGCTTGCTGCTTTTTCCGCGTTTACTAAACCCATGCCCTGGGTGTAGCGGATCATCGGTTCGACCTTGCCGGTGCTTTTGCCGGTAGGAATTCCGGTTGCAGCGCTGATGGCTTCCTTGTTGCCACCGCCCTGGTCGGCGGCGAAGGATAGCAATTTAGCCAGCAAGCGCCGCTCCGGCAGAAAAGTTTGGGGCAAGTTTAACGGCAGGGGGACATCAGGTCGGCGCGGCATGTTTCACGATCCAAGCTGGCGCTGTTCGAGGGGCGTGACTGACGCCAGCACCGGTGTTTCTTTCAATCCGCCACTGGAGGTCAGTACCGGGCCAAAGGACCAGCATTGCCCCTTTTCCAGTCTGGCCAGGCGTTCGCCCCATTCACCTTTGGATAACGCGGTGGACTGACTGAGCAGTTGGGCGAAGCGTTCGATTTCGGTATCTGCCGGTTTGAAAAACAGCTTATGACCCGCCTGAAACAACCGGTCACGCGCTTCCTGACTGAACTGACTGGTGGTCTGCGTCGCCAGAATCAGTGACAGGCCAAACTTGCGCCCTTCGCGCAACATCTTGTCAATCGGCGAATCACTGCGGTGATCGAGGTTTTGAATCTCATCGAGGACGACTGGAATCGGGCGGTTTTTGCTGCCGGTATTGCAGGCGTAGTCATAAAGATCCCACAGGATGAACTCGGTAATCAGTCGCTGAATTTCGCGAGCTAAACCTTTGAGTTGCAGAACATGCACCTGGTGATCCGGGGAGTTGAGCATTTGCTCCCAGGCGGAATCCGCGCCGGGGCGGAAGGGTTGCGAGCGGATCAGCGGTTCCAGCTTGCTGGCCAGTGTTTCGCCATAGGGCTTGTCATCGCGCAGGCGATCCAGCACCACATCGAGGGTCAAGTGGGCATGATCCTGAATGCTGGTTTCCAAAACCCGGATCAGCGTTGCGGATTGCTGATCGCCGATGGTATTGAACACCGAAGTAAAGATGCTGGCGATACGGGTTGCCGTATGAAAGGGCGCTTCCTCAAAGGCCGGCAGCGAGGGGTCAATGACCTGTTGTTGCCGCCGGAAGGGATTGATCGGTAACTTGTCACTGAATACAAAGTGATCTTGCGGCGTGGCAGCGTGGCGGAACCGGGGTTCGATTTGCGCGGGCAGGAAGCCGTCGGTGTAATCGATGATGATGGAGCGCTGCCGCTGTTGCGCCATTTCCGCCAGCAGGCATTGCACCCCGTAGGTTTTACCAGCCCCGGATGCCCCAAAAATGAGTAGATGGCGATTGGCGAGTTGCGGATGGCCGTAATGCCAGTAGACCGGATCGCCGTTACTGCGCGTTCCGATGAGCAGTCGATCCGGGATGGTGATGGGATAAGGTGAGGTTTTTTCCCCTCCTTGGATAAGGAGGGGTGGCGCTTCGCGCCGGGGTGGTTCGACGGGCGGCGTTGAAACCTGGGGTGGTTCGACGGGCGGCGGCGTCTTATCTCCCGCCCGGACTTGAATCGCCGCGCCTTCTATCGTCAACGGCGCAAAGGTCGGCGCATGGCTAAACAGGGCGGTAACGCCTTCGTAACCGAGCGCCACGTGCCAGATGGCGAAGTCGGCGGGCGCTTGCAGGGGCGGCTCCAGTACATCAGCGGGCAACGGCATCGGCGTCACCACCGGCGTCGGGCCAGCGAGGTTGGTCCAGAAGGTGAAAATGGCACCCTGCCAGGCGATCTCGTAATAGCCATCGGCCAGACTGGCCAGTGCCTGGTCGAGTTGTTGCCGTTCCTGTTGCGACAGGGCGACCACTGAGCGTGAGGTCAGCGCCCGTTGCAACTGCGCCCACCAGTAGCGCCGGTCAAAATTCACCCGGTTCAGTTCCGGGCAGTTCGGCGCAAAGCGGCGGGTGAAGTGGCGCAAGCCTTGTTGCACTTGCGCACTGGCTTTGAGCAGATGGCCGGGATCGTGCTGGGCGAATTTGCATTCCAGCACCAGCGCCTGAATCAGTGGCAGGTCGTTTTCACGCACGATCAGCGCGAGCCGCAACAGGTCGGGACGCTGACCGTCTTCGCTGCCGGCGAACCAGTGTCGCAGGGTGTCCATCGGCAGCAGTTGCGCCATGGCGGCAGTAGGCGGGGCGAGGGCGCGGCGAATGGCGGCGAAACCGACCACTTCCCGGATGCGTTCGCCCTGGCCGACCACGGCCCGCAGTGAAGACAGGCCGATGATCTCCTCGGCTTCGTTGACGACTTTGGTGGCCATGGCTTGGAAGGCGTCGGCGGGCTGGAAGGGTAGTAATCCCACTAACTGATTTTGCACCAGCGCCGTGAGTTGGGTCAGGGTGTCCTGTTCGGTGGAAATGGCCAGGTTCAGTTCGCCATAAGCGCCCAGCCCGGAACTGAAGCCGACGATCTTGCGGCGGGCGTGGGGGTCATGGCGTCCTACGAGGCGTTTGTCCACGTAGGGATCGATACAGGCGACCCACTGGGCTTTCTGATGCAGAGCCTCAACGACCGGTTGCCACGGTTGATAGTCAGTGTCGCCCAGAATCAGGTGATCCTGGCTGGACGCCTCGGGATGGCGCAGGCGTGCCGACAGGTTGGCGTGGCTGGTCTGGATCAGCAGGCGACGATGACTGAGCAAGCTTTGGCGGCGTAAAGCGTCGCCCTGTTGAATCGGGCGCGGGTATTCGCCAATCGGGAACGGGCTGATGTTGAGGTCGTTGAAGTCGAAAGTGAAGGGCGGCGCGGCTTCGAGATGGCCGGTCTGTTCGCTGGCCATGAAGTGGAAGAGAAAGGCGATGTCGTAGAGCCGTCGCTCTTGCTGAATGAAGTCCATCATTTGCGTCCGGTCGGGGGCGAAGCGATGACCGACCGATAGCACCAGTGGGCGGGCTTTCGGACTGTGGCGGGTGGCTTCGAGCAGGGCGTCGCGCCAGGCGGCCAGGCGGTTTTCGACGGCCAGCGGGGCGGAGGAGGTTGAGTAGACCATCAGTTCGCAATGGAAGGCGGGCCAGTCCGGGGAGGTGTGTTGCAGGTAGGCGCGCAGGAAGCGATCTAAACCCGACAAAACGGTGCCCAGTTGCCGGACGTGTACGGCCAGAATCCGCAGGCCGTCTTGGGCGAAGGGGTAGAGCGACTGGTAGAGCGTGAAGACCTGTTCGACGATGGCGCTTTCTTGGCTGGGGCGGATGAGGTCTTTGATGTCGTCATCGTCGTCGCTGTCGTCGTCGCGCAGCAGGGTTTGCACGGCGAGGCTTTTTTCGGGGGAGGGTTCAGCGCCGATATGGTGCAGCAGACCAAAGGATTTAATGGCGGCGGACAGGGTGTGCTGGGGGTCAATGACCAGACCGGCCAGGGGACGGTGCATTTCGGCCAGGTTCAACAGTTGGTCAAAGGCGGCTTGACCGGAGCGCTGCAGCGCCAGTTCGGCGATGACTTCCGGGAAGCTGTTGCATAGGAAATGGGTTTGGGCGTGGGTGAGTTCAATGACTGGCGGGCTGAGTCCCCAGGCGATGGTGGAGCGCAGGTAAGGGTCGTTGGGTTGCGTGTGGTCGTTGATGAGCAGGAAGGCTTTGTAGAGGCGGCGCAGGAGTTCGGCGCTGCCGCTGAGATTCGGGTTGAGTACCGACTGCGCCAGAGCGCGGTAATGGTTCAACAATGGTGGGAAGTGGCTGCGCAGAGCCTGGTAGTAGCCTTGGTCGACGCAGGTATCCAGCCAGCTCCGCCAGGCGGCGATCAGTTGCGTCGTCTGGTATTTCAGTTCTAGTTCGACATGATCCGGCAGTCCGGTCAGTTGGTTTTTGATTTGGACGTCGTGGAGTCCGTTACTGATCAGGCGTTGGGCTTCGTCTTCGTCGGCGGCGAAGTAGAGCGCGGTCATGACGACGGTGGATAATTGAAAGGCGGGCAGGATGGGGTGCGATTCGGTTTTTGGCCAACGCTCGCGGATGGTGTTAGCGCAGGCGTGGCGGACGCGCTCGGCCTGGGTCGGTCCGAATGACCAGCGGAATAGCCGTTTGAAGGCGGGTTGCCCGTCGCTCAGATCGAGAGTCACGGTAAACTGGACGTGGGGTCGTGAGCGGCTGGTGCCAAAAGTGAGGGCGTCGAGGTTCAGGGTGATGGGCAGGCGGCGTTCCCAGCGTTCACGGGGTTGTTGAGCCTGTTCCTGGTCGACGGGCAGGCGGCCGTCGAGTTCGTCGAACCAGCCGGTCAGCCCGCCCAGACAGCCTTGCAGGAGTTGGCGAGCCTGTTCTTCACCGCCAATGCCCGCCTCATCGTCGTTTTGCAGGTCGTGGTTGAAGCGCTGGATGATGACGTGTATGCGTTCCAGGGACTCGAAGCGGGGAGACTGGTTCGGTTGTTTCTGGTAGTCGGTCAGGGTGTTCCAGATAGCTTGTAACAGCACGGGCAGGCTGGAACCCGATAGGCGTTGTTCGCGCTCTTTGGGCGGGGGAGCGTCTTCCTTGGCGACTTTTTGCTTGAGGATTTGCAGCACCGGTTGCAGGTTGGTGTGCAGTAGCCGTGCTTTGGCGCTGGCGTCGGCCTGGAAGATGAAGGCGTGCAGGGTGTCCCGGAATTCGCTGAGATTGGCGTAGGACGATGCCTCGGTCAGGGTTTCCGGGAGTTCGAGGGTGTTGTCGTTAAAGGCGGCTTCCAGTTTGCTCCAGGCTTTTTTCTGCTCACTGGGGGTTTTGTAGCGTTGATGGGTGATGAAGGCGTCCGCTTCCTTGATGGCGGTTTTGGTGAGCTTTTTCTGGCTGAGGAGCGGGGGGAGTCCCCAGAAGGGGAGTTTGGCGTAGAAGCGCTGGATCAGGTCGTTGACGCTGTAGAGGTCAGCGCCATCGGCGATAACGTGGTGTTCGAGAAATTCGGCGAGTTTGGCGAGGCGGCGGGGACAGACTTGGAAGAGTTGCTGAATGAGGCTGTCGAGTCGGTCGATTTCGGTATCGGTGGCGGTGAGCGCATGGCGGTCGATGAGGCGCTGAATCCAGGGCTGAAAGCTTTTCTGTAGGGGCTGCCAGAGGCGGTTTTCGTCAACGAGATGAAAATCTGCGAGGCCACCTTGGTCAGAGGCGTGGTTCAAGCCGACCAGCACAATGATCAGTCCGTTGACGTCGTGCGGGCGGGTGCGGTTGCGATACCAGGTCAGGCGGTCTTCGTGGTCAATCCATTGGTCTAAAGGGTGATCGGTAGTGTTGGCGCAGTGGGCGGCGATGTCGCGCAGTTGTTGGTGGCTGAAGGTTCTTAACCACTCGCGCCAGAGTTTGTCGGCGACGCGAAAATGACATTCGAGCGTGTGTTGTTGTGTCCACTGGAGCCGGTGTTCTTCGAGTTGGGTAAATAGGTCAAAGACACTGTGTGGATCAAGGCTTTCAATAATAAAACGCGCTTCCTGGGTTCCGTCCGTCCTGGTGAGTGTTTCATCCCATTGCTGCTTGATGTAGTCGGTCAGATTTTCGACATATAGGTTCATCAGTTTGCTCCAGGGTTACGCACGATGGATACCGCGTCGGAGAGTTCAACCAGGAAACCACCCTGTTGTAGTGCTTCTTCAACCCAGGCAGTACTTGAGGCGATGGCGTAGCTTTGATGGCCTGATTCGCTCCCATTCCATTCCAAAGCGATGGTGAGTTGCGGTCCACCAATCGCAATTCCATAATGGGCAAATATTCGTTCATAAAAATCTGTCAGCCGTATTTTTTCTCCAGGATACAAGAGCGCGGCAACCAGGAAGCGTAAAAGTCCTTGGTGAAGAGTGAAACGCTGTCCTGCTCCTTTTTTTGGAGTAACCAAGCCGATTTCCTTGGAAAATTTTCTGAAATGTCGAAATCCATTATCATCGCCATTTTTCAGGTCTTTTTCTAATGTTGGTAATCCTGCTTTATTTAGTAAATCTGATCGAAGAGCGCGGTAAAGTATCGCATCCACTTGATTAAATGAAGCTTGAGCCATTTTTCGGATAGGCGCACCAACTATTGAATCAGGATCAGCAACAACCCAAGCATAATTTCCTATAAAACCAACAGTGTTTTTTTCTTTATTATCAATTCTGCGGGCTTGAAAACATAAACTGCGCAAGACTTGCATACAACAAAGCATCTGTAGCAATTCCAGTTTTTCCAAAGGACTTAAAGATGAAGAACAAATGTTGTGCATTTCAACGGCAAAGAGTAGCGCCTCAATGCGGGTGGATACGGGAACCCAGCCTAAGTGAGTAAATTTTGGATCTTCATTGAGTCTATATTTATCTAATGCGTTCTCGATGAAACTAACCAGTTCACCGATTGAAACAATACTATCATTAAGCATGTATTTGAGTTTTATTTCCAGTTGATTGATGATTTCCTTAACCCTAATGCGATTCAAATGTTTGTACTCTTGGTGAGATAACATATTGACAATTTCTGGAGCTTCACATTCAGCAGCAAGATTAGCTAATTGTAAGAAGAGTAGTTCACCGCCTCTACCCAGAAAATTATGAGTACTTTGATCAAAAAATTTCTTTGATGACTCCCAGTCAACTATTTGATCTTTATTTTTATTTTTTAAAGATTCTGGATGTTGCCAAGTAACTTCATGAGAGAGCAAAAATGTTGATGCAGGAAAAAATGTATAAGTAACCCAAGTACGATTTTTAGCGACACCTACAAAACCAGAAAAAAGACTTTGTATAAGCCTTATCGTTTCATCTTTATCCTGTTCAGGCCCACCTAAATGTTCCTTGATGGCATTTAAAGCCGCTAAGTAAGCTTCTCGATGCACCGGATGGCGCGTCTCCAGCTTGGAAGATGGAAAAAAAGAAAATAACTTAAGCGCAATACGATCCTGTGGCCAATAACGCGGTTTTTCTTCTTCAGTAATTCTTAACTGATAGGCACCTTCCCCGGATTCTTTTTTCGGTGATGAGAAAACCAGCAGAAATTCAGCCAAATATTCAATGGGCGTTTGATCTTTATAAAAGCGTCGTCCATACAAACGGATCGCTGGATTCCTTTGATCGGCCTGATGATCATCGGATTCTGAATTAGTTGGAAATCGGTTTTTCAATATACTAACTACATCTGTATAATCCGATTTTTTTTCATTCATGTCTCTCATCCTTATTCAACTCATTGATCATTAAGCGTCAGCATCGACTTAACAGCTTCTTCCAGTGGAGATAAATGATTATCAACTACTCCACGCACAGTTTGTGGGTCAATTTCTCCTAAGTAATTGTGAGTCAAAATATTACGAAACCCGCTGATTTGTTTCCAGGGAATCAGTAAATATTGCTGTTTCAGATCATCAGGCAAATGTTGAGTAGCCTCAGATAAAGTCTGTAAGTTACGCAAGATAGCATCGTAAAAAACTTCATCCTGTGTAAAATCACCACGCATTTCGATGCGTCTAATTTTAGCAATGGTATCCAGAACATGTTGTGCATAAGGTTGCCATGGCTTACTCATAAATCAATAGCCTCTGCTAAGATCCTGGATCGAAGATGACGGTTTAGTTCATGTTCCGGGATTAAATCAACACAATGGCCAGTAATCTCTGTCAGTCGATCCGCTAGTGCTAAACGTTGCGCGAACAAGTCATAACCCAGTGGAAAATCGACCAAAAAATCAATATCACTATCAGGGTTTTCTTCACCACGCACTACTGAGCCAAATATCCGAATACGCCGGGCACCATAGTGCTGACTGGCTGCAATAATGGCCTGACGTTGAGTTCGTAATTTTTCAAGAAGCATGGTGATCTCTGCAATTATTAGCAATACAGTCAACAGCTAGTCGCGATCCAGTCTTTGCTTCTGATCATCAAGCAAGTAGCGATGGATATAAACCTGCCCATCAATCCCAGCCCGCAACAGCATAATTTCACCAACAGATTGACTTTCAGGCGGCGTTACCCGCAGCAATCCAGCGCGAAACCATTCCAGTTGCGCCAAATGAATGCGCGCCAATTCACTACCCAGTTCACCCGTATGACGCCGCTGGATATAATCGAGGAGGGGTAGCGGCAGTTCCAAGGTGATCCCTTCCGGTTTAAATTTAAAATACAGTTGGGGCAAACGACGCACCGGATCGTAGCGCAGTTCAAATTGATTAAAGGGTAGCATCGCCGTTACCAATTGTGTCGGTTGCACAATCTCCCGATCGGGACGGCGTAGCGTCAAATAGAGCCGATCCTGATCCTTCTGAAATTGTCCAGCGCTGAATCCAGAAAAGACTTCCAGTAAAACACGCAAACAGGCTCTACAGAACTGGCGCTGCTCTAACGTACTGAATGTTTGGAATCCACGATGCTGTTGCCATTGGTCAAAATCTCGTAAACGCGGAGATTGCAGGAAACTATCGAGAAAAGTAGTAGCCAGGATTTCAGCGCCAATGATCGGTTGGCCAAAGAGATACGCCATACGCCGTTGTGCAAAGCGCCAACGGACTCCAGCAGACTCGCGGGATAGAGTACGCCAGCGTTGATGGACCCCGGCTAGCGTTTCCGGTAAGTACGCCCAGCCCATCCCTTCACTGAGCGGGAGTTGGCGTTCAAAATCTACGGCGACCGGGCCACCAAATACCACACGGCGAATGAGCGCCACCGCACGCAGGCTTTCCGCAGCAGGCCATGGATTGCCCTGACGATAGCCGAAGAAACTTTCGCTAAATATGATGTTTTCCAGGCCATCAATACTTTTTTCCACGCCTTCGCTGGCCTGTTGTTTAGCCTGCTCACACGTCATGCCCCCGGTTAGACTGAGTGCAAGATGAGCGATCATTTGCCGCATTGTCAGGCGTTGCTCATAAGCGGTGAGCCGTTGATAAATCCAGCGAACTCGGGTTTCTGCGGTTGCGCTGGCAACTTGTAATGCCCGCCGGTTCAGTTGCAAAGGGCAGGTCAATTCGGCAGAACAACCGACGCATCGTTGCCAGGCGGAGTGATTGACGAGTCGGGTTAGTAATCGTGCGCCGAGCGCGACGTTATCCAGCCTCGCCATATTTAAAATAATCAGGGGTTTTGAAAACTGGGTAAGCGTATGTGGTGTAAGATTTCCACAAGTGTAGGATTCATCAAGGCACTGTAGGACAAGGCTTTCTATATCACTGGCTTGCTTCGTGAAGCATTTAAGCGTATCGAGCAATGGGCCAGTGTTGCTAATAATCAGCCAACTGCCCTTTTCATCAGACTCAAAAGCCTGCTCAATCCATTGCAAGCGCAGGTCGGCGGGCAGTTCGCTCATATCCTTGACGATGGAAATCAGTTTTTGCCCTTGTGGGCTTTCCCATTTCATAGTTTCACGTTCATTTAATGGCTGCTTTAATGGTTCATACGGGTCAAGCTGATAAAGTTTCTTGATCGTATCCAGGGAGACAGTAGATTTTCCATCGCCGGCATGACCGGTGATAATAACCACACAGTCATTATCACTCGTTAAGGCGTTAAAAACATCATCAATGAGTGGGAATGGCTCATAGATTTCAGGAAAGTAGCGGTTGAGAGCCTGTGATTCTGCTAAGGCATTAGCACCGCCAGCATCCAAATTATGTAAGGAATTTAAGTAAGCAATAAAATCATTTCCAATTTTTAAATCAGCCGATGTAGTTAGTGAATAAATTTGGTAGCCATTACTAAAATCATTAACATTTTCTTCTTCAGGCGATTGCGTCATTTTTTGAGGAAGTCCAATAGCAGAACGTAAGCGGTCATGCTGTTCTTTTGGAAAGAATTTTTCAAAAAAATAGTCTGCAATTTTCACAGTAATCTCCTTGTTATTTAAAAGAGTTTCGTAGATTTCTTCTGTAAAGCCTCCTTTTGTTTTTCTCGAAATCAGTTCTCCTTTCAAAAAATCACCTGAGCTATTTTTAGTCAGTTCAGAATAGTTTTCTATTTCCCATATTCCATCATTAACTAATCTGGCAAATGGGTATTGTAGTTGTATTTTCTCTTTTAAATCTGATAGTGAATCTACTAATTTTTCGTAAATACTGAACAATTCAAGACGCTGTTTATTTTGATGGCATCTTGCCAGAGATACTAAAATTAGTAATGGCTTATGGATTGAGTATTTCCCTTTAAATTTACTAATTTTTATTTTAGCAAAAATATCTGGCAAGTTGTCCATTTTATTTATTTCACAGGGTGCAAATCAAGCAACCGCTATCGTTTTCGTCATCACCCTCAGAAAATTTTTCCAGTAATTTTTTCTTAGGTTTTCTGGCTTCAACTTCTTTTTGCAATTCAGCATTAGCCATTATTTTATCTGCTCTTTTTACCAAGTCTTCAAGATATTCACCTTGAGACCAAGTATGAGATCTACCATGTTCTCTATGAAAATCTTCATACGATTTTGCCTTTTCAAAAAGTTCAGGATGTCTTCCAGAAAGACCAACCCATTCCTCTTTTCTCTGAAAGAAACAAAAGTAACAACCAGAACGACTGCGCCAAGAATAATATTTTGGGATACCCGCACCAGAAGATTGCAATATTTCAAACACATCACTTTTCATTATTTTATCTTCGATAAAAGGGTATCGTGCAGAAATATTTGGCTTCTTTGATAAATAGCCTTGCCGATTTTTTTCATCAAATCTTATTGCAACATAAGTAATCGCCTGATCTTCACCAACATATTCTTCAAAGGGTTTTATTTTCAATTCAACAGTACACCAACGTGTTTTAGCTGTTGGAAGAAAGTTTCCATTTAATTTCAAATAATAATCAAAATCCCGACCTGCATTTAACCGAACAATCGGCTTTCCAAGATAATCCTGTAAAAGATCAACAAACTCCAGAGTTTCCGGCAATTCAGCGCCGGTATCCGCAAAAAAGTACTCCATTTCAGGTACTTTATCCCGCATATAAATTGCCAATGCGGCGCTATCTTTTCCGCCGGACAGTCCGAGTAAATGACGCACTGGCTTTTGAACGGGTTGTATTAATGTTGTCATCATATTCTCCTCTATAAGAAACTAAAACTGGGTTGTTTGCATCGCTTGCATGTTAGCGTTCATCTCCCCCCTTTGCCAACAGCGGGGGGACTGATCAACATGGGGCAGCGATTGATTTAATGAATTAACTGACCCTCTGCCGCGCACTGCAAACGCGCCAGCCATTCGACTCCATCAGCACAATCCAGCAAAGCCTCGCCCAAGTCTTCAAATACCGTCAATGCACTAATCCGCTCCAAAATCGGCGCACTTTGCAAGGCTATCGATTCGTTAAACCGGCGGCGGATAAGCCGCTGCAACAGCCGTCGCTCTGAATCGTAAGCCTCCTGCCGACCCTCCTGCCGACCCTCCTGCCGACCCTCCTGCAAGCCTTCCTCTTTCCATTGCTGAGTCCAACTCACCACACGTCCAGTCAACATGACACGCGCCTCCTCCAGATTATTCAGTTCAGGTAATGAAACATCAGGCAACCGGGTTTTAAGAAAACCTTCCCGCAGCCAGACCAGGAACGAACGCCGCAACTCATCTTGCTCGGGTTCCGCTAACCACTCGGCCAGCGCCGTGATGATTTCCCGCACCACCTCCGGACCCCGACTCTTCTCCAGCCGAAAGAGCGCCGCAACCAGATTGCGCTGACTAGCCAACGCCGCATCCGTATACGCGCCCTCATCAATCAGCAAATAGCGCATTTGCGGCCGATACGTCACCAACTCCGCCGGTCCCGCTTGAATCAGCGGATCCAGAGTTGTTGGCGCACTCCACCGCCGCTCCCCGTTATACAGCACGATTGGCAACACCGATGGCAACCGTCGCGGACGTCCGAGCTGCCGACTGCGAATCAAATCCTGATACAGCAGATCAATGTAGGTAAAAAGCCGCATCGCCATAAACCGCTGCACCCCGGACTGAAACTCCAGCAGAATGTAGATGTACAACCAATCCTTTCCCCAGCGCACACGCCAGATCACGTCGCCGCGCCGATTGCGCAATCGGTCATCGACAAACTCAGCGGGATACTTTTCCAGCGTCCTCCAGTCCAGTTCAGCCACCCAGGCCGCCGGCACAAATCCCAACAACAGATCGCGGATCATTTCTGGGTGGTAAAATAGCCGCTTGTAGCCAGAATCATGGTCAGTGATCCGCTTGTTTTCTCCGGAATCCACGAGATTAATCCTCAGTTAGTTGTCCATCCACTTGCCGGGGTTCCGAAAAACGCCCCAACAGCGCCGCCACCACCGCCCATTGCACCGACTCATCCAGCCCCGCCAGCCCCGCTGCCAATTCATCCGCCTTAGCCCCTGCCGCCGCCCATTGCGTACTGGAAAGCTGAATCACCCGGCTCACTTCCCCGCGCTCGGCATCCACCCGTTTCAACAACACCGCGCCATCCACTGCATTCACGGTGGACGCCGCCTGTAACTGCCCCAAATCACGCAACTGCTCCCCAACTTCCCGCAACCGCAACTCCGCCTGCAACCGCGTCTCCTCCCGCCACTTCTGCGGCGGCGCCCGCCCCATCAGCGTCGCCACTGACTCCAGCCATGCCGTATCCTCCACCGGGTCCGCCTGAGTCAACCGCCGAATCAGCGCCCCCAACCCCAATTGATCCGGCGTATAACGATCCAGTCCGCCATACCGTTGCACCAACGCCCGGCGTAACCCGGCCAAATCCACCACCGGCTCATCCAGCAACGCCTGATGCAGCGCCGTCTGCCAATGCGCCAACAGCGCCGAATACGCCCCGCTCAACTCCCGCAACGCCTGCACCAGTCGCTGAATAAACCGCTCCACCACCGCCGGGTCATCCGTGGCAAAATCCGCGGGATGCACCCCACACGCCTCCGGCAACGCCTCAAACAACAACACCCCGGGACTCTTCGCCTGCTGAAACGCCGCCCGCACCTGTTCCGCCCGGACGCTCAACCCCCGACACGACCGCACATAATCCGGCAGTCCGGCCATAAACCGCATCAGCGGCCGCACAATATCCAGCAGCGTCGCATCCTCGCGCACCTTCCCGACAATCGAATGCAGGTACTGAAACCGCTCCAGGGCAAACAATTCGGGGCGACGACAGAGCAACTCCAGATCCTCCAGCGTCAACCCCTCACAAAAACCATCTTCCCGATACAGCGCCACTTCCCGCCGATACGCCAACAAATACACCGTCAGCAGCACCGGCAACCCGCCCAGTTTCATCCCATAAGGCGCTTGACGCAGCCGTGCGTAAATCTCCGGTAAGCCGACTTGCCGCTCATGGCCATCGCTCAGGCAATCAGTGATCGCTTGCCAAACCGGCTTGATGCGACAGGGGTCTGCCGCCGGCGGTGGATAAAATCCCCAGCGCCCGGCCTCCTGACGATGCACACCACTGGCTTTCAACAGCGACAAATACAGGCTCATCTCCGCCGGACTCTTCGCAATCCCCAAATTCTCCTGATCCGCCGCCTTCAACATCGCCGCCAACAACCGCTTCCGCCCGGTATGCGCACTCGGCGAGGGGTGATCCCAGTTGATCAGCTCATTGCGCAACAGCGGTGCCTGCGGATAACACACCGTTTCCACCCAGGCCGACAACCGCTGTTGCAAATCCCGGCGATCCCGCACCGGCTGTTCCACGCCGCCGAAAAACCAG
>JFJP01039358.1_pt1 | contig 13697 bp, 11 predicted proteins | sample 431651 | NCBI WGS metagenome assembly JFJP01 (sample SAMN02602958, study PRJNA72255) | Microbial mat metagenome, whole genome shotgun sequencing project. | biome: fresh water; feature: sink hole; material: water; isolation source: purple microbial (photo- and chemosynthetic) mats found in...
TAAGAATACAATGCGTTTTCTAAAATAAATATTTTTGGACGATCAATAACAGACTTTACAGTCGATGTTTCAATTACATCACCAATATTTTCTTCAAAATCTGACTTTGTCTGATGACTGAAAGTCACTTTGTTCCAAATCTTCTGGGCTGCTGTTGTCTAAATTGTATAAATTTGAATATCCTTAATATGACAAAGATTTATTATTTCATCTGTTTGAAATTGTTTTTTGACAAACATGGATTTTAAATATTTCAACGAAACGTTACTTAAAAACGCAACTTCGCTTGCATTTTGATCAAAATCGTAATTTGATAACAACTCTAAATTTTTGTAAGATGTAATGGTGAGACCGGGCTCGCCTGAAAATTGACTAATTCCTTCGATTCCATCATCTGATATTTGAAAACCAAAATTTTCTTCAGTGTTCAAAATAAATTTATAGTCTTTTAATATTCGTCCACTAAACACCAAAATACAGTTACCGTTTCCAAATTGTGTATCAAGTTTTGCATTGATTCGTAAGAGACGACAATAAACAGCATCAACTTCGTCGTAATATTGAGCAAAATCTGTATTTGTTAAAGATATCATAGGATTATTCGTTAATCTTCTGTTTTTGTCGCTTCCCTGGCCCTTTTTTAAATTTCGCTTCTGAGACTCAGAGGATTTAAAGAGTTTTTCTGATTTTAAAATTTTGATGATATTTTCAGCACTCGTTTCATGTATCACACTGTACATTTTAATTATGATATTTTAATTGTGATTGTGTTTTATAAGTTTAAAGTTATAAAACTTTTAAATTATTTATGGATTATTTAAGTGATTAAATAATTTAAGTGATAATTTAAGTGATAATTTAAGTGATAATTTATGGATTATTTATGGATAATTTATGGATAATTTATGGATTATTTAAGTGATAATTTAAGTGATAATTTAAGTGATAATTTAAGTGATAATTTAAGTGATAATTTATGAAAAGAATACTAAATTTTCAATTAATGCGTCACGATATTCTTCTAATGCAGGACCATTGTTTCCGGTAATTGGTCCTAAATTCGTATAGAGTAAAAATGAATCTATATAATTATGATAAATGATTGCCGCTTCGGATTCGTACCCTTTTTGCCGGTGGTTACGAATCCATATCTCTTTTTGATTGAAAGGCGACTCTTTTGTTACAACATATGGTTGAAAAATTGAAACGACAAATTGTTTCTGTTCCTTTGTTTGTGGGGAACCTCTACTTTTCCAATATTCGTTCATTTTGGGACGTCGAGCGTGAATAGGTCTTGTTGAATGGTATTTTGTTGTTAATTTAATAGCGTCGAGTGGCATAATTTTAAATTTGTAGCATAAAATGGATGCGACTAAGACACCGGATCTACCATGGCCTCCTTTGCAGTGAATATAAATTTTTTGATTTTGATCAATTTGTTTTGTGATGTAAATAATCAAAGCGCAAAATTCTAATATATTCTCGGGTACTTTATTATCTGAAATTATAAAATTAATAGTTTTTGCAGACGTTGAATACGTTCTAATATTTTTTTCATATTTGCTTGTTAAATTTACTATGAGGTTGACCCCCCAATCTTCCAGTTCGTGAATTTGGTGTTGTGTAGGATATGCTCCAAATAAACACTTATCTGTTATAAAAAAAGCAGATATTTCTCGAAATGACATTGTTTCTTATCTTATTATTTTTTTTAGTATTTCTCAAGCTAATTATCAAAATATATCCGCTAAAAATTCTGTTTCGCGTGCCCGGCGCCTTCGGCGCTTGGGGGATTAGTGGTAAACATCATTAGATTCAGTTGAAGAATAATTTGATTATGGATAATCCAATATGAAAAAATAACGACATTCTTGGATATCAATATATTGAACCCCACCACTGATCTATATTGTCATCTATATTGTCATCTATATTGTCATCTATATTGTCATCTATATTGTCATCTATAAAAGGTGATGGTAAATTTAAAAAAATATAAGGATCTGTTGTACCCGGAATATTAATAGAGTGTGGCCATCTTTCAAAATAATAATAGTGAACAACTGCGTCAAATGTTTGTTTTGTAAGAAAATTTTGAACAAAATTTTTAAAATCCTTGAATCCGCCATCTTTGTAAATTGTCCACAAAGTCGCATCAGGAAATTTTGAGAAGAAGAGTAAATCTTCGATTTTTAAAATAATAATTTTATTATCTTTGGTTGTCAACTCTAAGTTTTCATAATCATCATTATCATCAAATTCAAATGCTGTCATTTTTACATTTTTAACTTATTTTATTTTTCTTTAACTTTATTTTTTTAATTAATTAAATTTCTTGTTTTAATTTTTTTTATATTTATTTTTGGTTTTGAATAACAAAATGTCGTTGAACAAATATTTGATTTTTTGACTTATTCAATAAATGAAAATAAAAAAGAAACATGGGTATCAAACATTTTTTTACTTGGTTTAGAAATAATGAACAAACAAAACAATCTATTGTAAATCAACCTCCTCAACATATTGATCATATATTGATTGACATGAATGGAATTATACACGAATCTGCTCAATTTGTGTTTAAATATGGTAAATATAGTTCAAAAATTCAAATACCGGCGCGTTTTAAAAATAAAATTAAAATTCCATCAATTGAAGATTTATATTCAAAAATTCATCAAAAAGTAAACGACATAATTCAAACCGTCAATCCCCAAAAATCCATCTATTTGGCAATTGACGGTGTTGCTCCAAGATCCAAACAAAATCAACAAAGACAAAGACGTTTTAGAGCAGCCATGGAAAAAAATCAAACTCACTCACCAAATCCAAATAGTGGCCTCCCTGATAAAAACAGCGGTTTCGATTCTAACAGCATTACTGCTGGAACAAAATTTATGTGTGAGTTATCTTCGAGTTTGTTAAATCTTAATTGGGTTAATTTTCCCAAAAAGGCACTTGAAGTAAGAATTTCGACAGATTCAGATCCGGGTGAAGGAGAGCATAAATTAATTAATTGGATTCGAATGAACACGAATAGTGTTGATGTTTATTGCGTGGCAGGTGTAGATGCGGATCTTATCTTGTTGTGTTGTTTGTTGAAAACGGAAAATATATTTATCATGAGAGAGAGTGAATATGTAACAAATTATATTGATATCGCACTTGTGCGAAAATTGTTACCAATTTCAGCTGACGATCTGTTAATATTGAGTTGTTTTATTGGTAATGATTTTGTACCACCTATTCCGTCACTGGAAATAAAAGAAAGCGCTCCAGAATTAGGTGCTTTAGATTATTTTTTTGACATTTTTGAAAAATATTTTCCAAAATATTGTTTTCAGTCAGATCGCCCTCTTTTAGTAAATAGAAAAAATGGATATATAAATTTTAAAGCATTGAAATTCATTTTTCAAAAAACATCTGAACGCGAACAGAATATTATGAAAGCCAGACATTCAGACACTGAAAGATTTATCAACGAGATGTGGTTAGGAAACATCGACAACTATCGAACAGCTTATCATAAAAACAAACTTGAAAAAGAAGATAAACAATCGATCGTAATATCGTATTTGAAATCAGCACAATGGGTTTATGAATATTATTCAAAAGGAGTTCCGTCGTGGGATTGGTATTATCCGTACAATTACACTTTACATGCAAACGATTTTGCAACATATTGTCCATTAAATGTGTTAAAGTTTACATTTAGATTATCTGAACCGTCTCATCCTCATGAACAATTATTACGAGTTATTCCACCTCTTAATAAGCATTTAATTCCTTTTTATTTACATGAAGAATTTGAAAAAATATCAAAAAAATCAAACACGTTCAAAATTGATAAATCGGGTAAAAGAGAAGAGTGGGAAGCTGTGACAATAGTTGATTTTGTTGAATTGGATCCAAAAATAAAATATGAATTAAAAAATAAAATATGAAAAAATGAAAATATTAATGAATAATAATCAAGATGTATTCTTTGACTAAATTGTCTGCTATTGTAGTTAAACAAACAATTGGTGATAAAAATTTGAAAACACGAATTACATCACGAGAATGGGTTTGAATGGAACGCTGATACATGTTCTATAGCTGCTAAAAACGGCCATTTAGACTGTTTGAAGTACGTTTACGATTGAAGAAGTGACTTGTGTGATTTTTTTAATTTATTATTTTATCACACTTTATGTGTGTTAAAATTTAAAAGAGATTATTTATTTTTCAATCTTCAATATCTCTTTTCTTCGTTGATTCTTATCATTCTTATCAAAAATTCTCCAAAGATAATATTAATAGCCTATTTTTTAACTACAAGCCAAACAAACTTCATCAAGGATATTTTCTTTTGGTGGTAACTGCGTTTCTCGTTCATTTTTATCTTTTTTTAAAGTTGGAGAAATTGTAACTTTTGTGGCATTGCTAGCGCTTTTTGTACGTAAATAGTACATGCCAGTTTTCAAGCCTTTTTTCCACGAATACATGTGCATGCTTGATATTTTGTTAATTGATGGTATTTCAACATATAAATTCATTGATTGACTTTGATCTACATATTCGCCACGATCTGCTGCCATGTCTATAATATCTTTCATTTTCATTTCCCAAACTATTTTATACAATTCTTTCATATCTTTAGGAATATTTAAATTAGCAACGGAGCCATTGTCTCTTATTAAAATTTCTTTTGTGGATTCATTCCACAAATTGAGTTTGTTTAGATCATCGAATAGAAATTTATTAACTACTATGAATTCTCCAGATAATACTCTCCGTGTGTACAAATTTGACGTAAATGGTTCAAACGCGTCATTGTTTCCCATTATTTGAGCTGTTGAAGCAGTAGGCATCAGAGCAATAAGAAGAGAATTTCGAACACCGTGTTTTTGTATGTTTGTTCTCAAATCATCCCAATTCCATCTTCCGCTTCGAACACCCGCTGGCCTACGGCTTGGGGCCGACCCTCCGGGCGGCCCGCTGCGCGGGCAAGGCCCTGCTCGCTCGGGCCCAAGCGGTCCCGCCCGTAGGGGCATATCTTGAAGATCGAATTGAAAGAAGCCTTGTGATAAAGGAGAACCTTTGAAAGAAGAATAAGGGCCGTATTCAATTGATAATTCCATAGAAGCTTCAAGAGCTGCATAATAAAGAGTTTCAAAAATATCTCTGTTAAGTTGTTTGGCCGCATCTGAAGTAAAAGGTAGTCTGAGTATAGCAAAAACGTCTGCAAGACCTTGAACGCCTATTCCTATGGGTCTGTGTCGTAAATTTGAAGTTTTGCTTTCGGGTAGTGGATAATAATTTTTGTCAATGATTTTATTTAAATTTCGAGTGACTATTTTCACGATTGAGTATAATTTTTCATGATTAAATTTCTTCCCATGAACAAACATGGGCAAACAAAGAGAAGCAAGATTACACACTGCTATTTCATTTGGGTCAGTATATTCAACTATTTCAGTACATAAATTTGATGATCTGATAATGCCAATGTTTTTTTGATTACTTTTTCTGTTTATGCTGTCTTTAAACAAAACGTACGGAGTTCCTGTTTCAATTTGAGAAATAATAATTTTTTCCCATAAAAATTGAGCAGATACTGTTTTTTTGACACGGCCCTCGTTTTCGTATTTTGTATATAATTCTTCAAATTGATCGCCGTAATTGTCGTTCAATCCTTTACATTCATTTGGACACATTAAGGACCAGGTTCCGTTTTCTAAGACTCTTTGCATAAATAAATCAGGAATCCACAAAGCATAAAACAAATCTCGTGCGCGTTGTTCTTCGGCGCCTGAATTTTTTTTCAAATCCAAAAACTCTATAATATCGGAATGCCACGGTTCCAAATAAATTGCACAAGATCCCTTACGTCTACCACCTCCTTGATCTACATATCTAGCCGTATCATTGAACACTCTCAACATCGGAACTATACCATTCGAAACACCATTGGTTCCTGCGATATACGAACCAGTCGCACGAATATTGTTTATTGATAAACCAATTCCACCGGCATGTTGAGATATTACGGCACAATCAGTTAGAGTTTTGTAAATACCTTTGATGCTATCGTCATTCATTTGCAAAAGATAACAAGAAGACATTTGAGGTTTGCGAGTGCCTGAATTAAATAATGTTGGCGTAGCATGAGTATAATATTTTTGACTTAATAGATCATACGTTAATTTAATATTTTGTAGAGCAGAACTTTCCTCACTAACGTCGTCAGTTGCGTGAATACCAATAGCGACTCTCATGAACATATATTGAGGTCTTTCAACAATTTTATTGTTAATTTTTAATAAATATGATTTTTCTAAAGTTTTGAATCCAAAATAATCATAATTGTAATCGCGACAATTAATAACCATTGAATTAATAAGATCTTCATGCTTCTTGACAGTATTTAACACAGTTTCATCAATTAGTGACGCAGCCGATAAATCATAAATAGTTTCCGAAAAAGAATTTTTAGTTTCTTTGTGCAAATTAGAAATTGCAATCCGAGCTGCTAATTTCGCGTAATCAGGATGAATTATTGCCATTGTTGCAGCAATCTCAGCTGCTAAAATATCCAAATATACCGTTTTCACTCCATCGTAAACTCCTTCAACCACTTTAATTGCTACTTTCATCGGATCTAGTTTTAATCGAGTCTCTTCAATACCCACCGCCCGTAGGGCATCATCTTCTGATGAAAAATGATGCAGGTCACAAAGCTTTGAGATGCGTTTTGTGATTTTATCAAGAATCACATTTTCTTTACATCCGCTTCGTTTAACGACTTGCATTTTACCAACTTCCATTTTATTACGAAAACATTATTGTTAACTTGAAATCAAATATGGAAATTATAAAGACTACGCCCTTCGGCTGGAGGTCGTGGTGTTAAATTTTAAGAACTTGAGTGTTTGCTGCTTGCTCCAAAAACATCGGGTTTGAACCAAGATCTTTCTCCAGCACACTCCGCTGCTCTTAATGGAAATCGGGTTAATGTATTTTCATCGAGAGGCAACTTATTTATGCATTCCATTGTGTTGATTAAATTTTCTTCAGTGTTTGCTTCAAGTTCGTCGGCCCAATATTTCATGACAAGGAGATTAAATGCGTTGCGAATGCATGGAGTTAATTTGGGGTCATTTGACATTGTTACTTCAATCAAATTTTTGAAACGACGTGGAAATTTTTCGACTGTTAGACATTTGTTCAATTGGTTAGAGTATAAATCTACTATATGTGAAACATCTCGGCCTATTTTTTGATTAAGTATTCCTTTCACGTAATTTCTCATCTCATTGGGTACATTCTCCATGAATTTTGTTTTGAAAAACGATTTTATAGGCTGGTTGAAAATTAAGATAACAGAAATCGTAATTAAAACCATAACCACAATGGTTGTTAGAACTATAAATAATTTCATTTTATTTAAAAATCATAAAAATCGTTTAAAACTAATTTTTACATATTGGACCCTTGCGACTTGTGGTCGTATTTGTTATAAATAAATTAAGTTGTTCTTGATAATTTTCATCGTCGTAATTTTCGTTAATAATATCAGTCACATTTTTTTTAATGTATTTTTCATACAGTTCTTTATTTTTTAAGGCATTAATTTCATCATTTAAAATTTGGTCACATTTTAGTTCACAAAATGTAGCGCCTTGTGGACTACGGCCCCGGTCAGAAATATTAATGAAAGAATCTTTATTGAAATAATTAATTATACTTTTGGACCCATAATAAATTGGAATTGTTCGTGCAAAATAACAATTAAATATTTTTTCAGTAATGTACCCATCGGTAACAGCGTTTTCACAAACGAACACAAATAAATACTGATTAAACAAATTCAATAATTCTGTGTCATGATAAATTGAATTTTTGCCAATAATCTCTGTGTAATCTGATATCATATCACACTTCCCGATATTTTGTAACATTTGAAATATTTTTTTCTTGTGAAGTGTGTTCAAACCTGTTGCAATTAAACAAAATTTTTTATTTTCAAATGGAGTGATTTTTTGAGGATAAATATTATTGTATTGTTTTTGAAAGTAATTCATTTGAACGTAAATTATAGGTATAGCAATGAACAACCGATTTGGAGAATTTGTCTCTTTTCCTTGTTGGCATCGACCGTAAAAAGTGAAATTTGTTTCTATTTTATTAATAAAACCATAAAAAAAAATATTTATATTGGGATTGTTGTAGCGGTTAAATTTATTGAAATGTTTGTAATGACTGAAGTACGGACAGTTTTCAACAGATAACATTATATTTAGTTTTTTATTCGGCGGCGTTTCAACATCTTGTATGTCATATATAACTCCATAATCATTTTCACTATCGTTATCTTTTTTTTTATTTTGAATAGAAATGTTAATACCGTCAAAAAAATAAGAAATAAATTTTTCAAGGGGCCTCATGGCAAATCTATGATCAGTGTCAATCCAATATCTGCTCGAATTAGAAGATAATATTAATTTTTCAGTCATTTTATTTTTTTTTAATTAATTTAAATCAATTGCTTCAATTTTAAAAATATTTCTTGAAAAATATGTTCCTTGTGAAAATAGGAAAACTGTTTACATATTAAGCTTTCCCTCCTCCTGCTCCAAACATGCTGAAATATTTATCAACAGAAAGCTGGCGCAGCGTTTCACCAGACCTTATTGGCTTGTGGCCTACAGCCCGAAGGGTCGCTGGCACGCGTCCCACCTCGTTCGCCGGCGGGGCTGCGAAGCAGCCTACGTGACCCGGAGCTTGCTGGTGGACACACCTGCCCCGAGGACTGCGCGATCCTTCACTGCGTTCTTGTGATTTTATTGTTGATGTGCTATTTGATGAAGACTGACTCATTTTTTTAAGTGATCCATTTGTTAAATTTAAATCATTATTTGCATTTATTTAAACATCAATTGACCAGTTGCTATTTTATTGTTTACTTGTTGAATCGTAAGCTCTATTCCATATTTCTTGTTATAAGCAGCTATATATTTAGGTATTCTTGTGTCAAGTGCGCCTCTGCACTCATTGGAATTTTTTTCTGCAGTAGTATATGCATTATCAACAGTATTGATTGCATCAACACGTAATTGATTTATTGCTTCATTCATTTTACTTCTATTATTACGACATACATTTAAAGAATTTTTTAATGACGTAATTTGTTTATTTTTTGAATCGTAATCTGAGATAAAATTTTTTTCGTCTTCGTCGGTTTTTTTTTCGTCTTCTTCTATTGTTTCTGTTCCTCTGAAAAATAATGGAGATGCCGAAGGCCCTGACATTGAAAAAGGCGGCATTAATGGCGAAGATGACATTGAAAAAGACGGGATTGATATAGGCGGCGAAGACGACATTGAAAAAGTTGTAAAAAACAATAATAAAACAAAGACTGTAATACTAGTAAACATTAGAATATTGGATTTCGATAACATTTTTAAATAAACAAACAATAATTTTGCTACAATTTTGCTACGATAAATTTTGTATCCTCAAAGGATAAAAAATATTTGCATTGTTGATTCTTTAATTATTTATTATTTGAAAATCTTTTTCAAGTTCATTGTCAGTTTCTTTTACTATTAAACTTGTGAGAATATTTGAGAATGGTGTTAGTATAGCATTGTTTGCGTGTTTTGTTTCATTGTTGGTATCATTGTTTGATTTAAGTCTAAATACAACTTTAATCTGTTTATCAACTAATGTTTTGTATGTTTTTGTCTTTTTGAAAGCTGCGATGTCTTTCATTTCGCCTTCGAGAGATAATTTATTATTTTTTGTGATATTTTTTGTCATTTGATCTAATTTAAATAGAGATTTTGAATCTAATTTTTCGTAAATGATTGATTTTTTCTCAAGCCCAATATTAATTTTTATTTCAATGAGCTGGGCCCTTCGGGCCCCGCCCGTAGAGTCGTTATTATTTTCATCGGAAAAAGAAATAAGAGACAGTCCTTGATTATCACTTCCAAAAGAATGATTTATTACTGATCCTGGATACAGAACATTTTTTTGAACGAACTGTCTTTCATGAATATGGCCTGATATGAGCATTGGCCATTCTAATTTCCATTCATCGCCTTCTATTGACTGTATTGGTCCCATTTTACAATTTTTTATTTCTTGGTGTGCAAATATACAAACACATCTTTTCCAATCAAACTTTGCATCTTTATCTTCGGGTTTTAGGGCTTCTATAAATCTACCGACTGGTACGTAAGGCATGAATAGATATTTTCCTTCATCGTAATAAATGGGTTTATCGACAATGTAAATATTATCCCATTCTTTTAAACCATTCATCCAGTGATTTGATGTTAAAAATTGTTGATTGTTTATGTAATCATGATTTCCTACTAATACATAAACCGGAGCTTTGAGCCTGCATATTTTTATAAAGTTGTATGCTTTGTTTAATAACTGAGTGTTAATTTTTTCATGTGTGTCTAAAACGTCTCCAGCAATAACTATAAAAGTTATGTGTTCTTTCAAATTTAGAATTTTGTTCTCTAAAATTTCAAGCTCTTTCAGATTGTTAAATTTTATATGAACATCACCGATAAATAATATTTGTTCCATTTATTTTTTTTTATAAAAATTTAATTTGAAAAATCAATTTTTTAGGAATTATTTTTAATTTTTATCAAATTGCCGGGGAACGGAGCTGTCACTTTGTCACCAATTGTCAAATAAATTTAAAATATAAAAATATTATTCAGATTTGGTCAATTGCTCTCTTGAAACAATTGGAATGTTTAATTTTCGTGCTTGTTTAACTTTTATTGTATCGTCTTGATCTACATCAGAAACAACTAACAGTTCACAATATTTGGTGACTGAATTGAGAACTAAATACTTATTACTTAAAGTTTTGTCTCTAAACCCAGATAGACAAATTTTCTTTTTTATTGTTGGTGTTTCTTGTTTATTTTTTTGTTTATTTTCTGGTAGATTGACAGGTAAATTGATAATATTTAATTTATCTTGACATGTTTGAATGAAGTGAATTGTAGGAAAGTAATTATCAATAATTTTTTGAGCAATCTTCGACGAAAAACCATCAACGCCACATAACTCTGCCATTGTAGGTTCTGAATTTAAAAAATTTGGTAATTTTGTAAGAAGCATGTCAATTCGTTTATCTGATAGTCCGTAGCCTAAGAGACTTGATGCACTAATTAAAGTGTGTAGTTGAATGGGTCTTGATCTTAAATTAACAATTTCAGAAATTATGTTTGAACGTGTTTTATTTTTGAATAAATCAATTGACAAAAGAGATGAATTATCAGAACAACTAATTATTTTAAAAAATACATCAATACCCTTGAGGTAAGCAAATCGCTGTGCTTTAGCGTTTTCTAATTTTTGTTTTTGATTGTTATTGAAATTGTTGTATAGTTTTTCAACCGTCTTAATATTTATATTTTTTACGCCTAACTTTATCAACAACGATGTCAATATTTTTATTTCAACATCAGGATTTACATCATCACTCAACTGCTTAATGTGAACACCAGCCCAACATCCAATTGGAAGTTGGATTATTTTTTCACTCGGTTTAATAACTTCAACTATATGTGGTATGACATCACCCGATCTGACACACACCAGTTTTGAACCTTCTTCAATTTTATTTTCAACAATGTATTTAGCATTGTGACCTGTTAATTTTGAAATAGTACAGCCTGATAATTCAACAGGATTAATGTGAACAACTGGAATATATACTCCCCATTTACTTAAAGTCCATTGAATTTTTGTAACAGTTGCTATTGCTGAAGTAGTTTCGGTTTTTTTTTTGAATGCAAATGAATATTTAGGATTTCCGTCAATGTTTCTTGTGTAAAGTTCGTTTGCACTAATAACAAGACCGTCTATTGTATAATCAGACAAAATAACAAATTTATTAAAAAGATTGTTTAAAAAATCAATTGTGAGGTCTTTTCTATCAATAATTTGAAAAGGTTGTGAAAAAGCAGTGTCAAAAATTTGAAATTGAGCAGATGGTAGTAATTCTTTTTTGTCTTTTTCAACTAAAGAAATTATTTCATATGGAACAAAATCAATATCTTTAATAATTGAACTGTCAATTTCTTTTTTGGCAAATTGTCCTGCTACTAAATTTCTAGAATTTTTAAATTTTTTATATTTCGCTTCGAAAACATTTTTTTTCATCACAAGTTCTCCTCTTAATGCTCTCACAAAATTTCCTTTTATACCCTCCGGACTTCCGAAGGTTGTATTTAAGTTATTGAGAAATCTTGAAATATCAGTGCCTTTCAACCCATTTCCTCGAGTATATAACTTGTTATTGTGATAAAGAGCGCTAATACCATCTAATTTACAACTCACAACAAAAGTATCGGCTAAATTTTTAAGCAGCCATAAAGAGAGTGCTTTTTCTGTTTTAATTTTATTCAACGACCCCATCCAAAAAGGAAGAGTAACATTGTGTTCTTTATTTAAAAGAGCTGAAGCGTTGCATCCAAATAACGAATCATAATCAGAGTCGGTTATGATAGGATTGCCAATATCGTAAGCAACGTCACATTTGTTTTTAAAATTTTCCATTTTTAATTTTAATTTTTATTTTTATTTTGAAAGCAATAATTCAATTTATTTAAAAAATATTAACGAAAATAACTGGACCCTACGGGCGGGACCCTTGCGACGAAGTCCAGGGCCACACCGTGTCACGATGAAACAAAACGCAGAAAATTTGTAATTATTAATTTTTTTATATTTCTTAAAAAATATAAAAAGAAGAATTAAAAAAACTAACCACGTCAATGAAGCATTTATAACCCGTGAGCGCCCTTCGGGCGCCGGGCCGCTACGCGGCCAAGGTTGTAAATTATTTTTTGAACATTTTTTATTTTGGATACACTTTACCTTTCATACCCTCTTTTGCAACTCTTTCTGGTTGAGCCCTCTTCGATTTCAAAACCATATCCGGCCGAACATCCTGGATCACTTCCTTCAACACGTACAGCTTATCATTTCTGTTCTTAACCTTCAATTTGTCAAACACTTCTTTCTTTGTTATTTCCTTTTGAGTTATTGGAAGCTTCCTCAAAAACACTGTTAACATCTCTCTCAACTTTTCAATCTCTTCTTCAGTAACAATTTCATCCACTACTTCAACTTCATCTATATTGTCCTCTTCACTTACATCATTAACCCATTTCGGCGGCATTGTCACTTTTGTTCCTTTCTTTGGATAGTTCATTATAAATTCAGCCAATTTTGCATTCACTTCCTCTACTTCGTCTGATAGATGGTCAACCAGATAATTTAGAACATAACTGATGTCAGGATAGTACATGATGTACATTTCTTTATGTTTCTTATCCCGAAATCTACCCAATAGGCATTTCAAACGTTCTTCAATCTGACGATATTCAATAACCAACCAAACGTTTGTGTAATAGAACATGTCACCTTGTGCTGAACGTCCGTTGTAAGTGGCTAAACGGCTTTTGAGATGTTTCTTGGATTGAACACCACCAACTTTGAAACGGTTCTGTCGAGCATAATTATCAGAAGTTGCGATATAGATGACTTGAGTTTGTTCAAGTTTACAGTTTGAAATGGCCAGGGTTTGAAAGTCGAGAGCCATTTCTTTATATTCGTCTGCTCTTTTGTCGGCTTCTTGTAATTGTTCTTTTACTTCTTTTAATTGTTGGTCT
>JFJP01002150.1_pt1 | contig 13695 bp, 18 predicted proteins | sample 431651 | NCBI WGS metagenome assembly JFJP01 (sample SAMN02602958, study PRJNA72255) | Microbial mat metagenome, whole genome shotgun sequencing project. | biome: fresh water; feature: sink hole; material: water; isolation source: purple microbial (photo- and chemosynthetic) mats found in...
ACCCCCCGCTCTTGAACTGCCAGCCATTGTTTTGTGGCTGTTTGCCAGGGAGTTTGTTCGAAGGCGTACATCGCAAAGCAAAGAGTTCAGGCAGTCAATCAACTGCTATTTCCAATAGCCGACCGAATCACAGTTAAACCCGCGATGTCTCAGGCAGGGCAGCATTCAATGTTGTCGATCAACCGTGTGCGGCCGAGGTGGGCGGCGGCGAGGATGACAAGATCTTGTTCACCCGGCTCAGGGGATAGCAGCGTGGTCTGGCTGCGAACCGCGATGTAATCGACGCGCCAGCCATTTCGGTTGAGTTCGTCGCCGGCAGTCTGTTCGATGTCGGTGAACCGGGTGTTTCCGGTCTCGATGCGTTGTGCCGCTTCGCGAAGCAAGCGATACAGACGCGGCGCTTCGGCGCGTTCTGTTTCGCTCAAAAAACCATTCCGCGATGACAAGGCCAGACCGTCTTCGGCGCGACCGGTTTCGCCTTCCAGCATGATGATGGGCAGATTGAACTGGCGCACCATGCCTTTCAGGATGAAGAGCTGCTGGTAATCCTTTTTGCCGAAGGCGGCGTAGCGCGGCTGCACCATGTTGAACAGTTTAAGTACGACGGTGGCGACGCCCTGGAAATGGCCGGGACGGAAGGCGCCGCAGAGTTCGTTGGCCAGCGGCGGCTGCACACTGAAGGTTTGCAGTTCCGGGTACATCTCGTTGGCGTCCGGGGCGAACACGATGTCGCAGCCGGCGGCTTCCAGTTGTGCGCAGTCGGCTTCGAGGGTACGCGGGTAGCGATTGAAATCTTCGCCGGCGCCGAATTGCAGCGGGTTGACGAAGATGCTCGAGACGATGGGGTGACCATGTCGGCGCGCCAGATCAATCAGCGAAATATGGCCGCTGTGCAGGTTGCCCATGGTCGGCACGAAGGCGGTTTCGCGCGCATCGGCGAGTGCGCCGCGCAGTTCTGCGACGGTGTGGATCAATCGCATCAGAAGGTGTGCTCCGGGGCGGGGAATTCACCGGATTTGACCGCCGCGACATAGGCGCGAATCGCAGCCGCCAGATCGCCGGCGCCAGTCATGAAATTCTTCGCGAAGCGTGGCGGTTTTGGCGTCAGGCCGAGCAGGTCTTGCAATACCAGCACTTGGGCATTGCAGTGTGGACCGGCGCCGATGCCAATGCTGGGGATGCGAAGACGTTGAGTAACCTCCTCCGCCAGCACCGAGGGAATCGATTCCAGGACCAGCATCTGCGCGCCGGCGCTTTCCAGGTCGCCGGCGTCTTGCAGCAGTTGATTTGCGGCGCTGGTGTCGCGCGCCTGGGTGCGATAGCCGGTGACGTTGACCGATTGCGGTAGTAGTCCCAGATGGGCGCAAACCGGGATGCCGCGCTGGGTCAGGAAACGCACGCTTTCAAGCATGATCGCGCCGCCCTCCAGTTTGACCATGTTGGCGCCAGCCGCCATCAGTCTGGCGGCGGCGTCGAAGGCCTGTTGCGGGCTTTTCTGGTAACTGCCGAAGGGCAGGTCGGCTACTACGAATGCGCCGCCCGCCGCGCCGCGCACGACCGCGTCGGTGTGATAAATCATCTGTTCCAGCGTCACCGGCAGGGTAGAGGTGTGGCCCTGCACCGTCATCCCGAGCGAGTCGCCGACCAGCAGGACATCGACGCCGTTTTCCACCAGCAGACGTGCGAAGCTGGCGTCATAGCAGGTCAGTACGCTGAGTTTTTCGCCTTTCTCGGCGCGGGCAAGCAGTTGCGGCAGATACATGTCGGAGCCTTCCGAATTTTTGAATGCTGAAAATGGCCTGGTTCAGGCGCCCAGATTGAAGAATTCGCGCGCACCGCGCATGTCCTGGATGCGCTGCAACAGTAATTCGAAATCGGAATCCTTGTCGGCGAAGTTGAGGTTTTCACTATTCACAATCAATAGCGGCGAGGCTTCGTAATGATAGAAAAACGCGCTGTACGCCTTCGATAGTTCGTTCAGGTAGGTTTCGTTGATCTGGCGTTCATAGGCGCGGCCGCGTTTTTTTACCCGCTCAAGCAGCGCACTCGGTTTGGCTTGCAGGTAAATCACCAGATCTGGCGCTGTGGCTTGCGGTTTCAGGCCTTCATAGAGCTGGTGATAAAGGCGATATTCGGCATCGTCGAGCAGTAGTTTGGCGAACAGCAGGTCTTTTTCGAGCATGAAATCAGCGACCCGGGATGAGCCGAACAGTTCATCCTGCGCCAGATTGCGGGCCTGATCGACGCGGGCAACGAGAAAGAACAGTTGCGCCGGCAAGGCGTAACGGCGGCGATCTTCATAGAAACGCGGCAAGAAGGGGTTCTCGTCAGCATTTTCCAGAATCAGTTCAGCGTTCAGGTGCGCTGCAAGCTTGCGCGCCAGGCTGGTCTTGCCGGCGCCAATCGGGCCTTCAACAACAATGTGGCGGAAACGGCTGAACATGGTGAAAAGAGATGAATTGGGAAGAAACAGGAAAAACGCAGAAAACTACTGACAGCGGGTGGCGCGCGGCGCGGTTTCAGGTGCGAGCGGGATGATGTCGCTGAAATCCGTATTGGCCAGGCAATCGGCGACCCGGCCATGTCCGGGAATCAGCGCATCCGGGGCAATTTCAGCCAGCGGCAGCAGGACAAAGGCGCGCTCGGTCATGCGCGGGTGCGGCAGCGTCAGGCCGTGCTCGTGCATGACCAGGCCATCGTACAGCAGCAGATCGAGATCCAGGCTGCGCGGCGCGTTCTTGAAGGTACGGTTGCGGCCGTGTCGGGCTTCGATCTGCAACAAGGCGGCGAGCAGCGCGCGGGGCGACAACTGGGTGACGATGGCCGCTGCCGCATTGATGAAATCCGGCTGTTCCGCGTAGCCGACCGGCTTTGATTGATAGAGCGAGGAACAGGCGATAAGGCGTGTTTCGGGCAGGTTGTCGAGTTGCGCCCAGGCTTGCTCGATTTGGCTGATCGGGTCGCTCAGATTCGAGCCGAGTGCGATGTAGGCAGCAATTTCAGCCAAGCTTGACCTCGATGGCAGACTCGCCGGCGGGTTTGCGCGGCCCGCGCTTGCGCCGTTTGGTTTTGCCCTCGCCAGCCTGCGGTTTGATCAGCATGGCTTCGCGTTCGTTGTCGTTGGCATCCGGGAAACGGGTCCACCAATCCGCCAGTTCCTGGGCGGCGTCTTCGCCTTTGGCGCGGATCAGCAGAAAGTCGTACCCGGCGCGGAAGCGTGGGTGGGACAACAGCCGGAACGGGCGTGCGCCACTGCGTTGTTCAAAGCGGGATTGCAACGACCAGATTTCCTTGATCGTGCCGTCAAAGCGACGCGGGAACGCCAGCACGCGACGCTGGCGTTCGAGGACCGCATCCATCGCGTCGTAAAGCGCGGATTGATCACTCTGGCCGCTGTTCCGGTTACGTTTCAGTTCGCCTTGCATGTCGAACCAGAGCAGGCAGGCGAGCATGAAGGCGGGCGAGGCAGAATGGCCCTGGCGCACGCGTTCGTCGGTGTCGTGCAGCGCGACATGGAGGAATTTTTGCCGTTCCGGATCGTCCAGAATCGTGTCGAGCATCGGCAAAATGCCGTGGTGCAGTCCTTCTGCGCGCAACTGGCGGACGCCGCGCTCGGCATGGCCGGAGAGCAGCAGCTTCATCATTTCGTCGAACAGGCGGGCCGATGGGATGCGTTCCAGCATTGATGCGAGTTCGGCAATCGGAGCGCGTGTGGCGGGATCGATGTGGAAATCGAGTTTGGCGGCAAAGCGGGCGGCACGCAGCATGCGCACCGGGTCTTCGCGGAAGCGCTGGATCGGGTCGCCGATGATGCGCAGAACCTTCTTTTTGGCGTCTTCGACGCCGCCATGCCATTCCCAGACTTCTTCCGTTTCCGGGTCGTAATACAGGGCATTGACGGTGAAGTCGCGGCGTTCCGCATCTTCCGCCTGGTTGCCGAACACGTTGTCGCGCAACAACATGCCGTCCTCGGCGGTGACGCGGGCATCGTCGTCTTCGTCGCTTTCGTCTTCCTTCGGCAATGAGGCGGCGCGATAGGTGGTGACTTCGATCGTGTCGGCGCCGCAATAGACGTGCACGATCTGGAATCGCCGACCAATCAGACGTGATCGGCGGAATACCTGGCGAACTTGCTCCGGCAACGCATCGGTGGCGACATCGAAGTCTTTCGGTTCGCGTCCCAGCAACAGATCGCGCACCGCTCCGCCCACCACAAAGGCGCTATATCCGGCTTCCTTCAGCGCGCGCGTGGTTTTCAGGGCGCAGGAATGGATCTGTTCGCGCCGGATGCCGTGGACTTCGACCGGGATGATGCGGGGCCCGCTGTCGGCTTTGGAGGCCGCTGATTTACCGAAAACTTTCTTGATGAACCGACGAATCATGGTTGCCGGATGAGATATACGTTCATGTTGGCGATCTCCTGAGGCGAGCGATTATACACATCGTCCGGACTCGGCCGGCCTTGCCGGGAGCGGCCTCGCAAGCTACATTAGTGCGGCTGTTGTCGTTCGAATTTTCGCTTTCAAGGACATTTTGCATTGCTCGCTCTCATTCAAGCCGCCGGTTGGCCGATCTGGCCCCTGATCATTGCTTCCGTGCTGGCGCTGGCCATCATTTTCGAGCGCGCTTACAGCTTGCGCCGCACGATTGTCATTCCGACCAATTTACTCGAGCAGGTGTTGAGCAATCTGCGCCAGCACGGGCCGAATCCTGATCTGCTGCGGGCGTTGTCTGAAGGTTCTCCATTGGGGCGGGTGTTGGTTGCCGGTATCCGCAATGTCGGCAATAGCCGCGATCTGATGAAGGAGTCGCTGGAAGAAGCCGGCCGGGCGGTGGCACATGATCTGGAACGCTACCTGATGACGCTCGGCACGATTGCTTCGGTGGCGCCGTTGATGGGCTTGCTTGGCACGGTGGTCGGCATGGTGGAGATTTTCGGCTCGCAGTCACCTACCGGCGGTAACCCTGCGGCTCTGGCGCATGGCATCTCAGTGGCTTTGTACAACACGGCATTCGGTTTGATCGTGGCCATACCAAGCATGATTTTTTATCGTTTCTTTCGTGGTCGGGTGGACGCTTTTCTAGTGGAAATGGAACAGCAGGCGGTCCGTCTGGTGGACATGATCCACAGCGAGCGGAAGTAGATCAGCATGCAATTTCGTCGCAGCCGGCGCGATGAACCGGAAATCAACCTGATTCCCTTGATCGACGTATTGTTGGTTGTGCTGATTTTTTTGATGGTGACCACAACCTACGCCCGTTTTTCCGAGTTGCAGATCAATCTGCCTGAAGCCCAGGGCGATAGCGCCAAGGAAACCCCGCTCCAGATTAATGTGGGGGTCGATCAACATGGCGCTTATTCGATCAATGATGCCGCGGCGGCAGGCGCTTCGGTCGAACTGTTGGTCGAAGCATTGCGGGCGGCGGCGGGCGGCGAGAAAGATCCCGTCGTGGTGATTTCAGCGGATGCACAGGCCACCCACCAGGCGGTCATTCGGATTATGGATGCGGCGCGGCGAGCCGGTTATCCAAGGGTGACCTTCGTCACGCAGAGCGCTGATGGCGGCAATTAGTTGTCGGTTTTTTCGTTGATTTTTCCATGACACCCTGTCGCAATCGATCTTCGAGCCCGCTTTGATCGACGCGTTGTTGCGCTGCTGGTATGGGCGCTGTCCCGGCTGGTTTGCTCCGATACATCTGCTGCTGGCGCTGCCGTTGAGCCTGCTCTTCGGAATCATGGTCAGGCTGCGGCGACTGCTGTTTCAATTTGGCTTGTTTCGGGTAGCGCAATTGCCGGTGCCTGTGATCGTGGTGGGCAATCTGACTGTTGGCGGTTCCGGCAAGACACCGCTGACTCTGGCCCTGGTGCGTTGGTTACGAGAGGCTGGTTTTTCGCCGGCTATTGTCAGTCGCGGGTATGGCGGCAGCGCTAAAACACCGATGCCGGTGTTGCCGAATAGTGATCCAGCGAGCGTGGGCGATGAGCCGGTTTTGCTGGCGCGGCGAGCCGGATGCCCGCTCTGGATCGGGCGCAACCGGCCTGACGCGGCGCGACAACTGCTGGCTTTCCATCCGGAAGTGGATGTCTTGATTGCTGACGACGGCCTACAACATCTCGCCCTCGGCCGCGACATCGAACTGGTCGTCGTTGATGCGGCGCGCGGTTTCGGCAATCGCCATTTGCTGCCTGCCGGCCCGCTGCGCGAACCTTTGTCGCGTCTGGGCAGCGTGGATGCGGTGGTGGTGAATGGCGTCCAGACGCTGTCTTTGCCGACAGAATGCCAACGTTTCTTGATGCGGATATCTAGCGTTCGCTTCGTCAATCTGGCTGATCCGGAGCGTTGGATTGCGGCGGCCGATTTTTCGGCTGAGTTCGCCGATCTGTTCGCCACCCACCCGCCATGTGCAATTGCCGGCATCGGCCACCCGGAGCGTTTCTTCAATCAACTCGAGCAGCTCGGGATCAACGCGATGACGCAGGCTTTCCCTGATCACCATGCTTATATCGAGTCTGATCTGCCAGTTGGCACTGTGCTGATGACCGAGAAGGATGCCGTCAAATGTGCCAGTATCGGCAATCGACTGGGTCGCCAGGATCTCTGGTTTCTTGCGGTTGACGCCGATGTCGAAGCCGGACTAAAAACCTTGATCATTGATCATCTGAACCCACGAAAGAGAGCCTCAAATGGACCCAAAATTACTTGAAATCCTGGTTTGCCCGCTGTGCAAAGGCCCTTTGGTGCATCACCGGGAGGCGCATGAACTGATCTGCAAGGCGGACCGCCTTGCTTTCCCGATCCGCGATGGCATTCCGGTCATGCTGGTCGATGAGGCACGACGCCTCGAGGAAACCGAAGAAGTGGCCTGATGGGTTAGACGAAAGATCAGCTGAAGTGGCCGCCGCATTTCCATTGCAGACTTTGCTGGATCATTCGCGGCATCGGATGGAGGCGGCGGAGCGCCTTTTGCGCGCGTTGAAACGGAAAGAAGATTTGGCACAACAGCGTTTGCAAGAATTGCATGGCTTCAAGTCGGAATATCAGGCTCGGCTGTCGGGCGATCGCGCGGTGGTGATGGACATCATTCTGCTGCGCGATTTTTATGCTTTCCTGGCCAAGCTGGATAGCGCCATCGCCCACCAGAATGGAGAAGTGGCGAATGCACATACCCATTGGAAAGTGGCGCATGACAACTGGTTGACCCTGCGACAGAAAGTCAAAGCCTTTGAAACCTTGGCGGATCGGCATGCCAAGCAGGAAATTCAGAAACAGGAAAAGCGGGAGCAGCGGTTGACGGACGAAACTGCACTTCGCAAGCATGCGAATCGGAATGGAGACTCGTACTGATCGGGTGTTGAACGTTCCGGCACGCCATTTGCTTTATCTCTGTCCAGACGGAATGGAGAAACCTCATGGCGAATATTCAAGCGGCAATGCCGGCAAAGTTTTTGCAAGTTGCTGGCGAGGGCAAATCGATCGCAAAAATGGGGATGGCGGAAAAGGCCGGCCCAACGGCAAGTCTCCAATTGACCTCGTTTCTCGGCGTTCTGAAATCGAAGTTGTCCAAGCCGGATGTGTTGCCGAATGCATTGCCGGAAGGTTTGCCGGGGATTCGGTCCGAGATGCCGGTCAAGCTAGCGTCCGAGGCGCTACTGAAGGGGGGGGGCGAAGAACAATTAACTGAAAAGCTGTCGGCTGATTCGAAAGATGATACTGACGCATCGGAAGCAGTAGCGCCATTGATGACCGCAGCTGTCGCATCCGTTCTTACCGTGTCGACAAACATGGTTTCTCCCATGTCGGAGGCCGAGTTGCCACAGAAAACAGAATCTGACGCAAGCGCGGTGCAACAGAGCGAAATTTCCAGTTTGACCACGCTTGCCGGCACCAAGTCCGAAGCCGCAATCAAGGCGGACGCGTCTGGCGAGGCGGCAATTGCTGCCGAGTCAAGGCAAGCCTTGCCGCAAGGCAAGGCGGCAAAGGCTTTGGACTCAAGCGAAATCATGAACGTGCCGGGTCTCCAAACCAGCCGTGATGTGTTGGATGCGAATGACGCTGCATCGGCATCCGGCCTGCGCCTGGATGCAAGTCTGACCTCCCCCGCAACCAGCCTGAACGGCAGCACTTCCGCAGCGGCTTCTCTGGCGGCGACAACGTCACTCGCCACGCCAACCGTGGCAACCTCAAACACTCCGATGATGCAGGCACATCCCTTTGATCAGTCATTAAGACAGGCTGATGCCAGGATCAACGCGGCCATCGAAACCCCAGTCCGGAGTCCGGCGTTTGCGGCGGAACTGGGTGATAAGGTGGTGTGGCTGGCTTCCAGGCAGGGGCAATTTGCCGAGCTTTCGCTTAACCCACCACAAATGGGCGCGCTTGAGGTTCGCTTGAGTCTGAGCGGATCAGGCGAGGCCAGTGCGCAGTTTTTTTCGCCCAACCCGATCGTGCGGGAAACGATCGATGCCGCTTTGCCCAAGTTGCGTGAGCTGATGGCGCAAGCCGGCATCAATCTGGGTGAGGCGGAGGTGCGTGAGCACGCTTTCGGACAGCGCGAACAATCCGATCTGCGTGGCCAGAACGCTGCGCAAGAGGCTGAAATACCGCTCCATCAAGCGGTCATGGCAGGCATCGCCGGGGCTCGTTCTGCGGGCGTAGGCCTGGTCGATCTCTACATTTAGAACTCCTATGTGAAGGCCAATACAAGAAAACCACGCCCTACCAATGGCGTGGTTTTCTTTGTCTGCTTGTCATCTCGTAATAAAGAACATAAGCTTCTTCAAGGAACGTTCTGTTTTTGTTTGATATTTCAACAAGACAATTTCATTCGAGGGCGAGATGGCTAAAGAGGAAGTGGCAGCGGAAGCAGGAGCGCCAAAGAAAAAGGGCAAGATGCTTATCATCATTCTGGCCGTCGTTGGCGTGTTGGTGATTGGTGGCGGGCTCGGCGCTTATATGTTGTTGTCCAAGCCGGCGGCAGAGAAGGGGGCGCATGGCGAGGAAGCTGAGCCTGAGGAGCATGCCGAGGAGGAGGACGGAGAGGGGGCGCATGCCCCGATTTATGTCAAGCTCGAAGCCTTTACGGTCAATCTTGCCGATCAGGAAAGCTATCTGCAAACCGAGATACAACTGATGGTCGCCGATGCCAAGGTGGGTGAAAAAATGAATGCCCACCTGCCTGAAGTCCGTGATGCGATGATTCGATTGCTGTCCAGCAAAACGGCGGAAGAGTTGTCTCAGCAGGAAGGCAAGGACAAGTTGGCGGCTGAGGTTCAGAAACAGGTAAATGAGGTTTTGGGCATCAAGGGTAAACTCAAGGGGGTGAAGAAAGTGCTGTTCGGAGCCTTCATCATTCAGTAACTGACGGGAGTCACGTGGCCGACGACATTCTTTCCCAGGAAGAAGTTGACGCACTCCTGCGCGGGGTTACCGGTGAGTCCGAGGACGCCGCGGCTGAAGAGAGTAGCGGGGGAATTCGTGTCTACGATATTGGCCGTCAGGAACGCATTGTGCGTGGGCGTATGCCCACGCTGGAAATCATCAACGAGCGTTTTGCGCGAAATTTCCGTATCGGCCTGTTCAACCTGATGCGCCGTACCGCCGAGATTTCGGTGGCGCCTGTCACGGTCATCAAGTACAGCGAATTTGTTCGCAATCTGGTGGTGCCGACCAATCTGAACATGGTGCACATCGAGCCGCTCCGTGGCACTGCGTTATTCGTGCTTGACCCGAATCTGGTGTTCTTGGTGGTGGATAACCTGTTTGGAGGCGATGGGCGCCAGCATATGCGGGTCGAAGGACGTGACTTCACGCCGACCGAGCAACGCATCATCAAGAAAATCCTCGACGTGGTATTTGAAGAAATGCGCAAGGCATGGGACAGCATCTACCATGTCGAATTCCAGTTCATCCGCTCGGAAATGAACACCCAGTTCGCCAATATAGCGACGCCGACTGAAGTCGTGGTCGTCAGCACTTTCAACATCGAACTGGGAGCAGGAGGCGGCGATTTTCACGTCTGTATGCCCTACAGTATGATCGAGCCCATTCGCGATCAGCTCACCAGTGCCATGCAGGCTGACAGCGCCGAAGCGGACGAGCGATGGGTAACGCAAATGTCATTGCAAGTGCAGGACGCGGAAGTCGAGTTGGTGGCCAACCTGGGCCAGGCGCCAGTGACGTTACGTCAGATTGTCGATCTCAAGGTGGGTGATGTGATTTCCCTGGAAGTACCTGAAGCGGTCATTGCTCAAGTCGATGGCGTGCCGTTGTTCCAGTGCCATTATGGACAGAAGAATGGCCAATTGGCGCTTAAGGTGGACCGTATCCTGCAGGAGCAGGACCGGATTTCCTGTATCGGGAGCAAACGATGAGCGAAGACGCGGAAAAGAAGGAAGAGGATATATCCGCTGACGACTGGGCAGCCGCTCTCGCTGAACAGGAGAGCACCGCGCCTGCTGAAGGAGGCGCTGACGACGATTGGGGGGCTGCGCTCGCCGAGCAGGAGGCGGCGGAGAATCTGTCTGCCGAGAGTCCGGCATCTGACTCTGCGGGTGCATCCACGTCCAAATCCTCCAGCACCGAGACGGAAAGCCGTCCCGCGCAGATTTTCCAGAATCTCAGCGCCGATCAAGTCCAGCCACCACCAAAGAATCTTGATTTGATCCTGGATATCCCAGTTCAACTCAATGTCGAACTCGGACGCACCAAGATCGCCATCCGCAACCTGTTGCAGTTGGCGCAAGGTTCAGTTGTCGAGCTGGATGGGCTCGCCGGCCAGCCGATGGATGTGCTGGTCAACGGTTGCCTGATTGCTCAGGGCGAAGTGGTCGTTGTGAACGATAAATTCGGTATTCGTCTGACCGATATCATCAGCCCGGCTGAACGTCTGCACCGGTTGAATCGATAGCCTTCAAGCAATGAATTCCCGTTCCATTTTTCACAGGAGGATTCGTATCCTCGCTGCTTTGTTTGCGTGTGTTTTGGCAACGGCCTCGGTTCATGCTGCGGTCGAGCCAGGTCCGGTTTCGACCTCCAGCGCCTTGCTGCAGGGTTTGCTCGGGTTAGGCATGGTGTTGGCCGCGTTGGCTGCCTTCTTCTGGTTTCTGCGCCGGTTTTCTCCTGGCCAGAGTGCCGCCCAGGGCGCCGTGAAAGTGGTCGGCGGCGTCATGCTGGGGCCACGCGAGCGGCTGGTGGTGGTGGAAGTCGGGGATACCTGGTTGTTGCTTGGCGTTGGTGGCGGGCAAGTCAGCACTTTGCATACCTTGCCGCGCCCGGAAGGTTACACGCCGGTTGCGCCTAATCTTCAGACTGGTGGTTTGCCCGATTTCGCCGACAAGCTGAAGGCGCTTTTGTCGAAACGTCAGGCTTGAGGTGTTCATGCGGCTCGCATCGCGCGTCTTGCTAGTCCTCGCCATGCTGACTCCGGCCTTCGCAGTTGCGGCGCCGGGAATTCCCGCTTTCTCGAGCACGCCTGGCGCCGGTGGCGCAACCAATTACACGTTCAGCATCGAAGCGCTGCTGTTGCTCACCGCGCTGACATTCATTCCGGCGGCGCTGCTGATGATGACCGCGTTTACCCGCATCGTGATCGTCCTTTCGTTGTTGCGTCAGGCCATGGGTACGATGAATTCGCCGCCTAACCAGGTGATCGTCGGGCTATCCCTGTTTTTGACCTTTTTCATCATGGCGCCCGTGTTCGACAAGATTTACGACACCGCCTGGAAGCCCTATTCCGATAACCAGATCAGTCTTGTGCAAGCGGCTGACCTGGGTGTGCAGCCACTGAAATCATTCATGTTGAAACAGACGCGGCAAGAGGATCTTGCCTTGTTTATCGGCCTGGCCAAGGTGCCCCAGCTGAACGCGCCGGAAGACACGCCGCTGAAGGTGCTGGTGCCAGCTTTCATCATCAGTGAGCTTAAAACCGCATTTCAAATCGGCTTTATCGTCTTCATCCCTTTCCTGATCATCGATATGGTGGTCGCCAGCATTCTGATGTCGATGGGCATGATGATGCTGTCACCCGTGCTGGTTTCTCTGCCCTTCAAGATCATGCTGTTCGTCCTGGCGGATGGCTGGAATCTGCTCATCGCCTCGCTGGTGCAGACATTCCAGATATGAGTTTGAACTGATGACCCCGGATACCGTCGTCGCCATCATTCGTCAGGCACTTGAAGTTGCCATGTTGGCCGCCGGTCCGATGTTGCTGGCTTCGTTGCTGACCGGTCTGTTGATCTCTGTGTTTCAGGCGGCAACGCAGATCAATGAAATGACCCTGTCGTTCATCCCGAAGATTTTGGTGATGTTCATCGTGCTGGTGATTACCGGCCCCTGGACGCTGCAGTTGCTGGTCGATTACATCACGCGCCTGATCGGCAGCATCCCGACGCTGATTGGCTAGCGCCCATGCTCACGCTGTCCTCGGCTGACCTGGACGCGATGCTGGCGATGTTCTTTTTTCCTTTTGTTCGCATTCTGGCCTGGCTGTCGTTCGATCCGCTTCTTGGCAACAAAGCGGTGCCGACACGAGTCAGGGTCGCATTGGCGATGGTGCTGGCGATGGTGGTAACGCCGTTGTTGCCGGTTGATACGCCCTTGCAACTGACCTCCGGGGATGGCGTGCTGATTCTGTTGCAACAGATCGCGATCGGGGCAGCCCTTGGTTTTGCGATGCGCATTGTGTTCACCGCGGTTGAATACGCTGGCCAGTTGATGGGCCTGCAGATGGGTCTTTCCTTCGCCACCCTGTTTGATCCGGTGAATGGCGCGCAAACCCAGGTGGTGGCGCAGTTTCTGGTGTTGACCACTGCGCTGATTCTGTTCGCCTTCAATGGTCATCACCTGGTTATTACCGCACTGGTGCAGAGTTTTCAGGACATTCCGATCGGCGCCACCCTGTCGCCGGACGGGTTTGCCATGCTGGCGCACTGGGGTGGTGTGCTGTTCGAGGTCGGGCTGCATATTTCGCTGCCGGTGACTGCCGCCCTGCTGGCGACCAATCTGACCATCGGCATGATGTCGCGCGCCTCGCCGCAATTGAATATTTTCGCTATCGGCTTCCCTCTCACGCTGGGCGTCGGCTTTCTGGTGCTTTATTTCGCGCTGGCCTACTTGCCGGCCCGGCTCGATGAATTCTGGCTGCGCGCGGTGCAACTCGGTGCCGGTGCGATGCGGGGTGTCGCCGGGCTTTGAGCTTAAGCGGTGGCGGCGCAGGAGTGGACGTAAGAGGGCATTCAGGGCGGCCGGCCAGTTTGGCTGGTTTCAGCTAAAATCATTTTTTTTCACGAATCCAGATCGCCATGTTTACTGGCAGCCTCGTTGCACTCGTTACCCCCATGCTTGCCGATGGGGCTTTGGATATGCCGCGTTTCCGGGCATTGATTGAATGGCATATCGATCAAGGCACCGATGGCCTGGTCATCGTCGGCACCACCGGCGAGTCCCCCACGGTGAATACCGAAGAGCACTGTCTATTGTTGCGGACTGCGGTCGAACAGGCTGCCGGACGCGTACCGGTGATCGCCGGCACGGGGGCGAATTCGACCACCGAGGCGATCGAATTGACCCATTGTGCCAAGGCCGCAGGCGCTTCCGCCGGTCTATCCGTGGCGCCGTATTACAACAAACCGACGCAGGAAGGGCTTTACCAGCACTTCAAGGCGATTGCCGAAGCGGTCGATCTGCCGCTGATTCT
>JFJP01021708.1_pt1 | contig 13695 bp, 12 predicted proteins | sample 431651 | NCBI WGS metagenome assembly JFJP01 (sample SAMN02602958, study PRJNA72255) | Microbial mat metagenome, whole genome shotgun sequencing project. | biome: fresh water; feature: sink hole; material: water; isolation source: purple microbial (photo- and chemosynthetic) mats found in...
CTTTTACCTGCTCCGCTTTTACCTGCTCCGCTTTTACCTGCTCCGCTTTTACCTGCTCCGCTTTTACCTGCTCCGCTTTTACCTGCTCCGCAGAATCAACCACTACCTGTGCGGCAACATCGGGCGTCGCCACAACCGGAGTTGCCACAGCGGGAACTGCCGGAGTTGAAACTTCGATCTTTTTCATTTCAACCTGTTTTTCTGCGGCTGCTGTATCAGATTTCAAAGTCGAAGAATCTGCAACAGGGTCCGCAATAGCAGTGTTGATTTTAGTAATCTGATTTTTATCGCTTTTTTTGATTTTCAGCGAATCTGGATTCGTCGGAACAGCTTGTGACTCCACTGATTCATCTACTATTGTCTGCCAATCAGTAGGAATATTTGGATCAAAGAACGATTTTTTGAGATCCATAGCGGTTCCATTGGGGAGTGAAACGCCGGTAAATACCCATTTGGGGAACGCGCGTGCAAACCGTTCACCATTTTTGCCGATTATGGCGAGGTGAATGGAGTCTTTTTTCATGTAGATCAGTTCTCCAAACCGTTTTTTCCCATCAGCAGTGTAGAATGTACTTATCGATGGTTCCGGTTTCGGTGCGGCGAAAACAGCTGTGGCGATTGAAGCCAGCAGTGCGGCAGTAATCATTTTGTTCATTGAGTGCTCCTTGTTTATTCTAACTTGTTTTTTCATTATCTATACCAGCGTTCTGGCTTTCTGTTGAATCGGGTTACGAGTGAAATGCCCAATCCCCGTTTCGGGAAAAGAATGGCCGATCCGAATGCCGAATATTCAGTGTGAATTGTGTATTTGCGATTTTGGAATAGGCGCAGCGTTAGGCCGGAGCTGAGTCGTTCATTTCCACCCACAGATGCGTAGTAGCCCATACCGATCAATCCCATAAGAAAATCGTTGTCGATCCCTCCGCGCAGTTTTGGAATAAATGATCCTCCTGCAGAAGGCGTGAGTGCTTGATTGTATTCGGCAAAGGCGCGAAGTTGGCGGGAGTAGAGCCCATGAGCTGATCGCTTGCCGAAACGCGATATCACCTGTGATACTGCTACTGTCATCGAGGTGTTTATTGGTCGCCAAAGTGATTTCATTTCGCGAAGGGTATCTACGGTTGTGGTAAGTAGATCTTCCTGTTCTCCGCCGTTGACCATCGCTTCGAGGTCGGTTTCACTGCTGTGAATTGACGCTTTCCCCGTTTGAACTTTGTGCCAACGCATGGCACCGAGATTGGCTAGTTGCAATTGGAAAACTCGTTTTTCATCGGCCAGTTCAAATCCTACATCGACACCGAGCCCATATCCTGCCGGGGAGTATCCTGATTCAAACGGATTTGAAAACTGGTACATATCACTGGCACCGATCCCGGCGAGATTAACCTCCGCTTCGCCATCGAACTGATACGATGTACCTTCGTCGTTGATCGCCATTTTTCCTTTTTTCCCTGCAACTTCAGCAAAGGCAAATCCGGTAATAAGATCGACATTGATCTGTTTCCAAAGGAGACCTTCGCCGGTGGGAAGGAGTGGTGTTAGAAAGGTCGGCGCGGGGCGCTGAGTTCTTCCGCCGATAGCAACTGAAGCGGTTACTGTGCTTTGTGCTTGCAGCGATGAAATATCCAGCGAAGTTCCTTCTTCGAGCGTACTTCCGAAAATGATCCCGAGAAGATCTCCCGGAATGGTAATTCCCGATTCTGTGGCGACCGTAAGACTGTTAACTTTGACATCCCTTTTAAGTGCTCGTCCCATTTTGTCTCGCGACTCCTCAGGCGTATCGCGATCTGAAAGCGAGAATGTGTTTTTGATCGTTTGGGTTATGAATCGCGACCAAACAGCATCATCGGGGTTTTGGAAAAGGTCGACGTAGGGAGTCAATGCGAGACGATTGGACCATACCTTGACATTCAGGTTGAGCGGAGCGTCGACAAAACCGGTCCATGTGGGATTTGGTGAAGGTGAAATTGAAAGTTGTGAAATCGGAGTCACATGGGAAGGTGCCAACTCTGGATTCCACGGGCGAACCTGAGCCGTATCAAAGCGAACGCCGGGGTTGATTTTCTGCCAGATATTGTAGGAACGTTACTTTTCTCCATCGTTTTCAAGAAGTTCCACAAGAGAATTCCAGTCGTGATGATTGTCGTAGTCTGTAATCAGATCCCACTCTTGAAAAAAGGGATAATAGACCGCCAGCGCCGAGTCAAAGGCGGTGGTTGTGTTTGAATCTGTAAACTGTTCTGAAGGAATCGAACTGATCTCATCCCACTCGTCAAAGGGTTCGCTCAGTGAGAGATAGTGAAGCGTTTCCGTGGTGGGCGCTGCATAAGCCGAAAAAACTGTTGCCGTTATAGCAAATAGTGTTGATGATTTCACTTGGTGCTCTCTTTCAGAAAGTCTGAACGAAGAATGCCCGATATTTTGATAGAGGTGCGCACATCGATTGATGAACTGTCTAGAAGATTCATCGAACTGTTGCCGGGGAGTTTTGCGTGAAAACGTATACCTATTATGTTGTTGGCAATAAATGAAGCAATAGCATCGGAACCGATACTCCATGAAACTTCGGCAGATTGCCCACTTGCCAGAGGAAGGAATCGACCTTCGGTGATCGGGAATAGATGCGTGTCAGCCTTTAGCGAATCCGGATTGATGTTATTTCCGTGAAGTGATTCGAGATACGAAATATCAGCTCCTCCTGCGCCTATCCCATAGAGATTCATGGCCATTGTACTGTTGTTGGTGTAGATCATTTTAAGTGTAATTTGCGGTGATTCATAACTGGAAAGGATCTGCATATCTTCACTGGGGATTTCAATTTCCTGAAGTGAACTGATGATCGACACCGGCGCTTCGGTAACCACGTGAAGCGGGATTTTCATTTCTGCATAGATATCAACTGGAAGGGCGAGAACGCCATTTTGAGGGGCCAGGATGAACGGTGTGTTTTTAGGGATCGCGATCACCGATTTCGTGGCGAGCTTTTCCGGAAGTGAATTGATTACTGAATCGGCTGAAGTAATGATCTGCTCTTCTTCGGAGCCTTTGAATTGTACAAAATTATAGGACTGTTCCTGCAATTTAGGTGCAACACCGATTGAACGATATTTGGTTGTCAAATCAAATGATAGTGAATCGATTACGGTCAACGGTGAAAATTGCGGATGGACTATCGCTGACAGACGCGAATTTTTCAGAAGCAGTTTTCCTACTACGCTATCCCGCATTTCCGGCGCAAGCAGCTCCGGCAGTTCCCACTCATCGGTTTCCACACTGTCACTCAATGGATTGACAAACGCACCTTCCACCGTTTCGATTACTTTATTGCCAAACAGAACCGTTAGTGAAAGCGTATCCTTTGCATCGAAGGTGATCATTGCTTTTTCCGGTTCTGGCATGACCAGAACTTCGAGGTCGAGAACTGTCTTTTGTGAATCCGCATTCCATCGAGGTGTGAGAACTGTTTTGGTGAGATTGTTGTTCAGCGTGCTCGTGCCCGGGCGAATGGCCGTTGTTGTTTTGAAAATTGAGGTCGATGGAACCGTACCCAAGGCGGGAATCATGCCGTCAAGATTGACCGGGAATTGAAAGCCGTTCACCACGGTATTCTGAAGTGTCAGCGAACTGTAACTGATTTTCTTTACGAGCAATGATTCTGCGATGTCGATCGACACGGGGATAATCACCGTATCTGGAAAGAGTGAACTCGCCACCGTTCCTCGATCGATTGTGGTTCCATTCAGCAATATTTCCAATGAACCCAATGATCCTTGAGTTATTGGGCTGTCGTAGAGTGTGGTCACGGAAATCGTTGAACTTTTTGAAATAAGTGAAAAGTTCTCTACCGGCAGTTGGATTGCGGTTGATTGTCCGGGGAGAATTGCGGGAATTGCGGCAGTTCGATTTTCAGATCCGGTGTTCAGCGCAATACTCCCCGATTGAAGTGTTACCGGTGCACTGTTGGTAATCGTCAGAGTAACAGGTTTTGTCGTGGTAGCAAAGTGGATATCGTCAAATGAGTTTGCGAATACCGGAACTGTGATCACGGCGATTCGCCCATTGTCTGTGATTGATTGTGGGACAAGAGGAACGTTAATCGGAACGAAATCATTGAGTATAACTTCGCCGATATTCCCTGATTCATAGGCAGGTTCAACTTGAAAAAACTGTTCCACGTCGAGTGAGGCATTCAGGGTGTCGTTGCGCACGATTGTCAGGATCGAGTCTCGCAGTAGCGTTGTTGATCCCGATTCGCCGCTTTTGAGATCATTCACAATTGAGTCAAGAGGTTCCCAAAACAGAACGCTCTCTTTTGCCAGTGGAATGACAGCCGAGGAACTCCATCGGGCAGGAGTGGGATTAGTAGGGAGTGAACATGAACTGAGAATAAGTGTTGATACAAGCGCGCAAACGACACCGGAAATAGTGCTTAATGATTTCTGTCTGTGAAACATGAACGATTCCTCATGAGCTGGTTATGACGTTAGAATTGACATGATTTTGGAAAGCAAAAATATGATCATCGCTAGAACATTGGTGTTTTTTTTTGAGCAACTAGTAGACGGTGTGAGTTTTCCTGTTTTCAGTTTTTTGAGCAAAAAGGGGTGTTTGTCACATTTTTATGAGTGTAGGTAGTTGTATTGTCTAAATATAGTTCATCGATTTTATTTCTCGAAAAATGGGCCTGAACTGCAGATGACCGTATCGTTATTTTTTGCTATTCAAGTCTAAATGTCGCGGAATGGGTTCTCGTAAAAGAAAAAATGGCATCGCATCTTTCAAATGCGTTGCCATTTAAATTGATCTGATCTAGCCTGTTACTGTGCTTTGTTTTCTCTCATGGGAATGCGAACCACCGCTCCCACCCACTGAGCTCGATCAGAACCTAATTCGACTTTCATCCCTACATGTTTAAAAAACATAATATTGATCCCGATGTGGCCATCGACAAAGAAATCTGAATGAGTGGTGTCGGGAAGTCGCGCTTCTTCAGTGGTTTCTGTAATGTATTCATAGGTTGAACCGTAGTAGTTTGGCCCAAAGCGAGTCCCAAAATAGAGATCGGTGCGCCGTGGTTCTGTGCGATTGCTTTTCGCTACAGCCAGTGGATGGAAATCAAGGGTGAACCCGATCTGGGTCTTACTGTTTTTTTTGATCCACTGCTCTTTGTCCCACGACTGATTGTGTTTTTCATCGCTCCACATCATACCCAAATCTACTCCGGTAGAAAGCCAGTCCACAAAAGGATGAACGACCGCAGAGAGAGTCACGCCACCGCCCATGTCAGGGTTTAAAAATCCCGGTTCACTTTTCATGCCATAGAACCAGGTGGAACTTCCCGAAGCGCCGAGAACCAGATCGCCGCGGTGAATAGGTGAGGTTGATTTTCCTTTCGGCTCGGATGATTCGACTTCTGTGGGAAGATCTACACGGATAGGCGCGGTGGATTTATTCGCAATCTTTTTGGCTGATTCACCAATCCCGCGGGAAATCAGTTCTTTGATTGAACCGTGGAAATCGTGGTCTGAACTTTGGATAATTTTTCCGGTCTGCACATCGATAATCCGCAGCGAAAGAGTGTAAAAATCAGTGCCGATAGATCCGATTGTTCCGGCCAGAATCTGCTGAACGCCAAGGAGTTTTCCCACTTCGACCATACAGGAAGATTCATCGCAGGTACCGCTTTGTTGAAATCCCTGTTCAGTGAGAATTGATTCCATTTCTGCTCGTTCCATGACGGTGAATTTTCCCGTGTTGAACAGTTCCGAACGAAGTCGTTGGCTGAGAATGGGAAGTTGGTTTTCGGGGATTGTCTTGCTGGAAAGTTCGTTGACGGCAATTGTCGACGGGGCTGCGGTGAGCGATCCAATGATACAGATGAAAAATAGAACGGAGCGTTTCATGAATATGCTTTCTGGTGAAAAATATAGCCGGAAAACAGGTGATTCTGTTTTCCGGCTGAGTGACTATTCCGGTTCAGCGGTGCCGATTTCGATAAACGGTTCCAGTTCGGGGCGCTGACGAATCAACTCGTGAGCGACCATTTCCAGATGTTCTGCGTAGCGGTAGTGAGCGCCGAGACCGGTGCGCAGTTCGATTTCGTAGATCACCTTGTCGAGATGAGTTGAGTGTTCGAACGCCACTTCGGTTCCGAGAAGATAGCCGTAGTAGTGCACACCCGCATCGGCCAGTTTTTTCACTAGCGATGCGTACCGGTCAAAGAAATCGCCGTAATCCTGATCGCGAATTTCATCGGGAAGGTAGAATCCCACAGGCGCCAGAGGGGTGAATCGCGTACCACTGCGGTGGCGGTTGAGATCGCGCAACTCTGCCAGAGCGATATTGTTGAAACTGAACCGCGCAAAGGTGCGGCGAATATCCGAACCGGTGATCGAGTAGCGATTTTTCTTTCCGGCGAAATTTTGATCGATGCGCATTTGCGAATCGAGATAGAGCGGAAATGACGAATCGAGAACGAGATCGACTTCATCCGGGCGATGGTCTGTGGGAACGCCGCACTCTTTGATCGATTTCGCCGAAGCGTACATGAGATGGGTTGCTTGAGCGATTGTCGCTTCGTCGGCGTGGCTGTGGCGAATGAGACGCGGAGCAAATTTCGCCAACTCATCGCGGATTTTTACCGCCGCTGTTTTTGCTTCAGTCAAGGGAAGTGCTTCGAGCTCTTTCAGTGTCTGAGCCCACACGCGAGCGCTCATGACATAGGCTGCGGACGTCTTGGTTGCGAAAGGAATAAAATACCGCGCTCGGTCGAGAGCGTAGTTTTTGCGCATGCGTGCCTGAACTTTTTCGGGAATATCAGCGGGGATTCGCAGTGCCGATGGATTTTCCTGTGCCTTTTTGTCAAGATCGGTATAGAGTCGCTGATAAATCGCAAAGGATTCGTTCATTACCGATTGCCACTCATCGCGAAGATGTTCCGGAATGCCCAGTTCTTCCGCGGTTGCCAACGATTCAGGAGCCATGGTGATATAGCGGGTTGAACTCTCTTGTCCATCGACCAGTTGAGCGATTTCGAAAATTTTGTACGCCAGGAACATGGAACAGTCGTCCACGGCGATGGCAATTCCTCCCGTGAGTCCGCCGATCGAAGCGTGACCGTAGTCGATAAACTTGAAAATGCGATCCACCGCGCCGTCGGAATCACTCCAGTCGATTCCTTCGAGAATCTGGCCGATTCCCTGATTTGAACGGGAATACTTGGCAAGAGAGCTGGCGAGAAGTTCCGGGGTGACTTTCGGACAATCTTCCGCGGTTGACGGCGGGACAATGGCGAGTGCTGTTACATTCATGACTATTCCTTTGAATCAGATTTACTTGAGTGAAAAATAACGATTGCCGATAGCTCTGGCAGGTGTAAACTTCCGCAATTTTGCGATCAACCGGATATATTTTCTTTGCTGCGTTTTAGAAATAAGGAAAATACATATGAATACACCTGATCTTTCCTCTTCGTTGGAAGATTATCTCGAATCAATCCTGACTCTTCAGGAAAAACATACTGTGGCGCGAGTCAAAGACATCGCCGATCTGCTCGATGTGAAACGCTCCTCCGTGACTATTGCACTTCGCGCGCTTTCCGAACGCGGCTTGGTAAACTATTCACCCTATTCGGTGATCACCTTGACCCCCGAAGGATTCGAATCGGCCAATGCCGTGCGCAATCGCCACAATCTTCTGACCAAACTCTTTATCGATCTCTTTCAGATTGAACCGGTCGAAGCGGAAAAGTGTGCCTGTCGCATGGAACACGGCATGAATCAGTCGGTCTATCGCAAAACCCGTGCGCTGGTGGATATTCTCACCGAAGATCAACCGCTCATGGCAAATCTTCACGACCGGATGAACGAAAAAGTTGCCAACTACGGCGGTGGTGGCTTTTCTGACATGCCACTTCTCATGGATCTCAACGGCTGTCAGCCCGGCGACACGGCAATTATCCGCAAAATCATCGGCACCAGTGTGGCAAAAAAGCGATACATGGAAATGGGACTCACCATGGGGCAGGAGATCAAACTGGTGAAAGCGGCTCCGCTGGATGACCCGATCGAAGTGCAGATTCGCAGTTATCGGTTGTCACTGCGCCGCAAAGAAGCGGAAAATATTCTCGTCGAAAAAATCTGATATTTCTTTCAGTTTGAATAGCAAAAGCCCGGTGATCTGATCATCGGGCTTTATTGTATTCTGTGTGAATCAGTTATGATGTTAAGTGTGATGGCAATGTCACGCTTTGAGGAGTCTTAGAAAAGCTTGAGGAGTCTTAGAAAAGGTTGAGGAGTTGTAGAAAAGGTTGAGGAACTTCCTCCGAAGGTTGAGGAGTTGTAGAAAAGCTTGAGGAACTTCCTCCGAAGGTTGAGGAGTTGTAGAAAAGCTTGAGGAGTTGTAGAAAAGCTTGAGGAGTTGTAGAAAAGCTTGAGGAGTTATAACCGAAGCTTGAGGAGTTGTATTGCTTCGGTGTGAATGAGTAGTTGTAGTGGCGATCCGCGATCGCCGTATTTCTTGTAAATGTAATGGTACTGTGAGTCGCCGCTACAAAGAATTTCCCGTTTAGACCAAATTTCCTCAATTGAAGAAAATGCCGCAGGATGCGGCCCTGTGCCGCGCCTCCTTCGCTTTTACTTCTGTCCCAGCCGCTTTTCGAGTCACAAGTGCCTCTGCAAAGCTGGCGGGACAGCGCGTTAAAACGTGCGGGTATCTCGTCACCAATGCGCGCGCCACCGACTTACCTCCGCTCTAACAGCATCGTCTATAGTCTCAAGGTGGTTAAAAGTTATGCCTTTGCGGCGGATAAGGGAAACACAGACGGCGAGCGTGATCGCGTGAGGTGGCAGAAGGGGCGCGAAGCGAGTGTGGTACTCCACACCGAACGAAGTGAGCCCTGGCAGACACCGGCGGTGAGGTTCAACCGAACCGACACGCCCAAAAACAGAGGAGCCCTGTGGAATATTTGATATAGGAATTTCAGCTGCTAGATGATGATGAAAACCGCAGGTCACACTAGTAAAACGACCAAACGAAGGTGCATTGCACTCCGTTTGGTCGTAAATTTGCAAAGTAGATTCACTCGCGATCACTGATTGAACAAAACGTGGTGTCGCGCTTACTCTTTTTTGGGTTCATCAGAGCTTTTGACAATGTTGAATCCGGCGGTGAGACTGTTCTGTACGCGAACATCTTCACTGAAATAGCGGTTGTAGAGCAGTTTTGACGCATAACTGATTACGACAAAGCGATTCAGATTCACCCAGGCGTTGTTTTCCCACTCCACGTCCACCGATTCCATTTTTGCTTTTCGCAGAGCTGAATCGGAAACGGCAAGCGCTTTATAGAGATTCAGATTTGTTTTATAGCCGAAAAAACCTTTTTTGTGTTCTGCTTCGTATGCGGTGATCCATTCGATCCCTCCGTCAGAATGGGTCTTCATTTCGCGATTGATATTCTGCTTTGCCGCCGCGGAGAGTCGCAGTTCAAGGGACTGTTTTTCCACTTTGGTGAGCAGTTTTTTGCTGATCCCCAACGATTGAGTGAGATTCACCGGGTTGCCGTATTTCACCAGAGTATTTGTGGTGTCTTTGTTGAGAAATGACGATTGTGCTCGAAATCCGAAAAAGGGCGAAACTGCCGCAAGAGTGAGTATTTCCCGGTTATTGAAATCGATATTGTCGCTGCTGATCTGCGGTTCACTCCACGTTTTTTCTTTGGAAATGGAATCAATCTCTTTTATAAAGGTCTGACCGAACTCCAACGCCAACGAGTTTTCCTGACGAAACTTTTCCGAAAACTGCTTTTGAGCATCTAAAAAGAGAGAACTGTTCCACACCACATTGCCTTTTTCTTTCCCGACCCATGAATCGGAATAGGTGTGAAATCCCCCCGTGAGTGTTCCCTTGAGTTTCAACTGCCACGGCTCTTGAGCACTCAGTGAAAGTGCCGCTACGAAGGTGAGCATTGCTATCTGTTTCATTTGAAAATCCTTTGGTTGAACTTTGTATACTTTTCTAGTGGTAAAATACAATGGAGTTTATAGCGTCTTATATCAATTTCTTCCGCTTTCTCTCGAGTCGCACGGTGGTTACAGGAAAGATCTTTGAGGCGGACAGGGGAAACACAAACGGCGAGCGTGTCCGCGTGAGGGATGAGTAGGGGGCCGAAGGCTGTCGCGAAGCGACCGAAGCCCGGAGCAAGCCCGGCGGTGAGGTTCAGCCGCGCTTTGCATTTCCTCGACAACGACGGAGTACCGTCTGTCCTCGGGGCACCGGCACGCCCAAAAACAGCGAAGCCATGAACCTGTTGCACAGAAAAACCGCTCGAACTGGTACATCCGAGCGTTTCAATTTTGGAAAGGAACGCTACTGATTATTGTGGCGTTGACGGATAAAGCGATTCACCTGCTGTTCGAGTCGGACCGCTTCATCGTCGTGGATTTTCAGGAGTGGATTGAAAATCGACGGCACTGCGGCGGGGGATTTTTCGATAAGTTCCTTGAGCAGTGTGAACTGAAATTCGCGCACGGAACGCGGCGCTTTTTTGAGTTCGGGAAGGCGCAGGGTCAGTTGGTGAGCCACCGTGTCAAAGATCCGCCGTTCACTTTTTTGCCACAACAACACCGGCTCGTCTAAGTAAGGATAGATTTTTTCGTCCACCCAGGTCTGTTGTGCCGAATCCTGCTCTTTTTTCTCTTTCGACGCGAAAAGCTGCTTTACTTTTTTGGCGGTCGCCGCAACGACCTCGTTGAGCTCTTCCACAAGGCCGCCAATCTGAAGCAGTCCGCGGCTGTTGAGTTGTTCGAAAAAGGTCGACTTGAGATAGACCGTGAACGATTTGTTCGCGCTGATTTTCAGGCCTGTCTGTTCACACCGCGCCAGAGGATAGCCGCCGGCGTTGCAGAAATAGATCTCCTGACCGGCATCGCTGTTCCATTCGACCAGTTCCATCGCCACGGGATGAGCGGTTGATTCGTAGTTCACCGGTTTGAGCTTGCGGTTGGCGTGGCGAACGATCAGATCGTTGGCGTCGAGTGAAACTCCTTCGACGGAGATCACCGTGTTGTGGTAACTCTGAAGGTAGAGACCAAAAATGGCGGTCAATTTTGAACGAATCGATTCCGGTTCGAAAAAGCCCGCGTGTTTGGTGATATTTTCGATGGTTACGGTCACGCCGGTGGGAGTGTTCTCTGCGGCGGGGACGGGGTCGGTGAGTGTAAAGCGGTTGATCTCTTCCAGCGTGCCGATTATTGAAAAGGCATGTCGTCCTTCATCGCTGTCGTACACGGATTCCCAGCGCACCAGTGATCCGATGGCGAACGAACGGAATCGCCCTTGCCCTTCGCGGCCGTGAAGAATTCGATGGCGGTTGCTCGTCTGTTTTTTGTCCCGTTTCCACGATCCTCCCAGTTTTCCAAAGAGGGCGATCGCGTCTTCGTACGAAATCCCGTGGCCGTTGTCTTCGAGAGTAAGAGCAGATACGCCCACTCCGGCAGTGACAAAGCTGATCGCAATGGCTGTGGCTTCCGCGTCGAGACCGTTCCAGATCAGTTCTGAAAGGGCATTGATCGGCGATACGTGGGTCAGTTTTGATATGTGATCTTTTTCGACGGTAACGGTAAACGTTTTCATAGAGAATCCAAATCTAAGAGGCGATTCTAACAGAGAATTTACTAATTGGCAATGTGAATAAATATATCTTCCGGCAGTTAGCTAGTATAAGGGGTGCGAATGCACGGTGGATATTGTAAACGAGTCGCGCTTTTGATAATTGCCCTCTGTGTTATCGCAGGATCTGCGACAACTCACTCTCGAAAACTGGCCTATTTGTCAAAACAGGCCGACATTTCTCTGCTCAGTTCTAAGAAAATACTCACCGTGACCCGCGTCGATACCAATTCGACAATCTATGCGGCATCAGTGTTTATAACGCTCAATGTCCCGTTCGAACCAACCGCTCAGGCTCTCATGAATTTCGAAGGATGGCCATCCATCTTTAAGAGCATTGTCAAAATGGAACCGGTGAATCAGCACGCGGTCTATGGCGAAGATCCGGTGGAGTACTACGCCGAAGCGAAATACTCCTTTGTGCGCGGATGGGGAATGGGTGAACTGAAACGGTTGGCCTATAAACCGGGGAGTTCGGTTCACTGCGAAGTCGTTCCGGTGGGAGATCAGCTGTTTAATCGCTACCTGAAACGCAATACCGGTGTCATTCCCTACCATGTGCGGCGCATGAATGTGGAAGGCACGTTGATCCGCGTAAATGAAAATCAGTGTCGCCTAGGCATTTTCGCCTGGGCATCGGTAAACAAAGAGATTCCCACGTGGCTTCTCGAATCGCTTATGAAAATCGTCATGCCTTCCTTTGTGGGCGACCTCGAACGGTATGTGCATCGCGAAATCAAGGGGATAAAAGTTCACCGGTAAGGAATTGGACAGAGATGGGGGATATGAAGAAACTGTCAACGGCGTAACGATTGACCATAAAGGGATGGATCTGAACTACTTCGGGGCGAGATACTATGATCCGGTGATCGGGTATTGGATTTCGATGGATCTGAAGGAACAGTTCTGGAGTGGGTATAGTTACTCGGCGAATGGGTTCAATCCGGTGAATTCTGTGGATCCCGATGGTATGGAAATAAGTGATTACACAATTATTGGAAGTCCAAACAATTATAAGCAAAGATTTTGCTTAGTTGATCCAACGGCTCAAATTAATGTAGGTGGTGAGTTAATTAATCCCCGACTTATTTGGAAAGGTGATAATCTACTTTATTCTTATAATCATGATAAGGGAGAGTGGTTCATACACAAAGGAAATAAACTTATTCCAACTAATCAATCATTTTCAGAGATACGATGGGGAATCATGAGCAAAGAGTCGATGTTGACAGGTGTGAAGGCAGCGGCAATGATGCCACTGAACTTTGTCGGTACATTAGCAAAAAAGTTAGGCTCAACAGGATTAAAAATATTCGACTACGCTTTTAATGGGACACACTCAGCTATGGCATCAGAAAATGTGGGTCAATTCGTGGGAAATTTTTTACTCGGAATAGATCCAATCTCGAGTGTGCCAAAAGCTTTCATTGAGGCAGGTGTTAAGTCATATAATGATGATTTCAATTACGAGAATCATTAATAAACTAAAAGGAATATCATATGTGGAGCAATGAATTTCTTACCGTCCTTTTAATAGTACTTGTTATTATATCAGCAATCTCAATTTATGGAAGTATAACTGGGAAAAAAATATCCCTATTTAATTGATACTTCAATCAAAGGGTCTCGAACATCATTGGTTTTAGATGTAATCATCAGAGTAGTTGCTATACTTGCGTGTATTGTTGTTCTAATATTTAGGTTTTTAGGAATTGAGGTATAACCCATTTCCCCCTAATGCCCATGTGGATTGCCGAAGGTCAAACCAACATATCTGATTAATAAAACTCTCTGCCTTTCCGCTGGGAGTTTTTTTGTCTTAAATTCACCAACCTCATCAGAGCAAACTGCCGGTAGGCACGCCTTTCCATCTCCCTGCCGTTTCCGCTCATCGGAATTGCGGTCGATTTCCCGCCGATCTGTACGGGAGGCGAAAAGTTTCTACTGATTTGAAATTGGGAAGTAAAAGATAAAAGCCCTCTGATTTTCATCGAAGACCTTTTTTGGCTGGAGAGAGAGGAGTTGA
>JFJP01039361.1_pt1 | contig 13694 bp, 7 predicted proteins | sample 431651 | NCBI WGS metagenome assembly JFJP01 (sample SAMN02602958, study PRJNA72255) | Microbial mat metagenome, whole genome shotgun sequencing project. | biome: fresh water; feature: sink hole; material: water; isolation source: purple microbial (photo- and chemosynthetic) mats found in...
TTCATTTTTTAAATGAGGTGCTAAATTCTTACTTTTTAAGGATGCTGTTAATTGTTTGGCTATGAAAGATCTGCTAAAAGGTTTTACTGATTGGTTCAGTTCAATATGTCTGGCAGCAGCCAATTGATCAAGTAATGAATATACCCCGTTTTCGTTTTGATGAACTAGAATGTACTGTGCTTTAAGTTCTGCAAGTGCAAATATTAAAATGAATATACTATTTATAATTATTTTCATTTATTTGCTGCGGGCTTTTTTAAATAATACATTTTTGAAAGCAGCAAAGAAATATTTAATATCTGTTGAAAAAGGATGTTTTTCATAAGCATTCAAATATTTCATTTCTGATGCCATAATCTCTTCTAGTGTTTTGGGGAGGTCTACATAAAAAGGTGGAATGAATCCCGGTTTATGTTTCAATCTTTTTTCTTGCAATTCCGGGGTGTATAAGCTAAAATAATGTTGGCTGAGGGGTCTTACTCCAACTATCTTAATATCGCCTTTTAGAAGGTTGAATACCATGGGTAATTCATCTATCCAGAATTTCCTGAAAATGCGCCCGGCTGAGGTTACCCTGAAATCATTTTTAAATTTTCCTCCTTCGGTGAGATTGTATCGCTGATAAATGTAATCTTGCAGATACTCCGCATAAGGGTGCATGGTTCTTAGTTTATATACTTTTATGGCTTTGCCATTTTTCCCCAATCGACGCAAAGTAATGAATGGTCCATAAGTTGGTTTCATATCGTATGCGGGTTTTTTTATTTTGCGGGCTACAATATATAATAGTCCGTTGATGTGAATATCATCAATCAATTCAAAACCGCATGAGTATAAACGACCAAATGTTTCAGCTTTTGATATTACCCTGTTTTCGCCACGGGTAAGGAAAAAGTATATTTGTTTGGTGTATGGAAATTTGGGAAAAACTCTTTTTAAAATAAAATCAAACGTATAGTAAAAACTGTTGATAATGGGAGGATATTTTTTAAAAATTCTTCTTTTTCGCAATTCCTTTGTTTCTACACAAGAAATGAAAATACCGTTTTGAGGTATTTTTGTATTTACCGCTTCAAAGAATTTATTTATGAATCTGATGTCGTTAATACGTTTTAGGTTAATAATCTGTTGAAAGAATTGATCGGGTTGGTATTCAATATTGGATAGGGTAGTGGTAGATAATACCAGTGTTTTAGGGTTTAATTCATCTATATGTTTTGAAAGTAATTGGTATACATTTTCCGATGCTTCTTTAACGATAGCATTCTTCATGTTAATTAATGCGTAGGAAAATTCGTCTTTGGTTACACCCGTAATATGCTTTTTTGACCGTTTTGTTTTTGCAGTATGCAGGGTATGAAAACTATCTTCCGGAATATCCCGAGATTTGGTAACTACCAGAAAGTATAATGCGCTCCATACAGTAAGTTCAAAAAGCGTTGCCAATCCTACAGTAGAGAAAAAAATGAGTCTAGAAAAATAGGTATCGCGGGTGAGGTACATTAACAGAGCTGCCACGCCTAAAAACATAAAATTACTGGTAATTATGTTTTTAAAGATATCCTGATAGCTTTGTTCTGATAGTTTCGCGTATTTTTTATAGAGAGTAGAAATCAGCAGCCAAATTCCAATAAAAAGCAGAAAAGGCTGGAAATATTGTTTCATATAAATGATAATGGCTGTTGGTTTTAACCACAGGGCAATTACCGAGGCTGCAAGCAGGATGCAGATATCAATAAATATGTAGGCAGCACTTCTTTTCATTTATTTTGTAACTGAGTTTAATATTTCTGTTAAACATCGTTCGGCAGTTTTTCCGTCCCAAAGTTCGGGTCTCACAGGCATGCGGGCAGAATGTAAAATTTTCAAATACTCTTCTCTAATCCTTTTAATGTTATTGCCCACTAATATGCTGGCACCCCCATGTTCCTTGAGTGTTACAGGTCGTTCGGTATTCCAGCGCATGGTTAAGCAGGGGGTACCTAAAACTGTACATTCTTCTTGTAAACCGCCACTATCTGTTAACATTAAACGCGCTCCTATGTTCAATCTTAGCATATCAAAATATCCCAATGCTTGTAATAAATATATATTTTGATTTTTTTGCATCATGTCCAAAATTCCAAATGATTCCATGTTTTTTAATGTTCGCGGATGGATTGGCCATAGAATGGGTAATGTTTGGGCTACTTCATTTGAAAGAAAGCGGCATAATTCTGTAAAAATTTCTTTATGATCAACATTTGATGGCCGGTGCAGCGTAACTACAGCAAAATTATTTTCTTCTACCTTAATTTGGGTTGATTTATTTTCTATAAGGTTGTTTTTGATTATTTCTGTTACATTTAAAGTTGCGGCTTTTTCTCGATTTGCTTCTAAGGTATCAATCATGATATTACCGGTAAAACGAATTTTATGAGCAGGCACTCCTTCTTTTTCTAAATTAGCGGAAGAGATTAAGTCGGGCGTGAGCAGCAAATCAGAAAGCCTATCTGTAACCAGTCTGTTTATTTCTTCGGGCATGGACATATCGCCGGAGCGAAGACCAGCTTCAATATGACATACTTTAATCAGTTCTTTTTTAGCGGTTACCGAACAGGCTAAGGTGGCATTTACATCACCTACAACCACCACCCAATCAGGTTTTTCTTGTTTTAGAACTTTTTCAAATTCTATCATCGTTTTTCCCACTTGCTCGGCATGTGATCCACTTCCTATACCCAGATTGATATCGGCGTCGGGTATGTTAAGCGATTCAAAAAAGGAACGTGACATGCGGTCGTCATAATGTTGACCGGTATGCACCAAAAGATGTTGAACTTGTTTAGGATCTTGTAGAGGTAAGCCAGCATTATGTTTTTCAATGGCCCTGATGAAGGGGGCTATTTTCATGAAATTGGGTCTTGCACCTACTACGCTAATGATTTTTACCATATTGCCTTTTGATTAATCGTATGCCAAAAATCAAAATTAGCAAATTTATTGGTAAAAACAAGTGGGTTATATATTAATCCAATAGCTGGACGTTGTTGAGATTAATTTCTGTGGAAACATATTGGTTAAGTATTTCCATCTTAATTACTATGATATTCTTCTTTTTGTATGAAATGAATTCTCCTTCTAAGCCAATCATATTACCGGTAATTACTTTAACCATTTCGCCTTTGCGCAATTTTCGTTTTACCACTTCAAGTTCTACTCCACTTGATAATAATATTTTGAGATTGCTGATAATATTTTCGGGAATAGTAGCTACTACATTGTTAAAGTGAACATATTTTACAAAGCCATCGGTTCCAAATGCTTTTGCTCGATTTTGGTCGCAAGTATAAACAAAAAGATAGGATCTAAATAATGGTTCTTCCACCCATTTTTTGCGGTCGCTCCATTGTTTCAACCTTTTTTGCAATGGCAAATACACCACAAAACCTAAATATTCTAATTCACTAGCCAGTCTTTTTTCAAAACGAGGCCTGGTGTATATAGCGTACCAATTATAATCTTTTTTTAGCGGCAACAATTGCGTCATGTTTAATGCAATTATTTAACATAATCTAAATAGACGCCAGTTATTCCTTCTTTTAAAGAAATGCTTTCTTTCCAACCCAATAAATGTATTTTACTTACATCTAATAGTTTTTTAGCAGTGCCATCGGGTTTGCTGCTGTCCCATTCAATAGGCCCTAGGTATCCGGTAATGTCTTTAACCAGATAAGCTAAATCATGTATGGTTTGATCTATTCCGGTTCCTATATTAATGTGGGTATTGATTATTTCAGAAGGATTTTTAATGAGGTCTTTAAAACTAACTTTTTCCATTACATAAATACAAGCATTGGCCATATCATCAGAATGCAGAAATTCGCGGTAAGGTTTTCCACTTCCCCATAAATTAACCGATTGTAATGAAATACCATATTTTCCTAAGATGCTTATAATTTTACCTTCATCTGCTGTTCCATTTACTCCTTCAATGGGTTTTTTGTCCAAATCTTTTCTAATGCCAGTCCAATCATTATTTTGAAGGGCTTTTGCAAGATGCATTTTTCTGATGAGTGCGGGCAATACGTGCGATTTTTCAAGGTCGTAATTGTCGTTCGGGCCATATAAATTGGTAGGCATTACCGAAATAAAATTAGTTCCGTATTGTATGTTGTACGACTCACACATTTTTATCCCAGCTATTTTTGCAATGGCATAGGGTTCATTTGTATATTCAAGTGTTGAAGTAAGCAAACTATCTTCGGATATGGGTTGCGGGGCATTTTTAGGATATATGCACGAACTTCCAAGAAAGAGTAATTTTTTTACCCCATTCAGGTAGGCATGGTGAATAATATTATTTTGGATTTGTAAATTTTCAAAAATAAACTGTGCTCTATAGGTATTATTGGCAACTATACCACCAACTTTAGCGGCAGCAAGAAATACATATTCTGGTTTTTCTTTGCTGAAAAAATCAGATGTAGCATTGTAATCCATTAAATTTAGCTCTTCAAAGGTGCGGAATACCAAATTGGTATAGCCTTTTTTTATCAGGTTGCGGGTTAAGGCCGAGCCTACCAGACCAGTATGTCCTGCAACGTATATCTTAGCATTTTTTTCCATCTTATTCAAAGTAATTCATTGTTCTGAAACCACCATCGCTCAAATATTTTTCTTTCTTCATTACGGTAATGTCCGATTGCATCATATCGGCTACCAAATCTTTTAAGCTGTATTTGGGTTCCCAACCTAATTTTTCTTTCGATTTTGTTGGATCGCCAATCAATAAGTCTACTTCAGTAGGCCTAAAATATCGAGGATCAACTTCTACCACTAATTTTCCTTGTAAAGAAGCAATATTACCAATGTATTCTTTACCGCAGGTTTGTTCAAATTTGGCAGTGTCTATGCTATCTATGTAGGCTTTTTCATCTGCACCTACACCTTTAAATACTACATTGATTCCGGTTTCTGCAAATGCCATTCTAACAAATTCGCGAACTTCAGTAGTTTTGCCAGTAGCTATTACGTAATCATCGGGCTCATTTTGTTGTAATATAAGCCACATGGCTTTAATATAATCTTTGGCATGGCCCCAATCGCGTTGTGAGGATAAATTGCCAAGATAAATTTTATCCTGCATACCCAATGCAATGCGAGATGCGGCACGGGTTATTTTTCTAGTTACAAATGTTTCACCACGCAAGGGCGATTCATGATTGAATAAAATTCCGTTGCAGGCAAACATATTATATGCTTCCCGATAATTAACGGTAATCCAGTATGCATACATTTTTGCTGCTGCATAAGGACTGCGGGGATAAAAAGGCGTTTTCTCGCTTTGAGGTATTTCCTGAACCAACCCGTATAACTCACTGGTAGAAGCTTGATAAATGCGGGTTTTTTTAATTAGTCCCAATAATCTTACCGCTTCTAAAATACGTAAAGTACCTATACCATCGGCATTTGCAGTATATTCAGGGGTATCAAACGATACTTTAACATGACTTTGAGCAGCCAGATTATATATTTCATCCGGTTGTACTTCCTGAATGATTCTTATCAGGTTGGTGCTGTCGGTTAAATCGCCATAATGCAACACAAAATTGCGGTTATCGGTATGCGGGTCTAAATATAAATGGTCAATACGTTCTGTGTTGAACATGGAAGCCCTGCGCTTTAAGCCATGAACGATATAACCTTTTTTTAATAAAAATTCTGAAAGATAGGCGCCATCTTGTCCTGTTACGCCTGTAATAAGTGCTACTTTTGTCATTTTTAAAGTCTTTTAGTGATAATTGAAGGATCTAATACACCTTTTACGTCGTATATAACATGTTTGCTTTGTAATAATTTCAACAAATCCATTTGCAGAAAAGCATCGTGGGCTACTGCCGAAACAAGAACATCATATTTTTTAGTTAATTCTTTTTCAGTGTTCATGATATCAAAGCCATATTCGTGCTTTACTTCTGCTTTATCGGCCCAGGGGTCGAAAATATCTATATTGCATTCAAAATCTTTTAATTCTTTAATGATATCAGTAACGCGGGTATTTCTAACATCCGGACAGTTTTCTTTAAAGGTGATGCCGAGAATTAGAACCTGACTACCTGATACGGGTATTTTTTTCTTAATCATGCATTTTACAATTTCGTGTGAAATGTAATTGCCCATATTGTCGTTAAGCCTTCTACCGGCTAAAATAATTTCAGGATGGTATCCTATTTCTTCTGCTTTGAAGGTGAGATAATAGGGATCAACACCTATACAATGGCCACCTACCAAACCGGGTTTGAAAGGCAAAAAATTCCATTTGGTGCCGGCAGCTTTTAATACTTCATGGGTATCAATGCCCATTTTGTTAAAAATCAATGCCAGTTCATTAACAAAAGCAATGTTGATATCCCGTTGTGAATTTTCAATTACCTTAGCTGCTTCTGCTACCTTAATAGAAGAGGCTTTATAAGTACCTGCTTCAATTACCAGGTTGTATAATTGATCCACCACTTCGGCAATTTCAGGCGTTGAGCCAGAGGTAATTTTTCTTATTTTGGTTACGGTATGTACTTTATCGCCCGGATTGATGCGTTCGGGTGAATAGCCGCAAAAGAAATCGCTATTATATTTTAATCCGCTGAATTTTTCAAGTACAGGAACGCAATCATCTTCGGTAGCACCTGGATATACGGTTGATTCATAAATTACAATGTCATTTTTTTTCAGTACTTTCCCAACTGTTTCGGAGGCTTTTTTCAATGGAGTTAAATCAGGCCTATTATTTTTATCAACGGGCGTAGGTACCGTAACTATAAAGATATTGCAATTTTTAAGTTCGTCTAATTGTGATGAAAATTGAAGCATGGTTGCTTTGGGAAATTCTGATGCTTCCACTTCCATGGTACGGTCAAAACCTTTTTTTAATTCATCAATGCGGGATTGATTAATGTCAAAACCTATTACCTGTATTTTTTTTCCGAATTCAACGGCTAAAGGTAGGCCAACGTAGCCAAGACCTATAACGGCAATTTTTTTATTGTTCATTTTTGTGAGTTTGTGTATGCAAATATAATAAATGCTTCCGGTAAATTACCAGAAGCATTTATTTGATTTATTTGAATTAAATAGAAAACTCTTTCTTCAGGGTATCTACGAAGTCAAGTTTTTCCCATGCAAAAAACTCTACTTCGCGCTGAGTTTCTTTACCATTTTCAAACACTTTTACTTTCTCTTTACGGTATGTTCTACCCATGTGTCCGTAAGCCGCAGTTTCTTCAAAGATAGGATTTTTTAAACCAAAGCGTTTTACAATGCTGTTGGGCTTCATATCATATACCTTAGCGATTTTAGCAGCTATTTCACCGTCTGATAATTTCACTTTTGATTTATTATAGGTATTAACAAAAAAGCTAACTGGTTGAGCCACACCAATTGCGTAGGCAACTTGTACTAATACTTCATCGGCAATACCTGCAGCAACCATGTTTTTTGCGATATAGCGTGCAGCATAAGCAGCAGAGCGGTCAACTTTTGAGCTGTCTTTACCTGAGAAAGCGCCACCACCGTGAGCTCCTTTACCTCCGTAGGTATCAACAATAATCTTACGACCTGTTAAACCGGTATCTCCGTGAGGACCCCCAATTACGAATTTACCCGTTGGATTTACGTGCAAAACAAAGTCGTTTTTAAATAATTTCTGAACGCGTTCAGGAAGTCTTTTAATAACACGAGGAATTAAGATATCTCTAACATCGGCTTTAATTTTTGCCAACATAGGCTCATCTTTATCGAAATCGTCATGTTGAGTTGAAACCACTATGGTGTGAACTTTTACAGGTTGGTTGTTGTCATCGTATTCAATGGTAACCTGCGATTTTGAATCAGGGCGCAAATAGGTCATTACTTTTCCCTCACGGCGAATTACTGCCAGTTCAAGTAATAATTCATGCGATAATTCTAGTGAAATAGGCATATAATTATCAGTTTCATTACATGCATAACCAAACATCATACCTTGATCGCCGGCACCTTGTTCTTCTTCAGTTTCCCGCACAACGCCGCGATTAATATCGGCCGATTGTTCATGAATAGAAGAAACTACACCGCAAGAATTTCCGTCGAACATATATTCTGCTTTATTATAGCCAATGCGGTTAATTACCCTGCGGGCTACCTCTTGAACATCAACATAGGCATTGGTTTTAACCTCACCGCTTAAAACGGTCAAACCGGTAGTTACCAGTGTTTCGCAAGCTACTTTAGAATGGGGATCGCTCCTTAAAAAAGCATCAAGCAAGGCATCTGAAATCTGATCGGATACTTTATCGGGATGCCCTTCTGATACCGATTCTGATGTGAATAAATAAGACATAACAATACTGTTTTTAAGTTTAACAATAATAAAATAGGTGGATTGAATGGAGCGGCTTGACTTAAAAAAAAGGGGACTTTCGTCGGTTTAGCTTTTTTTTATCGTGGTTGCAATCTGACTCAAATCTTTCCACATCATAACGAGAAGCAAAATTAATTATTTTTTATTACGATTGCTATTTTTTAACATATTTTTTAAATTGCTGCGCCTATTTGTAGCTGAAAAGCCAAGTTTTGATTTTATAATTTAGGTCAAAAACATGGGAATGCTTGAATCTACAATAAAATAATGAAACATTTTTATTAACAATTCGTAAAAGTTGCTAACTTTAGCTTTTTTTAAAGTAGATTCATAAAATTTGAATTTATTAGTATACAGGTAATTATAAAGAATTTAAAGGATAAAGTACAAGCTTTTTTCGACCTAAAAGTCAGAAAATGGGCTTGTTGTCCTCATGAATAAAAAAAAGAAGATATTATGATACAGCGATTGAGTACCATTATTATTAGCATGTTACTATTGTTCCAGACAGCTATGTTGCATGCAGCCGATAAATATTGGGTAAATGGGGGTGGAAATTGGAGCGATGCGGCACATTGGTCACTTACATCGGGGGGTGCTGGTGGTGCGGGTGTACCTGAGCCTTCAGATAATGTAATAATTGACGACTTCTCCTTTACAGCTAGTGGACAGGCAATTTTCATTGACAAAGCATCTGTGGTAAATTCTATGATTTGGCATCCTACAGGAAAAAATCCAATACTAGCTGGAAAATCTAGCTTGGTAATTATACAGTCATTAAGAATATTTGATGTACCTGAAAATAATTTTGCCAACATTATATATTTGGCAAATGCTAATGATATTGCCGTATATCCCGAAGAACCCAATTTTAAAATCAAGCAATATTTTGAAGCCGATCAAGCTTTTCTTCCTATTTCGGGTGCATTTCCGAAGGCTTTGGGTGATGGGGGTGCAATTACAGCAACAGTAAGTTTCACTAATATTACATGTTTTGGAGCCAATGATGGAAAGGTTAAAGTGGAAATCACTGATGGCGGCAGCGCTCCTTATACCTATACATGGACAAGAATCACAGCACCAGCAACAACAGTTAGAGTAGAAGGATCAACAGCATCTACCAGTGATAGTATTTTAAATGTTGAGGCGGGTCAGTACATAGTAACCATCGATGATCAAAATGATTCTTATATTTTTCCTGCTTCGGCAGTTAATCTTTCTAAAACTGCATTAAATCTGAGTATATCCAAAACAGATATCACCTGTAACAACTCCAATGATGGAACTATAACTGCAACAGGTACCGGAGGTACACGTCCTTATTCATTTACATTACGGAAGGGAGGCATTGATCAGGAGACCTTGCCATCTCCGGCTACATCGCCTTATCGGGTTACCTTTACTGGTTTAGCTCAAGGAGCTGATTATGATGTGGTGCTTGATGATGCCAATTCTTGTGGACCGGTAACTTCGGCAGCCATTACTATAAATAATCCTTCAGCACTTTCAATATCTAGTGTGGTAGGTGCTGATGCTACCTGCAATGGATCATCCGATGGCAGCATTACAGTTACAGCCTCAGGTGGCACAGGTGCTTTAGAATATTCATCTAATAATGGTTCTAACTGGCAATTAGCCAATGTATTAACTGTAGGAGCAGGTAGTCATACAGTAAAAATTAAAGACGCCAATAATTGTGAATTGGCGTATACTTCTAATCCGGTTTTAATTAATCAACCGCCTATAATCGATATTTCAAATGTTGCAAAAACCAATATTACTTGTAATGGCATTGCAAATGGTAGCATAACCATAACAGCATCTGGGGGTACCGGTGCTTTGGAATATTCGGTTAATAATGGAGGAAGCTGGCAAGCAGGCAATTCTTTTGCGGGTTTAGCAGTAGGCAGTTATGATGTAAAAGTTAAGGATGCTAATAATTGTGAGCAGGCTTATAGTTTAAATCCGGTTGTAATTACCGAGCCAAGCGCAATTAATATAAGCAATGTTTCAAAAACCGATATTACCTGTAATGGAACACCAAATGGTTCTATAACAATAACCGCTAACGGTGGTACTCCATCTTTACAATATTCAATTAATAATGGAGGCACTTGGCAAGCATCAAATTTATTCACAAACCTTGGTTCCGGCAGTTATGATGTAAAAGTTAAAGACAATAATAATTGTGAATTGGCTTATTTATCTAATCCTGTAAGTATTTCAGAACCTTCGGCATTAAATATAAGTGACGTTGCTAGTGTTAATATATCTTGTAATGGAGCTGGTAACGGTTCAATTGCTATTACCGCAGCAGGTGGCACTCCTGCATTATCCTATTCTATTAATAATGGAGGGAGTTATCAAGCTGGAAATACTTTTAATTTATTAAGCGCAGGAAGTTATACCGTAAAAATTAAAGATGGTAATAATTGTGAATTAGCGTACATTTCTAATCCGGTATCTATTTCAGAACCGGCTGCAATCAATATTTCCAATGTAGTTAAAACAGATATATTATGTAATGCTGCAAATAACGGATCAATTGTTATTACGGCAGCTGGGGGTACAGGCGGATTAAGTTACAGTATCAATAATGGAGGAAGTTGGCAAGCAGGTAATTCTTTTGCGGGTTTAGCAGCAGGCAGTAATACAATTAAGGTTAAAGATATCAATAATTGCGAAGTTTCATATGCGTCAAATCCTGTAAATATTACAGAACCCGGGGCAATAAGTATCAGCAATGTTTCTAAAACCGATATTACCTGTAACGGCGGAGCAAATGGAACTATTACGGTTACTGCATCGGGAGGTACCGGTACTTTGGAATATTCAAAAGATAATGGAATAAATTATCAAGCATCCAATTTATTTACAGGTTTAACTGCCGCAACCTATCAAGTAAAGGTTCGAGATGCGAATTTGTGTGAACGAGCACATGTTAGCACTACGGTTATCGGTCAGCCAGGGGCATTTACCATTTCAGTTGTTAAAACAGATGTTTCAATTTGTTATGGAAATACAAATGGAGCGATTAATATTACCGCATCAGGAGGTACTTCACCTTTAAATTATTCAACAGGGGGAGCTTATGGTGCAAATAATAATTTTATAAACTTGGCTGCAAACAGCTATAATGTCTCTGTGCGAGATGCATTAGGCTGTATTGGCACTTATGTGTCTAATCCGGTTGTAATTGGCCAACCTGCACAATTGCTCATCAATAGCGTTACGCCTACCAATATTGCTAATTGTAATGGCGATCTTACGGGTGCTATTAGTATCAATGCAAGTGGAGGTACCGGTGTGCTAAATTATTCTATAAATAATGGATTTACTTATCAGCCAGGTTCAAATTTTTCCGGTTTGGCTGCTGCATCTTATAATATTAAGGTACGGGATGCTAATTTATGTGTTGTTACTTATGCAACAAACCCTGTGGTTCTTACTCAACCTGCCGCCATTACCATTAATAATATTGCAAAAATAAATGTTAGTGGTTGTTTTGGAAATACCAATGGTTCAATTAATATTGATGCTACAGGTGGTTCGGGTTCGCTAAATTATTCCATTAATAATGGAGGGGTCTACCAAGCTTCTAATAGTTTTCCCAATTTAGCCGCATCGTCCTATAATGTTTTAGTGCGCGATGCTAATAATTGTACCCGCACTTATACTTCAAATCCTGTTGTGGTAACTCAACCTTCGCAAATAAATATTAGTGCTGTAAATAAAACGGATGTTACTTTATGCTTTGGAAATAATAATGGTTCTATATCTATCACTGCGATTAATGGCACAGGAATTTTACAATACTCAATTGATAATGGTTTAAATTATCAGTCCTCAAATACTTTTTCATCTATTATAGCTGGGTCTTATAATATAATGGTTAAAGACGCTAATAATTGTACCCGAACTTATGGCAGCAATCCTGTTGTAATAAATCAACCGCCTCAATTGTCTGCAGCAGTTGCTGTTACTAATGTTACAGGTTGTTTTGGATATGCAAATGGTTCTATTGTAATTACCGCATCTAGTGGTACTCCGCCCTATGAATATTCAATTAACAATGGCGGGTCTTATCAGCCATCAAATACTTTTAATGGACTTATAGCGGGTGTTTATACTGTCTTGGTTCGTGATCAAAACGGTTGTTTATTTGCAGGTGCTACCAATCCTATTACTATAACTGAGCCTTCACAAATTAATATTAGTACAGTGGTTCCAACAAATGTTACTACCTGTTTTGGCGACAATACCGGAGCCATTGCTGTTACAGCTTCTGGAGGTACCGGTCTTTTACAATATTCTATTGACAATGGCTCGAATTATCAGTTGGCCAACACATTTTCTTCATTGGTAGCTGCTTCTTATACCGTTAAAGTAAAAGATGCCAATGCTTGCGAGATTAGTTATGCTTCTAATCCTGTAGTTGTTAGTCAACCTGCAATGCTTAGCATTTCTTTGGTTACTGCTGCCGATGCAACTTGTAACGGACAAGCAAATGGAAGTATAAATGTTACAGCTGTAGGTGGTACCGGAAGCATACTTTATTCAGTAGATAATGGTTTGAATTATCAGGCATCCAATGCCTTTAATGTTACCGCAGGCTCCTATGAAGTGAAAGTACAGGATGTCAATTTATGTGAAACTTTATATGGTTTTAACCCAGTATTAATTTCCGAACCTTCTGCAATATCAATTGATAATATTTCAAAATCTGATGTCTTTCCTTGTTATGGCGATGATAACGGTAGTATATCCATTACTGCCAGTGGAGGAACTGGTACATTAACATATTCTATTGACAATGGAGTTTCTTATCAAGCTTCAACCGATTTTAATGCTTTAGCTGCCAATAATTATGCGATAGTTGTAAAAGACGATAATGCTTGTGAACAGATATATTCGGGCAATCCCTATGTTATTACGCAGCCTCTGCAAGTTTCAGTAAGCAGTGTTATTGCTTCAAATGTTACAGGTTGTTCAGGAAATAACGATGGGTCAATTGATATTACTGCTCTTGGAGGGGATGGAAATTATGAATATTCCATCGATGGGGGTTCTAATTATAATCCTTCGTCCAGTTTTTCAAGTCTTACTGCCGGATCCTATATTGTTAGCGTGCGGGATGGTTTTAATTGCTCAGGATCTTATGTTTCTAATCCGGTTATTATAACTGAGCCTAATCCAGTTCAGGTTGATGCCGTTAATCTTACTCATATAACTTCATGTTTTGGTAATGCCGAAGGTGAAATAGAAATTATTGCATCGGGTGGTACGGGTGCTCTTGAATATAGTATCGATGGTGGTA
>JFJP01012286.1_pt1 | contig 13693 bp, 15 predicted proteins | sample 431651 | NCBI WGS metagenome assembly JFJP01 (sample SAMN02602958, study PRJNA72255) | Microbial mat metagenome, whole genome shotgun sequencing project. | biome: fresh water; feature: sink hole; material: water; isolation source: purple microbial (photo- and chemosynthetic) mats found in...
CAAATTCAGTTTACGCTATTCCGAATCCACAAAAAAACTCAGTGTTCTTTGTGCGCTCTGTGGTGAATCCGCCTTTTTGCAGTAGAGTCATTTATGTTTCGCCCAAAATTTTTTGCGTCGCGCTAAAAGCCAACGGAGGCAGGACATCACGCGCAAACCATCCGACGGCATCGGCGTCGTCAGCGGCGAGCAACTCCCCGCTGATGATTTCGGCGTGATACACAATAATGAAATCTGCGCCGCGTTCATGTTCCTTGCCTGCAATCACATCCAGCACACGCGTCACACGCACGGTTAAGCCGGTTTCTTCCAAACATTCGCGCGCCGCCGCTTCGGCTGGGTCTTCGCCGCCGTTGATGAAGCCGGCAGGCAACGTCCACAGTCCGCAGAAAGGTTCATTAGCGCGCCGCACAAGTAAAACACGACCATCGGCTTCAACAAGGACGGCGGCGGCAACCTTGGGATCAACAAAGTGAATCCAGTTGCATTGCGGGCAAACAGGGCGCACCATATCAAACTTATGTTCGTGCGTCATTTCTGATCCACAGCGCGGACAAAATTTTACAAAAATATCCTTAGCCATTATTTCCACTTTTGCCTGGCAGAGTGACGCAATGCCAGCATGATTAAAAGGCTGATCACGCCGATGGAAAGCAAACCGATCTGCCATGTGACAGGGATCAACGCTTGCCGCTCCGCGCCACCCTGAGGCTGGGCTGGTGATTCTGGAGCAGTTGCCGCCTCCTTAGCCATTGGCTCTTCAAGCAACAACGGATCCGCTGTGGGAACGAGATCGGCGTTTGTTACAGTTGCTGGAAGGGTTGCCATTGGCGCAGCCTCCATAGCCATGGGCGGGGTTTCTGTTGGAGCAATCTCCATAGCCATGGCTGGGGCCTCTGTGGCTGCGGGCGCTTCAGTAGCGGCGGCGGGCATGGCAAACAAGGCGGGACCTGACCCCTCCCCCATGCCGTAGGCGTCTTGAGCGGCGGCGGGAGCAGGAGCGGCGGCGCCCATTCCAAAAAACAGATTCGGCAAAATCAAATTTGCGGCAAAGGTCAGCATCAAAAGAATGGTTGCGAAGGCTGTTGAAAACCGAAAGAAGGAATACGAACGCGGTAATGGCGGTTTGAGTCCAACCATTTGGCGGGTCAATGTGAAATTGCGTGGGGCTTTGCGTGGCGGCAGTTTGCGGAGAATACTTCGGGCGGCGCGAATGTCGTTGAAAGCAGACGCAATCTCAGGGTCGGAGGAGATGCGGGATTCGAGTCGCGCAGAATCAGATGGGCTGAGTTGTCCATCCAAATAAGCAGAGAGTTGTTCAATATCGCGGAAATTTTTCATGAGTTGCTTTCCCCTTCCAGACGGAAAGATGAGGGTAAAAGTTCCTCAAAGCCACGCAGGCACTCGCGCAGACGCAGCCGCGCGCGCGCAAGCCGGCTCTTGATGGTGCCAAGCGGAACATGAGCGGCAATTGCCACTTCGCTGTAATCCATTCCTTGAACATCGGCAAGCACGACCACGGCGCGAAAATCCACAGGGAGCGCGTCGAGGCAGTGTTGAATGGCGTGTTCGAGTTCATCGGCTTCGGATTGCTGCGCGGGGGTCATGTTGGGGTCTGCCAGCCAGCGCGGAGAATCCATCTCTTCGCCATCTTCGGTATCGGGTTCAAGCGGCGTGGTGGGTTTGCGTTTTTGACGGCGGAGTTCATCGTAGCAGGCGTTGGTTACAGTCCGCAAAAGCCAGGCTTTGAATGAACCGCCGCGAAAAGAGGAAACACTGCGGAAGGCGGAAATGAATGCTTCCTGCGCCGCATCTTGCGCGAGGTCTTCATCGCCAAGAATACGAAGCGCGGTATTAAACACGCGATCTTGATAATGCAGGACAAGCGTGTTGAATGAATCAAGATCGCCGTTTTGTGCTGATTGTACGAGCGCAATTTCGTCCATATTGCTATTTTACCCGCTTATATTTGTTATCAGTTGAAACTGTAAAACGTGTTGCGTAAATCTTCAAACACAACACGCTTTTCTCTCAAATTATTTGGAACATGCCATTTCATTTCCCCATCTTGCGCGCAGCGAGAAAAAAGAGTCCGCGCCAGACCAACATGCCCAGCGCATTGGTACTGCCAAGGATTAACGTAAAAAGAGGTTGGGCGGCGCTGTGCAATAAAGCAGCGCGGAATATAACCGCCAGCGGCGCGGCAAAAAACATGGCGAGCAAAATACGCCAAAATAATTGCGGGTGGGAAATAACGCGCTCGTCAAATAGATCAAGCCAGGGCGCAATTAAAAACCAACTGATCAACACGGGAAAAAAAGCTGCTCCCATGCGTGGAAGAAATGAAACGCCAAATTCGCCATGTGTGGCAAAACCGATAACAGTGAGAACGGCAATGGCGAGAATATCGCCGAGGATGAGGGTTGTTTTTTTATTCATGGGATTCTTCGAAAATCAAAACATCCCGCAGGTTTGAGATAGCCTCAAACCTGCGGGATGTTTTGATTAATATTACTCTCCAAAATCTTCTTTCTTCAACGCGGGGAACAACAACACTTCGCGGATGGAGTGTTTGTTCAAGAGCAGCATGGCAAGGCGATCCACACCCATACCGAAGCCGCCATTGGGTGGCATTCCGTAGCGCATGGCGCGCAGATAATCTTCATCCAGCGGATTCTTTTCTTCTTCGTCGTCTGTGTAGTCACGAGCCATATCCAAGAAACGCTGTTCCTGATCAATCGGATCATTCAACTCGGTGAAGGCATTGCATAACTCAAAGCCGGCCGCATACCCTTCAAAACGCTCCACGGTTAGCGGATCGCCGGGTATGGGTTTTGCAAGCGGTGAAATATCGCGCGGATAGTTGTAGAGGAAAGTCGGCTGGATTAATGTCGGCTCAAGGAATTCTCCAACCAAAAAGTCGATCATCTTGCCACGGGCAGATTTTGGATCGGGAACTTTATTCCCATGTTTAGCGGCAATGGCTTTGAACAAGTCGTCGGCGGTCTTGTGCTCGGCAATATCAATACCGCTGGTTTCGAGAATGCCTTGCCGCATTTCAACACGCTTCCACGGCGGCTTGAATTCCAACTCGTGTTCGCCAAATTTGACCTTGGTGGAACCAGTCACCTTTTCAGCGGCGAATGCCACCATTTGCTCGGTCAATTCCATCACCTGCAAATAATCGGCGTAGGCGCAATAAAATTCCAGTTGCGTGAATTCAGGGTTGTGCTTGAAGGAAACGCCTTCGTTGCGGAAGTCGCGTCCAATTTCGTAAACGCGCTCCAAATTACCGACCAGCAAACGTTTGAGATACAACTCAAACGAAATACGCAAATACATATCCTGATCAAGTTCGTTGTGATGTGTGGTGAACGGACGCGCCGCCGCGCCGCCATACAACGGCTGTAAAATGGGCGTTTCCACTTCGAGAAAATCATGATCATCAAGGAAGGAGCGCAAGGCTTTGATCAACGCGGCGCGTTTGCGGAAATTCTCGCGGACGTTTGGGTTGACAGCCAGATCAGCATAACGTTGGCGCGCGCGCAATTCAGCATCTTCCAACCCAGCATAGCGGATGACCGTGCCGTCTTCCTGCGTCACATCCTTATCGGCGGGCAACGGAGTGACTGATTTGGCGAGCAGTTTGAAATCATGCACATGCAGCGTAATCTCGCCGGTCTTGGTGCGAAACATCACACCCGAGGCTTGGATGAAATCACCGAGGTCAAACATCTTGTTGAAAAAATCCACGCGCTCTTTGCCCAACTCATTTGCGCGGAAGAATAACTGTATCTTTCCGCCCGCGTCCTCAATGTGAGCAAAAGAAACCTTGCCCATCGCGCGGCTGGCGCGGATGCGTCCCGCAAGCGTGGCTTTTACTTCGGGTGTTGTATCGGGCGCGAGATTCTTCTCAGCGGCTTCATACGCCGCGATGATTTTCGCGCTGGTATGAGTCCGCTCGGCGCGGGTGGGGTATGGATCAACGCCCTCAGCGCGGAGTTCTTCAATTTTCTGTAAACGGATTTTTTCAAGTGTTGAATATTCTGCCATGCTATACCTTCCATCAAAAGCTTTTGTGGTCACATTGTAAATGTGATGTTTTTTTATCGAAAAGGCTCACGCTGCAAAGTAGTCGGTTGAAAGTTTTTAGACACACCTTCGGCTTTTCGGGGGCTAAGCCCCCGAAAGAGCAGGGATGGGCGTCTGTAAAATTATTTTCGACGGTTTACTAAGTGGACCTGCTTCATAATTTTATAAAAAAGCCCCGCGAGCCAGGGCGCGCGGGGCTAAAGTCGCGTCCTGCAATGATTAACCGACTTTGATGATCTTAACGTTGTAGGTGCCGCCGGGGGTTTCCACCTTAACCACATCACCCAACTTGTGACTCAAAATAGCCTTGCCAATCGGCGATTCATTTGAGATCTCGCCTTCGCGCGGGTTGGCTTCCGCAGCGCCCACGATGATAAAAGTTTCAGCCTCAAAGTTACCTTCTTTAATGGTCACCTTTGAACCAACTTGAATGGCATCGTGTTTTTTGCCTTTTCCATTTTCTTCAATAATTTGCGCCGTGGCCAGCAGCAGGTCCAATTCCTGAATACGCCCCTCGACAAAAGCCTGTTCATTCTTGGCTGCTTCATATTCCGCATTTTCGATCAATTCTCCACCTTCCATTGCCTCGTGCAAACGCTCGGCAACTTCCTGTCGCTTGGTGGTGCGTAAATGATCCAGTTCCTCTTGCAGTTTTTGAAAGCCCTCTTTGGTAAGGAAATTGGTTGTCATAATAATGTCCTGCTCTATATAGAATTTTGCATCCCTGAAACAGAGATGCAAGTGATTAAAAAGTTTCCGGTGGTATCGTCCGGAAAAGCGGCATTACTATATCATAATTCAAAATGAGTTTCAAGTACCAAAAGTATTGCAAATTTGTCTAGGCAGAAGACCACAAGCGGATTCCGATATATTCAGACCAATATTGCTCGATTTGCGCCCGCATGGCTTGTGGACTGTCGAATAGCCCGCTGAGTTGGGATTCGTAGGCTGAAACCGCATCCAACCACGCCCTGACGCCTGAATCGGTTATTCTGTGGGTTTTTGCCTTCATCCCAGCAGTTTTTGACGCCAATTCGTCAGGTGACTTAAAGAGATAGGGAATATCCACATCATAAAAGATGGGGCGCTGGAGTAATTCCACGGCGCGGCGCACGAGGACATGGTCGAGGTGTGAACCAAGCCCAAGTTGGCAGACCAGTTGATCGGTGGGTTTGAGACGCGCAGAAATGGCTTCTGCCATTCGCGCAGATAAATCCTCATCATCCTCATGCGGAGGAACAAAGACATCCGAGTACAGCCAGTCTCCGTTTTTACCTCGGCGGTAAATGCAATCCAAAAAATCAAAGTAGACGGTTTTCGCGCCGACTATGCTGGCGGCTTTTGCATCTTCTGCGCGGCGGGCGTTAATCATTTCTGCGGCAGAGCCTTCGCGAATACCCCATTGATAGTGAAGTACCTGCGCGAAGAGTGAGAGTTCGCCGCTGGGGGGAAACCCGCACATAAAATTCCAAATTTCCACATCCACGCCCGCGCGGGCTTGTTCGTAGATCAAGCCGCCTGCGGAAAGCACAGCATCGTCCAAATGAGGGGAAATATATATAAATCGCATGGGTATTTTTACCATAAAACAGCAATGCTTTTTAATATCGGTTCATGTAAACTATAAGGTAAGGAGCGCTTATGCAGGAACGAAGGAAAGTACAGCGTAAAAATTTAATGGCGTACACACAGGTCTTCGATTTGTATGGCGGGTATTTGATTGGGTACCTCGGCGACTTACATTTACACGGGGCAATGGTAATTGGAAATAGGTTGATGGCTGAAAATACAGAACTTACGCTTGCCATTGAACTGCCTGACCTGCCAAACATTAACACGGCGCGCATCAACATACCGGTGCGTGTGGTGTGGCATCAGCAGGATATAAGCCCTGAATTTTTCAATGTGGGATTTGAATTCAAGGAGATTACGCCTGAACAAAACACGGTGATCGAGGCGATCATGGATAATTATGAGTTTCGGCGTGACACGCCTAAATACACGATCAAGCCCCAATCGTAAAAATAATGGCGGTCACTTTTGCAAAAGTGACCGCCGCTTTTTTTGTTGTTACGAACCGGTGTTAATTTTTACGCTGAATTCTGCGAATGTATTTGTTCAATTACACGACAAGCGGTAAACTCTGTTCATGTCCAAGGCAAAAACACTATTTTTCACCGCCCCTCAAAAAGTTGAAATTCGAGAAACACCCCTGCCCCGTCTCAAGGAAGATGAAGTTCTTGTGGAAACCATCTGCTCTGCCATTAGCGCGGGGACTGAGATGCTGGTCTATCGCGGGCAGTTTCCGCATATCGCCGATCTTCATGACGGTGTGAGCAGTGATTTGAATTATCCGCTGGCGTATGGGTATGCGTGTGTAGGGCGGGTACTGGAAGTTGGTAAATTGGTAAATAGTAATTGGTTGAACAGGATGGTATTTGCATTTCAACCGCACGCCTCATCCTTCATAATTCATCCTTCATCCTTAATTCCTATTCCCGATTTCCTACTCCCCGAAACTGCCTGCTTTCTCCCAAACATGGAAACCGCCGTAAATTTAATTCAGGATGGCGCGCCGATATTGGGCGAAAGGGTTTTGGTTTTAGGACAGGGGGTGGTTGGATTATTAACTGCCTCCTTGCTAAGTGAATTTCCGCTGGAGAGTTTGGTTGTGGTGGATAATTATGAATTGAGGAAGAAAGCGCTGGAAATTGCAGGTCAAAGGTCAAAAGTCAAAAGTCTCGCACCACATGACCTTCAACCTTCGACCTTTGACCTAACTTTTGAACTGAGCGGCTCCCCATCTGCATTAAACGATGCGATTGCGTTAACTGCTTTCAGCGGACGTATCGTCATAGGTTCATGGTACGGGCAAAAACGCGCGGAGATTGATCTGGGCGGCGGGTTCCATCGCTCGCGGATTAAACTAATATCATCGCAAGTCAGCACCATTTCGCCAGAACTTTCGGGCAGGTGGGATAAGTCACGGCGGTTCGATGTAGCGTGGAATGCCTTGGAAAGAATCAAGCCGGAAAAATGGATCACGCACAGGTTTTCGCTGAACGACGCAGACAAGGCATACCAACTGCTGGATGAAAATCCACAGGAGACGATTCAAGTAATTTTCGATCACGCACTCTAATTCCTAACTCGGATTCAACCACAAAGGAAAACCTAAAAAAAACTTCGTGACCCTTTGTGACACTTCGTGGTTCAAAAATTCTTGTACAAAAGCAAGCATTTAACTTCTAAGTTCTTAAATCCCAATACTGGAGAAAATTTATGCATACCCTCGCTGTTCGCCGCAATTTTATTGCCCGTCATTTCCTGATCGGTGGAGACTGGGGGGCTGAGAACTTTCCCAACTCGCATCACTACATCCTTGAACTGCAACTTGAGGGAGCAGAACTCGATCAACACGGCTACCTCGTAGACATCGTGGATGTGGAAAAACATCTCGATGATGTGGTTAATTATTACAAGGAGCAAATGCTGAATGAAAAGCCTGAATTTGCGGGGCTGAATCCATCCATCGAACATTTTTCGCGGATACTTGCCACGACGCTAAATGAAAGGATCAAAGCCCAAAACATCTCCGCGCTTAAGGTTGTGCTCTGGGAGCATGAGAATGCGTGGGCGTCGTATTCGGTCGAAGGTCGAAAGTCGAAAGTCGAAACGACCTTTGACCTTTGACTTTCGACTTTTAGACACCCATCATGAAAATAGGTTTCGTAATTTACGGCTCGCTCAACACCCTCAGCGGCGGATATATGTACGACCGCATGTTGGTCGAATATTTGCGCGCGCAAGGCGATACGGTTGAAATCATATCCATCCCCTGGCGAAATTACGCGGCGCACCTTGCAGATAATTTATCTTTCAAATTGCCAGACAATTTTGACATTTTGATTCAAGACGAACTAAACCATCCTTCGCTGATCGCTGCAAATCTTGGAAAACATCCCTACCCCATTGTTTCACTCGTCCATCACCTGCGCTGTTCCGAATTGCGCCCAAAATGGCAGAACAATCTTTATCGCGTGGTGGAAAAAAAATACCTGCAAAGCGTGGATGGGTTTATTTTCAACTCGCAGACGACAAAGGGCGTGGTGAATGATTTAATAGGCAATGACAAACCATCGGTTGTAGCCTACCCACCCACCGACAGATTCGGCGAGGCGGTTTCAGAAAATGAAATCGTCGAAAGATGTAAAACTAAAGAACTGAAAATTCTATTTCTCGGAAACATCATCGAACGCAAAGGGCTTCATACTCTCCTCGAAGCCGTCCGACCTTTGACCTTCGACTTTCGACTTGACATTATCGGCTCAATCACCACCGACCCCGCCTACGCAAACCAAATGCAAAAGTTCGCCACGGACAACGGTCTGGCATCTGTCGTCACATTCCATTCCGCGCTTGATAATGAGCCGCTCAAACAAAAACTCAAACAAGCGCATATTCTCATCGTCCCATCTTCGTATGAAGGCTTCGGCATTGTCTATCTCGAAGGCATGGCTTTCGGATTACCCGCCATTGGCACAACGGCTGGCGCGGCGGGCGAAATTATCGAGCATCAAAAAACTGGCTATCTCATTGAACCAAATGACTCAACAACACTTGCAACTTTTATCGCGCAACTGGCATCTAACCGAAGCCTGCTGACCGAACTTTCGCTCAACGCGCGCAAGCGGTATATTCAACAGCCCGCGTGGAATCAGACCGCGAGCCAAATCCGCGTATTTCTACAAAACATGATTGGATAAAATGAAACGACTTATCGGCATTTTGCTCATCGCCATCTCCGCCGCCTCTTTTGGAACTCTCGCCATCTTTGGGAGATATGCCTACGCCGATGGGATGGATACCTTCACCGTGCTTTTCATCCGATTTGGAATCTCGGCTCTTTTCATGACCCTGATCCTGATTCTACGCAAAGAGCATTTTCCAAGCCGAAAGATTTTCGTCCAACTGATCGGCATGGGCGCATTGGGCTACGTCGGTCAATCCTTCATGTACATGACCGCCATCAAATACGCATCCTCAGGGTTGGTGGCGCTGCTCTTGTACCTTTACCCAATGTTCGTGTTCATCCTCTCGGTTCTGGTTCTGCATGAAAAGGCAACCACAATACAAGTCATCGCATTGATCCTTGCGCTCGTCGGTTCCGCGTTGACCGTTGACCCAAACGGCGGGCAGTTGATTGGCGCGCTCATGGCAATCGCCGCCGCGTTGATCTATTCGGTCTATATCATCGTCGGCACAAACGTGATGAAGCACGTCTCAGCCGTGCAATCTTCGGCGATCATTTTTGCTTCGGCGGGCATGGTCTATGGGATGTTGACCTTCGCCAACGGCGCGCATTTCCCCGCAAGCAATTCAGGCTGGCTTGCCATGCTCGGCATGGTCATCTTCTCAACCATTATTCCCGTTGTCACATTTCTGGCTGGGCTTGAAAGAATCGGACCCACAAACGCGGCAATGCTCTCGACACTCGAACCAGTCGTCACCGTTCTGCTTGCGGCGTGGCTGTTTGGCGAGAAATTAATGCCCATCGTCATGGTCGGCGGTGGACTGATTCTGGTCGCAGTGGTTTTGTTGACAAGAACTGAACTTGGAAAAAAAAGCAGCAGTACAGGTGACAGTCACTTTTAAAGCGACTGTCACCTTGAATATTTAAGAATGGAGAAAAATGAAATTCATTGGTGAAATTGCGGGGCTTGCTACATCGTTCTTTTTTGCGATGACTGCAATCATTTTTACAAAGACCGGTCGCATGGTTGGATCGCAAGTCACCAACCGCTTGCGCCTCTTATTTGCGTTGATCTACCTTGTCGTCATAAACCTCGTCCTCTTCCGCGAGCCGCTGCCATTTTCAGCGGGTTCTTCGCGCTGGATTTGGTTAAGCCTTTCCGGCATAATTGGACTTTCTCTGGGCGACGCCTTCCTCTTTCAAGCGTTGGTTTCACTGGGACCGCGCCTCGGAAGTTTGCTGTTGAGTCTCGCTCCGATCTTCGCCTCAATCATTGCCTGGGTATTCTTCGGCGAGACGCTCACCCCTTTGCAAATCACAGGCATCGCCCTTGCGCTGGCAGGTATCGGCTGGGTGGTGATGTCGCACGAAGAGCCCGCCGATACACCGCATGGGCATACGCGCCGTGGTGTGATCTTTGGTGTGCTGGCAGGGCTTGGACAAGCGGTTGGATTTGTCCTTTCAAAACAGGGGATGACTGGAGATTTTTCTCCCTTCCAGGCAAACGCCATCCGAATGCTTGCCGCGGCAATTTTTATTTGGATCGGGGCGGTCATTCAAAAACAGGCAAGCGGAACAATTACAGAAGTTCGCAAACAACCGCAAGTCCTGTGGCTTCTTGCCCTGGGCGCGTTGATCGGACCCGTACTTGGCGTCTCTGCATCCCTGCTGGCGGTGCAACATGCCGAAGTTGGGGTTGCCAGTACATTAATGGCGCTCCCGCCGGTGATCGTGCTTCCGATCAGCTATTTTGTCTTTAAAGAAAAAGTCGGCTGGCAGGCCATAGGCGGAACTTTGCTCGCAATTATCGGCGTGGCTGTTTTATTCCTCGCCTGAAATTTTAGAAATCGAGAAGTTAAATCCTGCCGCTGTGCGAAAAATAAGAAAATCTACAAAATTAGCCGATCCTTCTCTACCGTACATTTCGTGAATTTATGTCGTTGCGAGCCGCCGATCTTGTTCTTAGGCGGCGCGGCAACCTCTTTTTACCAGAAACATTCCATACGACGGGAGATTGCTTCGCCCTATTGGGCTAGCAACGACATTTGTACGATAGAAAAGCCGATCCTAAATTCTCCAATGCGCGGCAAACGAACATTGTTTTCAGGTTCGCTTTATAATTTGTCTTATGAAATCTCTGGAACATGAATTAACCTTGGAATATATCCGCGCGGGCGGGCCTGGCGGGCAGAATGTAAACAAAGTTGCAACTGCGGTTCAACTGCGCTTTGACGTAACCAACTCACCCTCGCTGTCTGCGGATGTGAAAATACGCCTGATCAAACTTGTGGGCAAACGCATGACAGACGCGGGTGTTTTGATCATCGAAGCCAGCAAATTCCGCACGCAGGAAAAAAATCGCGAGGATGCCATTGAGCGGCTGAATGAATTGGTTGAGAAAGCCAGTGAAAAGCCAAAACCACGGCATAAAACCAAACCGACAAAAGCATCAAAAGAGGAAAGATTGAAAGAAAAAAAGAAAAGAGGCGAAACAAAAAAAGGTCGCGGAAGTTCCAAAAATATTTTCGAGTAATGTTGACGGTTATACAACCTTCGGCTCTTTGGGACTTAGCTACGGAAAACAAGGATTGGATAAGATGACAAAAAAGAAAAATTCGATCAATTTGCGTCTTGTTTTATTATTGGGAACAGCGGCGGTTGTCCTGTTTATTCAAATTGCCGCGCTTCTCCCCGGCGTAACCACTCCGCTTGAGCGCATTGAATATTCCATACGTGACATGATGATGCGCATGCGCGGATCGCAGAACCCATCAGATAATATTGTAATCATCGCCATTGACGATTTTTCGTTCAACTGGACAGGGTATCAATGGCCATGGCCGCGATCCTATTTTGCTGAGATTGTAGATCAAGTCAACGCGGGCGGGGGCAAGGTAATAGGCGTGGATGTTTTTCTCTTTGAGCCTGATAAAGCGCCTGAAAATGATCGGGCTTTTGCAGATGCGCTTGGACAGACGCCCTCTGCGGTAACGGTAGTCCAAATATTTGAAAACCCCGTGGATACCTTCACCGTATCCACGCTCTCGCAACCGTTGCCCCTCTACCAAAAAGTATTGGACGCAAGCGGCATAACCGCCTTTAGCCGCGACGAAGATGCCATTGTCCGCAGTGTGCAGGCGTTTGATACATTCAACAAAGAAATTTATTATCACTGGGCATTTGAGATCGCCAGCCTATATTTGGAAACAGACCCGCCTTCAAACCCAACCAGCACCAGCATCCAATTCAACGGACAGCGTGTGCCTTTGCGCTCAGGGCAGGTACTGGTTAATTATGCAGGTCCTGCAAAAACATACCCCACCTACTCTGCATCAAACGTCCACGATGGCATTACCCTTGAAGAGAATCCAGATGCTTTCCGCAACAAGATTGTGTTATTAGGCGCGACAACCATCACAATGCAGGATATGTACCCCACGCCATTCTCAGCGCAGGTCCCTACGCCAGGCGTGGAAATTGTGGCAAGCGCCATTGACACCTTAATCAGCGGACAATATTTGCAGGAAGCCCCGCCGTGGATTGCGCTCGTTGCCACTATTTTTGCCGCATTACTTGCCGCGTTGATCTCACGGTCAAAACAGCCAAGCCTTACAATACTATTTTTGTCATGCGCCATGCTGGGATATTTGATTGTCGTCGTGGTTTTCTTCCTAAAATTCCGCTACATCCTCCCGACCATGGCGCCGCAGTCCATGTTATTTTTAGGCGTTGTCCTCCCCACACTCGAACAGGCAGTTTCACAGGAACTTGAAAAACGCCGCGTACGCAATCTTTTTAGCCGTTTTATCTCACCAGAAATGGTGGATCAAATGATGAGCACGCAAGACCTTAATTCGCTCAACAAACGTTCTGACGTAAGCATCCTCTTCTCTGACATTCGCGGATTCACCACCCTCTCGGAAAAACTTTCACCGGAAGATGTGGTTGCCTTGCTTAACCCATATTTGGAAGCCATGTCAAAAGTCATTTACAAACACGGCGGCACAGTGGATAAATACGAAGGCGACGCGATCATTGCCTTCTTCGGAGAGCCGGTCCCGTTCAAAGATCACGCAGTCCGCGCATTACGCGCGTCTTTAGATATGCGCGTGGCATTGGATGAATTAAGAAAACAATGGGAAAAAGAGGGACGCCCCAACCAAATAGAAATGGGAATTGGAATTAACTCGGGTGAAGTATTTGTAGGTCTGCTTGGCTCTGCCCAGCGTATTAATTACACCGTCATCGGTGACAACGCCAACCTTGCCTCGCGGCTTCAAGACCTTACAAAAACCTACGCCTGGCCAATTTTGATCAGCGAAAGCGTCTTTCAACAAGTCAAAGATGAATTTGAAACTGAATTTGCAGACGCGGTCACCGTAAAAGGCAAAACCAAACCCGTAAATGTGTACAAAGTGATTGGGCGCAAAGGCGCTCCGGAATCAGAACAACTTCAATCCTGGCAAAAATAATTAACGTGAATAATGGATAAGGAATTCTGCGCCCGCGTCGGGATGAATCCCTAGCTCAGTACAAAAAAGTCCTTTGGACTGCTGGCACTAGCCCCGCAGGGGCTTCCATGAACTGAGGCAGGGCTTTAGCCCGCACCGACCAACGCTAACCATTATTCACGTTAATTAGAAACTCATTCTACAAGAAAATCTCTCACCACAGAGTCCACTGAGAAAATCTCAGTGGACTCTGTGCGCTCCGTGGTTAAATCTTTTGGGTGCGTTTCCAATGAGTTGAGAGAAAGCCGTGTTTCATGTCCCGTAGAGGTAAGAGACCGCTCAATAATCCCGCTTTTTGACCACAAAGGCACGAAGTCTCAAAGACTCGAAGGGAAAA
>JFJP01027356.1_pt1 | contig 13693 bp, 13 predicted proteins | sample 431651 | NCBI WGS metagenome assembly JFJP01 (sample SAMN02602958, study PRJNA72255) | Microbial mat metagenome, whole genome shotgun sequencing project. | biome: fresh water; feature: sink hole; material: water; isolation source: purple microbial (photo- and chemosynthetic) mats found in...
AAGCGAAAAAGAACAACTGAGAAGAAAAAAGAGATTAGAAAAGCCTATTTTTCAACTGGACAAGTGGTTGCGAAAGGTCATACAGGCTATTTAACGTTTGCGACGGTTTTCGCGGAATAATTTCCTTTTAATTAAAAAAAAACAGTGAAAAAACAACGATTTTCTCTCTTTTTTTTAGTTTTTTAATGATAATTACAACAGCCAAAAAAATTGTTGAAAAAGCCTTTTTCTATGTTTTTTTTATTAGAATTACTAGTGATTCTCTTCTTTTTAAAGGGAATATCGAAGATATTATCGTTATAATTTCGAAAATCAAGAGAATCATGCCTATTTTCCCTTTCAATAACGTATTCCAATCCCGAAAATATCGTCGTTTCTTTGATTCCTTCAGGCTTTTTCCTTATGTTTTTTTTAACAGTAATTTCTTCAGTTTTATAGAGAATTTCTTCATAAACAGACTTTGTCTTTTGAAAAACTCGTTCTTTTGCAGAAATTCCACATAATTTATCCTTTATGAAATTCTCGAATATTTCTTGTATATTTCTATCAGAAAAACTCAGCATTTTATTCAGATATTCCTCTATTAAAAGCTCTCTTTTCCGAATTTCTTCAAGGGATTTGCCATAAAATTGCCATTTAGGGGGTAAATTCGGGATTTTTTGTGAATAATTGGAGATTTTCTTGTGAAGAGGAGTGAGTTCGCTGAAACGTAAAAGAAATTGAGCTTTTTCTGAAGGGGGATGAGTGCGGATTGATAGAGTGTATTCTAGGAAATTTGGTTTAAGGAGATGATTCACGATTTTCACTTGCATTTCAATCAGAAATTTAAAAGAATATCAATTGAAAATTCAAAAGAATAAAAAATAAAAAAAATTTAAAGGAAAATTAAAGGAAATTAAAGGAAATTCAAAGGAAAATCCAAAATAAAATCAAAGGAAATTCACGATAAATTCGAAGAAAAAAACTAGAAAAAATCAATACTTTACATATAATTATATAAATTATTCAGAAAAAACACATCAACTTTCTTCTGAAAACCCCCAAAAACCTTAATCACATATACTGTATTCCTCTTTTCGAAATGGAAACTTTCGAGCTTTCAAGCTTCCTTTCCCTTCAGAAAACCCTAATAGATCTTGAACAACAAGCTGATTTTCTTCAGTCCCAGCAGCTTATTGAATCAACGGACTCCAAAACCCTTGAAGAATTAGGCCTAGCTCTTAACAATCTAAAGTTCAAATCTTTGAAAATTGGTCTTTATGGTCGAACGCTAATAACCTTAGTTTCAGCTAATTTTTCTGATAAACTCTTTAAATCTTCAAACAATTTTCCACAAATCCTTTCAACTTTGAAGCTTCCTCGTTATAAATTCAGTTCAGGTGATACAATTGCTTTATATGAAACCTCAGGGTTTTTTAACGAAAAAACCCCCATTCTTTCAGGCTTGATCTATAGAACAACTGAATATAAATTATTGATTTCCTTGGAAAAATCCTCAAATCAACAGGATTTTGACTCGATTCTTCAGAGGAAAAAACTCTCAATCATACAAAACTCTAATGAAATCACCTATAAACGTCATTTAAAGGCTTTAGAATCAATACCAGAAGCCTTATCTTCTTCTACACATCCCTCACACTCTTTAGCATCTCTTCTTTTATCACAAAAAACCCCTTGTGATTCACAAATATGTAATGAATATCTTCAAAAACAGATGGAAATCTTGGAAAAAACCAATAAAAATCAAAAAGAACTTGATTTCTACGATAAATCTTTGAATTCTGAGCAGAAATCCTCTATAAAAAGGGCTTTATGTTCAAAAGACCTCTTTTTAATACATGGTCCTCCTGGTACTGGTAAGACAAAAACCCTCTGTGAATTGATTTATCAAAGTACAAAGCGTAAAATGAAGGTCTTAGCCTGTGGTCCTTCTAATATATCTGTTGATAATATCGCCGAAAGACTTCCTGAAGAAGTCCGTTGCTGTCGAATCGGGAATCCTGTGCGATTAATGCCCGAAATAATGAAGAAAAGTCTCGATTTTCTTCTTTCGAAGTCCCCACATCACAAAACAATAAAAGAGAAAAAACGTGAATTACGTGATATTCTTACGAAAAAACGTGAATTGTCCTATGAAAATACAAAGAAACTCTCGTTTCTTCGCAAAGAGATCAAAGAGCTAGAACTTCTCGCAATTCGTGAAATTCTTGAAGAATCTCAGGTTATTCTATGTACTAACACTACAGCTGGCGATAAACTCTTGACAAAACTGCATAAATCCTTTAGTTTCGATATAGTTGTCATTGATGAAGCAGCTCAGGCTTTAGAGATTTCCTGTTGGATTCCCGTTTTAAAAGGAAAAAGGCTTATTTTAGCAGGAGATCATAAACAATTGCCTCCAACGATAAAAAGTAAAGAAGCTGCGGAAAAAGGCTTTTCAAAGACTTTATTTGATAGAATGATTGAGAAATTCCCAGAATATTCACAAATTTTAAAGGTTCAGTATAGAATGAATGAGAAGATTATGAGGTGGAGTTCACAGTTTGTGTATGGAGGGCTTCTCGTAGCTGATGAGGCAGTGAAGGATCATACTGTAAGGGATTTGAAAGGGAAAGAAGGGGAGGAGTACCCAGTTTTGCTGTTTATTGATACTGATGGAAGCTGTATGGGGGAGAATATACCACAATATAAGGAGATTTCAATAGAAAATCAAAAGGATTTGAAGGAAAATCAAAAGAATTCAAAGGAAAATCAAAAGGATTTAAAAGAAAATCAAAAGGATTTAAAGGAAAATCAAAAGGATTCAATAGAAACTCAAAAGAATTCAATAGAAACTCAAAAGAATTCAATAGAAACACAAAAGATTTCAATAAATCCCAAGAATTTAGGAGTAAAATCAGGTCTTAATGCTTCTAAATCAAATAAAGGTGAAGCTGATTTAGTCTTAATCCTCTTTAAAGAGCTAATCGAATACGGAGTCCCTCCTGCAGATATAGGGGTCATAACACCTTATAACGCTCAAGTGGACCTTATCAAGAAACTCTTTGAGAAATCTTTAGAAATAGACCTTTCAAAAGTGGAGATTTCAACAGTGGACGGGTTTCAAGGAAGAGAGAAAGAAGCGATAATTATCTCAATGGTTCGATCAAATCCTTTGAAAGAAATAGGATTTTTAAAGGATTATAGAAGGATGAATGTGGCTGTGACAAGAGCCAAACGATTTGTTGGATTGATTGGCGATAGCGAAACAGTGAATAATGATCCTTTTTTAAAAGATTTAGTGGAGTATTTCAAAATCAATGGGGAATATAAACTGGCTTTACAGTATAAAGGACTTTATGAAGATATTCATTATAATGATGGGTTTTATCAGGTTGAAAAGGGGTTAAAAGAAAAAAATCAAAAGAAAAAAAAAGAGAAAAATACAAAGAAAAAAAGTGAAAAACAGGAAATTTCTCAAGAAAAAGATCAAGAAAATAAAGGATTTAAAGAAAAAAATGAGGATTTTATTGAGGAATTAAAGGAGGAAATTGAGGAGTTTATTAAGGATTCTAAGAGGGATGTGATTGAGTTTACAGGTTTGAACAGCTTTTTGAGGATGAAAGTCCATGAAATAGCAGAGGGATTTGGGATTAAACATCAGAGTGTTGGTGAAGGGGAGAAGAGGGTTATTCGGTTAAAGAAGAAAAATGAAGAAATTAAAGATCAAAATGAAGAAAGAGAAGATGAAGAAGATGATGAAGATGATGAAGAAGATGAAGATGAAGATGAAGATGAAGATGAAGATGAAGATGAAGAAGAAGAAGATGAAGAACTTAAAAAAGAAAGTGAAAAGAAAAATAGAAATAAAGAGAGAAATGCTAAGAAAAAAGCAAAGAAAAATGCAAAGAAAAATGAACAGAAAATTGAAGGAAAAATTGAAGAAAATAATGAAAAAGAAGTAAAAATTCATGAAAATAAAGAGGAAACGAAGGAGAAAATTTATGAAAAAGAAGAAAAAAATAATGACAAAAGGCCTTTGAAAACGTCAAATAAACAGAAAAAAACGAAGAAAGAAATAATTTCTGATTTAAATGATGACGAGTTTCTTGATCAAATGATCGAAATGAATAAAATGTGCAATTTCGTAAGTCAAAATCCGAAAACCCCAGGTCCATGCACGAACAAAGTACATTTAACATCATTTTGCTGTAAATTCTGCAATAGAATTTTTTGTTTAACGCATGCTTTTCCAGAAAAACATGGTTGTGGAGACCAAGCGGTTTTTTCAGCACAACGACAATTCAGAGACGATTATGAGAAAAAACAGTTTGGGAACCCCACATGCAAGCCTGAAGAAAAGGAGTATTTCAAGATGAAATTGCAACAAAAAATCAATAAAAGCCAAGAACAGAGAAAAACAAAGAAAAAAGACAAAGAAAAAGAAAAAGAAAAAAATAATTAATTTAAATTTTTCATAAAAATTGAAAAATATGATAAAATTTTGAAAAAAATTGAATTTTTTGATAATGAAATTTTTCGATAAAAATTGAATATTTAGTTATTTTCTCGAAAGCACAGTGGTCTTTTGCGATAAAGGAGAGATTTTGAAAATATTTTTTTTTTTCTCAATAAAAAAATGAATTTTTTCATAATATTGATTTTTTTAACTTTGAATTTTATGAATATCTTAAATTTTTTTTTTGTTAAGGAATTTAAATTTTGTTTAAAGAAATTTTTTAGAGGGGCTAAATTTTTTTCTAATCTCATATTTTACGATTAAAATTTTATCCCTCATTCTCTACAATTGCTTTAAAATTGCAAGTTTTCAATCAAAATCGAGGTACCACCACCTAAATCAAAATAACCCATAAAACGACCGACTATTCAAAAAAACACATACCTCCGGCATTGCAAACAGAAGCTATTCCATACTTCCCCTTTTTCATCCTCAAAATCTCACTGAGTCCCAAAATGATCTTGGCTCCCGAAAATCTTTAAAAAAATTTATATTTCAAAACCCCATTTTTCTATTATAAAATTACCCAACTGGATGTCCTTGAGCAATAGCTCCTCCATGAATATTCACCTTTTCCATATCAATATCGAGCATTCTGACGTTTGAAAGAACTGTCACAGCAAAGGCTTCATTGATTTCCCAGAAGTCAATATCTGTGGTTTTTAATCCAGTGAAACCAAGCAATTTTCTAATAGAATAAGCAGGAGCTATAGTGAAATCTACAGGGTCAACTGCTGCATCAGCGAAGCTGATGATTCTGGCCAAAGGCTTCAAGTTATATTCTTTTACCTTTTCCTCATTCATTAGGACCAAGGTACAGGCTGCATCATTGGCTTTTGAGGAATTCGCAGCTGTATTGATGCCGTTTTTAAGGAAAGCTGGTCTCAATGTTGGGATCTTCGCTTTGTTATATTTTTTATGCTCTTCATCTTCAGAAATCTAAAGAAAATCAAAAGAAATTAATCAGGTTTGTTGAAAGAATAAAAGCTAAATAGTACTGTAATTTTATCGTTGACTTTCACAGGAACGATTTGATTCTTGAACCACCCTTGCTTATTTGATTCAATGGTTCTTTCATAGCTTCTATAGGCATATTCATCAGCTTGTTCTCTGGTGATTTTGAAATCAGTTGCAGTTTTCTCGGCTAAGGTTCCCATAGCCTTATTCACCACATTATCTTCTAAGCCATCTCTGACAAGACCATCCAAAGCCATGGTGCTCCCAAAATTATACCCTTTTCTCAGCTAATGAAAGAAAACGGAAAATATTGATTTTAGCCATTTTGCAAGATTTAATGATTTTTTTACGTTTGGAATCAAATATGGCACATTGGACATGCTTTCATATCCACCCGCCAAAGCCACTTTTGAATCTCCTTTCGCAATGCTCATAGAGACATAACCCACAGCTTTGATGCTCGAAGAACAAAGCTTGCTAACCGTGGTACAATGAGCTCCAATATTCACCCCTTAATAAAGAATATTTTGGGCAAATTTCATTTTTTTAAAAAAAACCTGCTGATAAACTGACTTGTCTAGCTGAATTCTGGCCTTGATTTGCTTGATAAACACTTCCAAAGACACATTCATTAATTTCAGCACCCGTGAAATTAATTGAGCTTAATGCAGCTTGTGTGGCAAAAACACCTAATTCTTTGGGTGAGAATTTCGAAAGGCCTCCTAAATTTGCACCGATTGGAGTTCTTTTACCAGCGACGAGGTAGATCGGACGAGCGGCGAAAGCGTTTGCTGTGCTGAAACAGTGGATCTGTTTGAAAAAAGGTGAAAGGTTGCGAATTTGGCTCATGGATTTTGTAATTTTTTTCAAATTTTTATAGTTTTTTATTTAGGCACAAATCTTCTTTGTTAAATAAATTTTTTTAAGCTTGGAATTAAATTTTTATTTTGAAATAAAAAAAGAAAATTTTTCCCTTTTGAAAATAGTTTTTTTTAACAGAAATTGTTTTTTTTAGGTATTATTTTTTTTTTATTAATATGTTAAATATTTTATCAATGAGAGACTATTTCAAAAAAAAATTTTATTCAAAATTGAAAGACTTAAAAAAAATCTTTTTCTTCTATTTATTATTGATCGGGGAAATATCATTGTTTTCGTCATTGAGCAGCTTATTTTCAAGAAATCTGCACTATAAAACTACATAATTCCTGAGGAAAAACATACCTTATTCCATTGAGAAATATCGTTTTTATCATTTATACCACAATTTTTCAAATGTGCTTTATCAAAATTCAGGGATAATGTGAAGTTATTCTCCTCATTTTCGAGGTCACCTGTATGAAATTTCACTTTATTTTTCGAAAAACTGGCAATATGAGGCTTTTCGCTTTCTTTAATCGTCAAAGAGTTGATTTTTTCAATGGTTTTTTCGAGTTTCGAGAATCTTTCATCCAAAATATTCTTTAAATTTGTGAGATCTTCAGTCTTTTTAAATTAATAAAGTAAAGAAAAGCTATGTTTTTAGAAAAAACTGTGTCTGTATTGTATTTGATCAGATTTTTTAGGACTTTTTGCTGCATTTCTAATAGGTTTTTCTGAAGGTTTTCATTCATTGTTATCAATTCATCGATTTTATTAGCCTATTTTATTTAAGAATTCTATGGATTTAAAAGAAGTGGTTAAATAGGGGAAGGAAAATGATACTTGTTTTTTAATTTTTGCTTCAAATTTCTTTGAAGAAGAGCAACCCATTTGCGATTTAACTGATATTATTTTTATTTAGTTCTATTAATAAATAAATAAAAAATTCAATCAATTAATTAAAATAACATACTAATATTTTGAAAATTATTGCCTAAAAAAAAATTTACTCAATTTTTATCTAAAAATTTATCAATTTTTCTCAAAAAATAATCATTTTTTTCTTAATTAAACCAGCACTAGAATGTTCAGTTTTCTAAAAGAATTGATATGAAAGCTTTTAATTTTCAAAATTTTTAATAAAATTACTCAAGCTAATTCTTTCAAAAAATGCTGCCAAATGAACCTGTAATTGCCTTTCTTCCTCAAGTTGATTACGACCCTCTAACCAAGAAATATTACATTCCAGACTCTCTTTCTAAACGGAATTCCCTCTACCTTAACAAAATAACAGACAATGGTGGACTCGTTCTTAATCTTGATTTCAGTTGCAATATAGAAGAAATAAAAAAAGTTGATGGTTGGTTAATCCCTGGTGGAGCTGACATTGATCCCAGTCTTTACAATTCAACAAAACATGAGAAAACCATCTGTCATGTTCTGGGAAGAGAAAGAGCTGAATTAGAGAAAAAGATCTTTGAGAATCTCGATATTGAAGTTCCGATATTAGGGATTTGTTATGGAACTCAAATTATCAATGTTTTACAAGGTTTATTTTTTGAAATATTTTTTTTTTTTTCGTTTTTTTTGGTTTTTTTTTGAATTTGTTTGTTTTTTTTTTGATATCCAAAAATTATCTTTTAGGAGGGAATTTAACGCAACATGTGGAGAATCATGTGAGGGGAGCTAACCATACGATCACTATTGAGAGAGATTCTTTACTTTATGAAATAGTGGGCAGTGATACAGTAAAATCGCATTGCAATCATCATCAGATTGCCAATGCCATTGGCGGTAATTTGAGGGTGAATTGCAGAGATGATGATGGTATGATTCATGGCTTAGAAAGTTGTGAAGAGAATAGATGGATTGTTACTGTGCAATGGCACCCAGAACGATGCGAAGACGAACTTAATAACAAAATTTTTAAAGGTTTCATTGAGAAATGCAAGGAAAACAAAAAAACTAAAGTATGTTTTTTTTAGAAGTTTTTCTGTTAAATTTAGTTTTTAATAAATAGAATGATGAACAATAAAAAGCAGTCAAAATTTTCTGTTATTTATAAGAATGTTTTTAAATTATTAATTTTCTTTTTTTAAAATAAAAAAAATTATAGTGTTTTTTCATTATTATTTTTTTACTTAAATAAATTAAATTTATATTAAAAACCCATCCAATGCTATATTTTATTTATTAAATTTTATTATTTTTTGAACAAACTTAAACACTTAAGTTCGAATAAACAAAACCATCTCATCAAAAAACTTCCAATTTAAATTAAAAAATATTTTTAGAAAAAAACAAAGAAAAATCTTTTTATGAATTTAGAACTTTCTTAAAGAAACCACATTTTATAAATTGCGAATTTCCTTGACTTCACATAAATAATAATATCTAGATCCCGGATTTCTCACAAGCGCGAAAAATTCCTTTCTTTCTTTAAAAATCACCTGAATAATCTCTTTCTTAATAAAACCAATGCCTTTTCCTTTGCATTCTTTCCTTGAAAAATCTCCGCATGTCAAAAACCCAATTATTTCTCTTTCAATCTTAATTTTCTTCAGATTTTCCATCAATTTTTCTTCTTTTAATGCTTTTAAATCCCCTAAAGTTCTTTTTTTTAGGTTTTCTCTATACATAATTGTCGAATTCTTCTCCTTTTTCTTCAATATTTCTTCACATAAAATCAGATCTTCTTTGTTGAACATACAAATAATGGCTCTTTCTTGAGGAATTCCTTTAGAAAACATGAGGATTTCAACAGGCAAAAGTTCCCCAAAATCCGATGCTAAACACTCGAAATTCGATTCAAAAGGATAAGGAAACCCAATTCTTTGGTAATTGATCCTTTTTTTCGGAGGTTTCTTCAGGTATTTTTCGATAAGAACAGATTTTGTTGATGCAGACAAACTTTTCTGCGTTTTCGTCAATGGAAAATCTATTGGAAAAACCAGGTTTTTTGTCTCGTGTAAAAGGTTTTCATATTCACGAAGACCCAGAATTTTGATATTTGCGAGGCTTAAGAGTCTTTATAAATAGAGATTTATAAAAAAATTAAAAAATATAAATGGAAAAACCTCCAAAAAAGAAGTCCGAAGCCCATTGGAACAAATATCTTAAGTCCTGAACCAGATGAATATTGACCAAAACTGAACATTAGACTTAAAGTTTTTTCTTCTAAATTTTCTTTTGGAATTCCTTTTGGAATTTCTTTTAAATTTTCATTGATTTTTTCTTTTGTATTTTCTTCTATATTGTTTTTTGTAATTTTTTCAATATCCATATTGATAACAACTTCTTTTAAAAGAGTTTTTTCCAAAGATTTCTTGAGTTTTTCTGAGAGTTTTTTCTTTTTCTTTTCTTTTCTAGTTAATTTCTGCAGATTTTTCTCAACAATTTTCTTCTTATGTGTAAATCTTCCTCTTATCACTTCTTTAAACCTTTTCAAGTATTCTGAAGCTTCAGGAATTCTCCAAATGTTATTTTCTTCACAAAATCCTGTGTTTTTTTCTTCGAAATTATAAAGAGAAATCTCTATTATAGCTTTATTGATTTCCAGTGCTTTTTCTTTATCAAAAGTCTTGCAATCTTCTTTGATCTCTTGTGATTTCCTATCAGAAATTATTTTTTTTGGGAGGCATTTCTTCATGAAATTTACATAAAAAACACTGCCTTTTGGATAAACTTCTGGATCAGTTATTGTTGAAAAATTCTTTAATAAAGAGCCATTTTCTGGTTCAAAACCAAGCTTTTTCAATACAGAAGAGACTTTTTTCAAGCTTTTCGGGCCAAATATTTCAAAAATATTCATCGAATTTTCAATAAATTTCATTTCTATTGCGATTTCTTTTGTAAAAATCTCAGAAAGCTCTTCTTTTAGTCCAGGATGTGCTAAAAAGTAAAGACTTCGCACTTTATTCTCATTATTTCCTTCAGAATCTTTTTTTATTTCATTTTTTTCTTCGTAAATTTCTTTTTTTTCATTGCCTTTTTTTTTTTCTTGCGTTTCCTTACAAATTTCTTTCGGTTTCCAATAAAATTCAACAGGTCCAATCAAATCACCCTTTTCACAATTTTTCCAAAGAAAAACCCTTCCAGTTTTGGCCCCGCTTACACATTCCTTTCGAAAAATTTTCTCAAAGTCCATTTTCTTTAGAAATTTCTTCATAAAATTTCTTAACTCTTTTTCTGAAGCCTTTAATTCATAAATTTCATGATAAGAAAGATCATACATGACCGCATCATGTGAAAAAAACCTATAGCAAGCCCTTTGTGATTTATCAACAGGATTCTTCGCGATCTTATAGCCGAAATATTCGAACATTTTCATTCTTTTCGCTTGATATAAATGGGTTTCGAGCCAATGTCTCTTCGAATCTCGCATTTGATACCTCAATGAAAGAAGTCTTGGTTTTCGAAGATGTTTTCGGCAGATATTCGCTTTCGCAGATGGGTTTTCTTGATTTTTTGGCCGAATTCGTGAAGGGATTCGGTATTTATTATGTGACATTGGCCTTCTTCTCATGTGTTTTGGAAGAAGCTGGAAAGAAAGTTTTGTGGTTGAAAGAGATTTTTCTCGAAGAATACGGTCCATGTGAGATATTTCTAGCGTTCTTGAGTCGAGAAACTCAGAAAAAAGGATGTTTCGAGGCTCAAGTTCTGAATTCATTGCAATTTTTTTTTTTTGAAGATTAAAATTGAATAAAAATATGATTAATTTTGTTTTTTTTATTTGTCTTTTGCGGTATTCGACAATAATAATTCATAGGGGATCTTCTGGAAGCGAGCTGCTTCCGGATTGAATTCTGGGGTTTCGATAAACTGAAGGAATAAATTACACAGTCTTTGTCTCAATCCTATTCAAAAAGATTGAAGAATTACTTAAGAAATAATTCAAATAAAATATTTATAAAAAAAAAATCTTCATAAAAAAGAATTCTTCACAAAGAAAAAATTCCTTTATTATATAAAAAAATACCTTCTAAGCTGACTTCAGGTCTTCCTCTATTGATCATATCGGCTTCTCTATCAATCAATTCCTCGATTTCTCTCGTCAAATGTCTATCATACTCCTTCACAGTCCACTTCGTATTCAGCAGTATATCCAACCTCTCATCAATAGTTAAATTCCTCATCTTCAACCCGTTATAAATATCCATTAATTCCTTTGCTCTTGTGGTAAAAGGGTCATGAACTTCTGTGAATCTCCCATCAGATCTTTTCCATTTTCTAGGATCACTCATCGATTTCAAAAAAGTGCCAATTTTCGATTCTTTATTCTCTTTATTCGCGATAATTTTTAATCGATCGATTGTTTGTAAAAGTTCAGTTTCTTTATCAAGAATCTGCTTCAAAGCCTGTTGTCTTTCTTCTTCAGTTAAAGTCGAATTGTTCTTTATTTTTTCAATTTCGTTCACTCGCCAAAGCTCTAATTCTTCAAATAATATCGCGAAATCCTCTTTTGAACGAGGATGCATGCGTCTTTCGATCTCTTGCTTATGTTTTATCTCATCGTTTTTGCGAAATTCTTCTTCTTTTTGCAATTGTTCGCGAATCTTATCTTCTTTGAGTTTTCGAAGATAATTCGTTCGATTCTTAGCGAGAATTCTACGAAAATGACGCTGTATGTAAAGAGTGGCTTCTTCTCTTCGTTCTTCCCACATTTCGCTTGTGAAGTACACCCTTGGATCCAGCATTTTGTCTTTACGAAGATCGATGTATATACCTTCACGTTCCATTTGTATCCCAATTTCTCGAGATACTTTGCAAGATTTCGTTGAATATTCATAGGTTTGAGTCTAATTTATTTGAATTTGTAAGAATTTAAAGTGTTTTATTAAGGAATATTAAAGTTTTTTCTTTTAAGGATAATAAAAAAACAGATTTTTCTTTAAATTTTAAGCATTTAAAGAATTTATTAATGTTTTTTAAGGATTTAAAGGGCTTTTTATAAAGAGAGTTTAAAAATTACGTCGCGATGGTATTTAGTTTTGTGATCTCGTGGGATTTGATCAGTTTGTGCAAAGGCATGATGATAAGTTAAACCGGTTTTCAGACTTTTAAAGCCGCCTAAATATGGTTTAGGATTAGTTGAATAGATTATTTCCACTAATGGGAGAGGGTTTTTATGGGTTTCTGGATTATTGATTGATTGATTCAGAGGTGGTTCTTGTGGAGGAGCTATGGAATTTGAAAGATTTTCTTTGTTATTATCAGTTTGAGTTTGGATCTCCCTTTCTTCAGATTTTTCTTCCATTTTTTCTTTAAAAGAAGCTTTTTTTCACTTTTTTAAATCAGTTATATTATCAAAAATTATAAAATTTGCCAAATTTTATCACATTTATCAAATTTTATAAAAATTTTAAAAATAATCGCAAAAATGCCAGTTCTTAAAAGCTATATACTTCCCCATGGTTCCAATATTCTTGATCCTGAGCATTATCCTTCATATCCAACCTGTCAAACCCTTCATGAAAAAGCTTTAGAGGCTGCTCAATCTCTTTTCCACGATCAAATGGATCTGATTTTTCTTGTTACTCCACATGGTCATGCCCTTTCGAGATCCTATTGTTTCTATAAGAATCCCATTGGTTCAGGCAATGTTGACGAAACAAAAGAATATTCTTCTTATACAGCTTCTTTGAAAATAGATGTAGCTCAAACAGAATCTTTGATGAAATTCCTTCAAAAAGAATGCAAGAATTTGCCAATAGAAAGTTTGGTTTCTTATGGAGATAATATGGAAATTCCTTTGAAATGGGCTGAAGTGATTCCATTATGGTTTCTAAACCAATTTCAAATGAAAAAACAAGCAAAATTCATTGTTTTATCTTTGCCACATCGAAGAATAACTGAAGGAGATCTTATGGTTGAAGACTCCTATATTCTCGGCAAAACAATCTACGAATTTCTTCACAAATTAACAGAAAAAGTGGGGATTTTGATCAGTTGTGATCTGGCTCATACACATAAAATTGAAGGAGGTCCTGAAGCAGGGACTGAGCCTTATGGTATTTCTTTATATGCGGAACCTTTTGATGAAGCAATAGAAAAATGGGCGAGAAGTCCAATTGACACTAAAGGAATGGGGAGTCTTTTGTTAGATGCGAAAAAAATATTAATGAAAGCTTTATCATGTGGATATTTAGGGTTGGTTATGCTGGTTGCAATGCTAAAAACACATGTTTTAAAGGGAGGGAAAGTGAAAAGTGAGGTTTTAGCAAGGTTACATCCTACTTATTTCGGGATGATGGTCGCTAGATTTGAGTTAGTTTAAGAATTATAATTATTAATTATTATATTATAAGGAAAAAATCATTTACCGGTAATTGTAAAAAGACAAAAAAAAATTAAGCAGCTATAAAAAAAAAAAGGTTT
>JFJP01039362.1_pt1 | contig 13692 bp, 10 predicted proteins | sample 431651 | NCBI WGS metagenome assembly JFJP01 (sample SAMN02602958, study PRJNA72255) | Microbial mat metagenome, whole genome shotgun sequencing project. | biome: fresh water; feature: sink hole; material: water; isolation source: purple microbial (photo- and chemosynthetic) mats found in...
CCGTGAATAGAGATTAAAAAATCCGGTTTGATTTCCAGCGATTTGTTAAAATATATTTTTGCTTTCTCATACTTTTTCTGATGGAAATAGGCCCATCCTAAATTTGATAACGGTCTTTCCGGATGGGTATAAACAAGATTTTTTGAGACTTCCTCAAAACAGTCTATTGCGAAAGACCATTTTTCCTGTTTGAGATAGGCCGCACCAAGATTATTTTTTGCTTCAAGATAATCTTTTTTTAGATCCAGTGCTTTTTTAAAATGAGTTTCTGCAAGGTCATATTTTTCTTTTGCAAAGTAAACAAGCCCCAGGCTGTTATTCAGATGGGGATCATCAGGAATGGTCTCATATGCTTCAAGAAGGGTTTTAAGTGCGGCTGAATAATTATCAGCACTATAATACTCTTCCCCAAGTCTCTGAGTCGCTGTGGCGATTTCTTTCTTATTGTCTGAATTCAGGGCGCCTGATGCGCAAGAGCTTAGCAACATGACAGCGATGAACAGATAGCACAGCTTTTTCATTTGGAGGACTCCTTTTTTAGTTATCGACGTATTGACTCATCATAACTAACTGATAAAATTTTTATTCTCTCTTTTTTTAGATAGGCTATGGCGTTGGTGCTCAGTGATTCGAGTGGGATGAACAGTTTGTCCTGACCCTTAACAGCATAAAGGCCACCTATTTTCTCAACGGTATCTTCGGTATAAAAAGATGGATTTTGCCATGTTGAATACCCAAGATGAGAAAATAAGAGAGCGATCACCTCGATCACTTTCAGTTCAGGTGTTATCGAAATGATCTCAAATTCTCGTTTTTGAAGGACTTCCAGGGCAGATCCATAGACATTCCCGAAATTGATCAATAAATCAGTTGAATCTTTCCTTATAACCCTGCCAAAGGAAGCCTCAAGGCTAATATGCTGGAGCGTGAATGGAATTTTTGCATCTGAGGTATAGTCAAACCCGGCTTGAGATAAAAGTGAATGGATCATTTTTTTATTTTTTACTGTATTATTTCCCGTGACAGTACCTTTCTCGTCACCTTTCACCTGCTCAAGGGCGTCAAATAATAATTGGGTTTTCAAATTTTTCCAGTAGGATTTAACGTTTTCAAGAAGTTCACCGCTTAGGGTATCACCTGAGGTAATGATTATTTTTTCACCACTGGTAGTTTCAATTACCGGGGTATTTGATAAATCAATAAAATGAGTTGAATTGTTGTTTCCTGGAAAGTATATCCTGCCCTGATTTAATAGTACCCCGCCTATAAGTGAGGAATATTTTTTTAATTTTGCAAGCCTATATGCCTCTATTTTATTGTCCGTGGCTTCCTGCTGTTTTTCTTTGCTTTCATTCGGATTCGTATTTCTGGCAATAAATGGTTGGAACCATGGCTGAGATCTGATCGAGGGGTCTGGTAAATATATTTCAGTGCCTTCATATAGGATATTAATATTTTTAATATTCGGGTTTGCCAATTGAAATATTTTTAATCCTTCGTCGGACAGATCCCCTTGGTTTTGTAGAAAGTCTTTATCAATCAGATTTTCAACGGTCTCGCCTTGATGAACACTGTGTTTTTTCAGAAAGGGCGAGAGGTCAGGGTCTTCAGCAACGGCTGAAAATTCGATGATAGGAACAACAACATTTTCAGAAGTGCTGAGGTCATAATCGTCTTTATTTACTTTCTTCAGTGGAATCAAGATATTGATTTCAGGCTCTATTGCATCAATATTGCTGATCTGGGGGTTGATTGCTTTAAAAATATTAATAAAATGTGGAAAATCTTTTTCAGAAATTTCTCCTTTTTTCCTGAGAATCTTATATAGCCAGTCATTCTTAGTCACCGTATAGGGTTCACACAGGACATCTTCATTTTTATATTTTAATATTGAATATCGTTTATAGGAGGTTTTGACACTGCTGGTTTTCGAATGAGATGGACAGGGGATGGCAATACAGGCATAGACAAATATAATAATAAAAATGAAGACTTTTGATCTCATATCTTTTTTAATAAGCTATCAGAAAGTTCTAAATTTAGTTTTTTAGCAATTTTGTCAGAAATATTTTGTACGAATTTTTGTAAATCTTTTTCATTCAAGCGTTTTAGCTGAGATGGAATCATCGCCTGATCATCCGGCAGCACCAGTGACGGTAAATTGATCAACTCCGGATTGGAATGAACCTTATAATCTTCATGGATTTCAGACTTAAAATAAAGGTCTTGAAATTCTGAAAACTTTATGGCATGGGCAGTAGCGTCAAGAATGGCAGTTTCATTTGGAGTAACAATCTTTTGTCGAAAAGCTTCAACAAGTCCTGCAAGGCATTCCCCCCCCTGTGTGCAGGCGATATGACCATTATGGTTGGCTTTGAGCTGCCAATCCATGATGGATTGTTCTGTTACCTGTACAAAGAATACATGTTTGCGCCCCGCAATTTCATTGTATTTTTTTGAGATTTGTATGACACGCGGCATGGACACCGGATTCCCAATCATGGCGGCCTGGGCAACGCTTGGTTTTGTATTTACCGGTATAAATTTTCTTTTTGTTTCATCGGGTTCAAGATAGTATCGGAAAACAGGATCAGCATGCTCTGACTGGACACCAATAATTTTAGGTAAGGCATCAATAATACCGGCATCCAAAAATTTGATAAAGCCATTCATCACCGCAGAGATATTTCCTGCATTCCCAATGGGGACGACGATTGCTTTGTCTTTCATCTTCCAGTCAAAATCCTGGGCAATTTCATAAGAATAGGATTCCTGGCCCAGAATTCGCCAGGCGTTTTTTGAATTCAACAGGACAACAGAATATCGGGATGACAGGTATTCAACGATTTTCATGCAGTCATCAAAGACACCCGGAATTTCAAAGACCTTTGCCCCGCTCCCCAGAGGTTGTGACAATTGCTGGGAAGTGACTTTCTTATGGGGTAAAAGAACTGCAGATTTGATCAAAGGGCCAAGATAAGAGGCATAGAGAGCTGCTGAAGCTGATGTGTCGCCGGTTGATGCACAGATGGCAATAACGTTGGAGATCAGTTTTCGATCAAGCAGATATTTTATGCTGGACAATGCACTGGCCATTCCGCGATCTTTGAAGGAGGCGCTTGGGTTTTGCCCATCATTTTTATAGTAAAAGGTGAGGCCAATTTGTTCTTGTAGTCGCTGATTGGCTTCCACAACAGGGGTATGGCCTTCCCCAAGGTAGATGATGGATTCTAAAGGAATACAGGACCCTATAAATTCATGATATCTGTAGATCCCTTTGAGAGCAGGAATTTTGAGCATTCTCCTGAAATCAAATATTTTCTGCCAGATAGATCCCGGGATTTTTTTTAAAGACTCGGCATTGCGGTCGTGAATCAGCAGAACCTCCCGACATGCAGGGCAAACATATAAAAGCGTATCAATGGGATATTGAGCAGAACATCCAAGGCACTGGTAATACAATTCACCTTTTGCTTTTGGTATGATATAGGGTTTGATATCTTCCGGGAAATAATCATACATCATGGCGAATAATTTTTAGACCTCCCATATATGGAATTAATATTTCCGGGATCACTACAGAGCCATCAGGATTTTGATTGTTCTCCAGTATCGCGGCAAATGTTCTGCCGACTGCAAGTCCGGATCCATTTAAGGTGTGGACATATTCCGGTTTTTTTCCGCCTTTTCTTCTAAATCGGATACCGGCACGTCTAGCCTGAAAATCGAGACAATTGCTGCAGGAAGAGATTTCTCTGTATTTATTCTGGCTGGGCATCCAGACTTCAATATCATAAGTTTTTGCTGCAGAGAAACCAAGATCGCCTGTACACAGCGAAATGACCTGATAGGGAAGTTCAAGAAGCTGAAGGATTTTTTCAGCATTTGCAAGCAGGGACTCCAATTCTTCAAATGAAGATTCGGGGGTTGTTAATTTGACAAGTTCCACCTTATTAAACTGATGCTGCCGAATCAGGCCCTTTGTATCTTTGCCATAAGACCCGGCCTCTGATCTGAAACAGGGCGTATAGGCTGTGAATTTGCAGGGGAGGATTGATTCGTCAATGATCTCATTGGCATAAATATTGGTCATGGGGACTTCAGATGTCGGAATGAGAAAATAGTCCCACCCCTCTATTTTAAAAAGGTCTTCCTCAAACTTGGGCAATTGGCCGGTGCCCGTCATGGTGGCCCTGTTCACAATAAATGGTGGTAGGGTTTCAGTATATCCATGTTGAGAAACATGGGTATCCAGCATGAAATTGATCAACGCCCTTTCAAGTCTTGCACCGTTCCCAAAATACAGTGGGAATCTTGCCCCGGCTAGTTTGCTGGCTCTTGCAAGATCAAGAATGCCTAAGTTTTCGCCGATCTCCTCGTGGGGTTTTATTTCAAAATCGAATTTTCTTGGTGTTCCCCATATTCTTTCAAGATGGTTTTCCGTCTCATCTTTTCCGACAGGGACGTCTTCGTAGGGAATATTCGGCAATGAGATGAGAAAGTCCTGAATAGCCTTTTCTATAGCGGCGAGCTCTTTATCAAGCGCTTTGATGGTATCCGAAACGTTTCTCATTTTGTCAATGAGAGAGTCTGCATTTTCTCTTGATTTCTTTAATTTTGCAATTTCATCGGAAACCGTATTTCGTGTATGCCTCAATTCTTCTATTTTTAAAAGCAATTCTTTTCTTTTTTCGTCATTATCAGACAGAAGGATAAAGTCAATTTTGGCCCTTCTTTTGTCCATGCCGTTTTTTACAGCTTCCAGGTGGGTGTTGATAAATTTTAAATCCAGCATTTTTCCTTATTTTTTCCTCATAAGAGTCAGCTAATTACTTCATTCATAAGATTCTTCAACAATCTTATCCTGATAGCATGCAGGGTGTAAACAGTCAATGATTATTGCAGGTTGACAATTTGGGGCATGTGTATAATATTTAAAAAAACTTTTTTTGTAATCAGAGGAACGAAAGTTATGGATGATATGAAGAATGTAAAAAATAATAATCTGGCAGTTGTGGCTGAGCGGCTGAAGAGCCTTACAAAAGAAGATCTTAATGCAAAATATGGAAAGATTGAGCATCGACTGTTTGAATTTGCAAACTTCATGGAGGCTCAACTGGCCTTTTTATATACTCCTGTAAGCAATGAAATTCCCACTGAAGGAATCATTAAAAAAGCACTTCAGATTGAAAAAGGAATCGCACTGCCGGTTTTTACAGATGCAAAAAATGCAATTAACATATATAAAATAAGCAGTTATGGAAAGGATCTTGTCAGAAATATCAATGATATTCTTGAGCCGGATATTGAAAGATGTAAAAAGATATCTTTAGAAGAAATTAATATTGCGATTATTCCCGGACTTGCATTTGATGATAAGGGAGGTCGGGTAGGATTTGGTAATAATTTTTATAATAAGCTTATTACCCGGTTGCCCGAAACATGCAGGAAGGTGGCGCTTGCTTATGAAGAACAGATCGTGGATCAGATTCAGATGGAATCAAGAAAATATACCGTTGATATCATTATCACGGATAAACGGGTGATCTACAAAATATAGTCAGGACGGGCAGATAGAGGTTTTGACGGAGCCAAAACCAGCGAAAGAATGATTTCAGGTCCCCTCAGGGTTGATGGCTTTGGAAAATTTTCTTAGATCAACGGTCTTGCCCATGACAATGACCGTATCCCTGGGCTCAATCAATGTTTCAAAGTGAGGATTGAATAGCATCTCTCCCGATGCTTTTTTTATAGCAATGATAATAAGGTTAAAATCCTGCCTGATCCTGGAATCTTTTAGGGCGATATGGGTATACTGGGAACTCTTTGGAACAAATAGTTCTTCGATTTGAATGGCGTCACTTTTTCGTGAAAGTGCAATATCAAGAAAACTGCTGACACTTGGCCTTAAAAGTTTTAAGCCCATGGATATGGCGCCTGTATCATAAGGCGATTCAACAAGATTTGCCCCGGCAATCAATAATTTATTCCTCACATCCGGGTTGCTGGCTCTGGCAAGGATATAAATGTCTGGGTTAAGCTGTCTTGCGGTCAGAACAAGGAAAACATTGGCTGTATCGGTTCCGAGTGCGGCAACCAGAAAGGATGCATTTTTAATGTTTGCCTTTTCCAGGAGTTCTTCATCAGAAGCATTGCCGTGAAGATAATGCATTTTGTCTTTTTCCAGTATAGCCATAAGTTCATTTTTTTCTTCAATTACAACAATATCATTTGTTTCTTCTTTGATGAGATGGCATAAAACTCTTCCGATTCGACCATAACCACAGATAATATAATGATTTTTCATATTGCTGATTTTTTTATCCAATCTTTTTCTCCCCAGTATGGATTGTATTTCTCCCTCAACAATGGATTGTATGACGAGTCCTGCAATGTAGACGAAATATCCGACACCGAAAAATATCAGGATAATCGTGAATATTCTTCCTGCGGAACTCAATTCATGAACCTCCATGAATCCAACAGTGGCAAGGGTTATCGCCGTCATATAGGCGGCATCAAGAAGATTCCACTTTTCTATTACCATATACCCGGATATTCCGATTAAAAATATGATCCAGGAAACAAGGACTGCCATCATGATTTGTTGAAGTCTGCTCATGGTTTCATCATTACTGATCTTCCGGATAAAAATCAAGATGAGTTTGCAGGATGTAAAAGGATTGTACCATCTTGACGGATATATATCTTGCTGGTATTAAGGGGGGCATGAAAGATGAACCTAAGAAATTTGCCCGTTGGCGAAGTGAAATGGTGGAAAAGCAGATTGTTTCACGGGGAGTTACAGATCCCCTGGTACTTCAGGCAATGGTCAAAGTTCCTCGACACCTGTTTGTGAGCGAGGCGCTTGTGGATAGTGCCTATGGAGATTTCCCGCTTCCCATTGGTGAAGGCCAGACGATTTCACAGCCCTTTATTATTGCAGAAATGTCGCAATGCCTTGAATTAAAAGGTCATGAAAGGGTTCTTGAAATTGGAACCGGGTCTGGTTATCAGGCTGCAGTTCTTGCTCAGATTGCTTATAAGGTATATACCATAGAAAGAAATAACACTCTCTTCCTGCAGACAAGAAAACTCTTCGACAAATTGAAGTACTATAATATTGTCACGCGATATTCAGACGGAACCCAGGGCTGGAAGGAAGAAAGTCCGTTTGATGCCATTATGGTCACTGCAGGTGGACAACAAATTCCAGCCCCATTGATTGATCAACTTTCAATTGGTGGGCGTCTGGTTATGCCTGTAGGGGGTACGTTTTCTCAGGAATTACTTAAACTTGAAAAGACGGAAACAGGTATCAAGACAAGCAATCTAGGGGCTTGCCGATTTGTCAAATTAATCGGTCAGCACGGCTGGGACGAATAAAAAGACACAATCTATTTTAAAATCGACTCCAATGCCTGTTTCAGCTCCATAATCTGATAAGGCTTGTCGAGGTAAGCACAGGCTTTTGCAAATATCTTTTTCTGATCCTGGTTGGTGACGTGACCGGACGCTACAATGACTTTGACGTTTGGGTCTATATTTAACATTTGTTTGAAAGTTTCCGTGCCTGATATTTTCGGCATAATAATATCTAGAAGAACAGCGTCAATGGACTGGTGATTTTTTTTGAATATGCTGAGCCCTGCTTCACCATCACAGGCGTCAAGCGTACTATACCCAAAGGTTTTCAATGCCTTGACGGCCATATCTCTTACCATATCCTCATCTTCAATGACCAAGATGGTTTTCAACCGTTTTAGGGATGTATCGTCTTGTTTCTTTTCTGAAACCGGTTTTGCTGCAACAGGAAGATAGATATGGAAGGTTGTCCCCTTTCCCGTTAGTGTTTCAATATCAATGAATCCTTGATGTTTTTGGGTGATGATGTAATAGGCCATAGCAAGGCCTAATCCTTGACTTTTTCTGCTGCGGATTTTCCAGGCGGAAAACATGGGATCAAATGCTTTCCCTCTTATTTCCGGAGTCATCCCACATCCATTATCTTGAAAGCAGATATGAAGATATTCTGAATCAGGAAAAGAGCCTGATTTGGACATACCCTGACGTTTATTAGGGATAAATATCCTGATGTAGCTGTCCGGGGAGGGGGGGGGCTTTTCCTCGATGGCCTGTACGGCATTCATACATAGATTCATTAATACCTGGTGAAGGTCATCTTTATACCCTTTGGCAAAGAATTGATTTTCAGAGAATTCGATTCTTTTTTCAATCAGAGGATTGGTTATCTGTCCCAGCATATTGAAAACATCGGCGGCAATTTTATAAATGTCCACATTTGAAGGATCTGAAGTGTTGGACTGGGTCAACGCCCGCAATTGTCTGATGAGTTTTGCGGCTTTTTTTGAAGAAATCAGGGCATTGGCAATACTTTCTTTCTGGCTGTCGGGCATGGCATCCTGATCGATGCCCAGAAGTTCGATGTATCCCACGATTCCAGATAAAAGATTGTTGACGTCATGGGCAATGCCACCTGCCAGTGTTCCTACGGAATCCATTTTCTGACGTTGGGAAAGATGCTCTTCAAGAGATTTTCTATCGGATATGTCGCGGATGATTGAAATGATATGCGGAATTCCTTCAAGGTTCATCACCTTTGAAGAAACAAGGGTAAAGATGGTTTTGTGGTTCAAAAAGAGGGTCGCCTCGAGATTTTTATAGGAGTCTTTTTCTTTTAGCCTGGCAATCAGCGCAGGGTGTTGGTGATCATCTTTCCACATGCCGATTTCCCGAGTGGTTTTTCCAATGACGGCATTTCGGTCAAGGCTGGAAAGATCCAGAAAAGCTTTATTGACATCGAAAATTGTTCCGGTGTCCATCCGAGTGATAAGAATAGAGTCGGGGTTGTTATCAAAGATGAGGCTCAAGGTTTTCTCTTTATTTTCAAGGGCATCTAGAATCTGTTTTCTTTCTATGGCCACAGCAATCTGGTCAGAGACGGAAACAAGGATTTCAAGATGCTGGCGCGAGAAATATTTCGGGTCTGAATAGTGCTGAACACAGATGACACCGAAGACGGTATCCTGAATGATCAGGGGAACGCCGAGCCATATTTTGGGAACTTTTCCAACAATCTTGTTTTTCCGATTCCGCTCGATCAGCATGTTTTCCTTGAGAAAAAGAGGTCGTTTGGCATTGATCACTTCTCCCGTCAGGCAAATGGGGTCTTCAATGTTTTCAATAATCGGAAAATCATCATCGTATTCATCGATGAAATAGTCAAAATTAATGATTTTATTATTATTATCATAAATTGCTATATAAAAATTAGGCAGGGGCATTAATCTGTTCAGGGAGCTATAAATGGACTGATATAGTTCTTTGAGATTGCGGGTTGTATTAACGGCATTGGAGATGTCATATAGGGTATAATTGATTCTTTCAGAATTTTTAAGTGCTTCAATTTGTTTTTTCAGATTTGTATTTTCTGATTCAATGGATTCGTGAGAAGGCTTTTGATCCATGCTTTTACCTAAATTAACACATGCTAATTGTCTAAGATAGTTATAATGTCAATGTATTTTATTTTAACGGAAATCAATCGCCACGGCAAGAAAGAAAAATATTTCTTAAATAAGGGACATAGAAATTATCAATTTACCATAATAGGGGTGATTGTTATCTCCCACCAGTTTAGAGCGGGTGCCCGTTTCAACCTCGCTCTGTTTCAGACCGTATAGCTTGTACTTTCTCTCCTTCCATTATCTGTCTCCAATCAAATCTCGATTTATGCTGGAACAGCAATGCCTCTGTAATTGAAACCTATTACTTTTAAGGGACTATTGTATTTTGCATCAAGATTTATAATTTTAAATCCACTTTCTTTTATCAGATTTGATATTGGTCTATTTAAATTGCACCCACCGCTGATTTTTGTCCATATCGGATTAATCTTATCCTGCCATTTTCGGATATTTTTATCGGGAGATCTGCCGTGTTCATAAAAGATTAATTCTCCACCAGGTCGAAGAACTCGATTCATTTCATTTAAAGCCTTACGAACATCTGGAATGGAACATAGGGTATAGGTTACCAGTACAGTATCCACAGAATTTTTTTCAAGCGGGATATCCTCACCTGAAAGACCTATAAAATCGACATCGAATGGCATTCTCGCAGCTTTCTTTTTCGCTATTTTTTTTAGCTGACTGGAAGGATCTAATCCCCAAACTCGATCCACTTTAGTTGGGTCATAGAAGGGTAAGTTCAATCCTGAGCCAATACCGACCTCCAATATCCTTCCTTTTGCTAAGGGAACAAGTTTTTCCCGCACACGGGTAATATCATTTTGGGAACAGACCAAGTGAGTCAATTTTGGCAGGATGTATTTATCATAAAATTTCATTCTGAAAAGATTAGCAAAATATAAAATGAAATTCAAAGGAATTGCATGCATTCAATGCAGTAGCTACTGATTCATTAAGTGATGAAAAAAAGATTTTCTGTTTATATGTGGTTACACAAGGGATGAGAAATGTTATCACGATATCCGCAAAATTATTTTACCAGTTGATTTAATGGTGGTTTATGAAAAAGGATGACCATGATGGTAAGGGAAGCTATATTATTGTCCTGTATCTGGATAAAAGTAAAAAAATTCAAATTGGTAAACTGGGTCAGTTAAAGTTTAAAAAGGGATATTATGCGTATGTCGGTAGTGCATTTGGGCCAGGTGGGCTAAAGAGCAGGATAAAACATCATATTGAACCTAAAAAAAGTTATCATTGGCACATTGATTATCTGGATCCAGCAGTAAAAGAAGTATGGGTATCTGGCTATGGAGAAAGACTTGAACACGAATGGGCAGGTTTATTAGGGGAAATTGCATCAGAAAAAATTATTGGATTTGGTTGTTCAGATTGTTCTTGTGAATCCCATTTGTTTTATTTTAAGTCCTTTAGAATTTTGCAAAATTTCCAGAAAGTATTATTTAAAAAAAATATGTTATTGTTGGGTTTTGACTAGTGCATTGTCCAGAATTTCCCTTATTTTTGGGGCCAGATCCATTATCACAATTGGCTTCTTTAGAAAGCCCTTAATCCCCAAAAATTTGATTTTTTCAGTCGTCATGCTCTCGCTGTAACCCGTACAAAGCAAGATGGGAATGCCTGGCCGGATTTTAATCAATTCAACAGCAAGTTTATCTCCCGGCATTTTCGGCATGGCCATATCCGTAATTACCAGGTCAAATTTGTCCGGATTGGCCCTGAATGCTTCAAGGGCTTCAATACTGCTGGTCCGGGAAGTCACCTGATAGCCTAACCGCTCCAGAACTTGTCTTTCCATTTTTAGAATAGGATCTTCATCATCCACCAGCAGGATGCTTTCTGTTCCGCCGATTATGGGTAAATTTGTTGAATTTTTATGCTTTTCATCGGCACTCTTAACAATTGGCAGAAAGATATGAAACTCAGTACCCTTGCCGGGTTCACTGCAAACCTGGATGTCCCCATTCATGTGCTTCACGATGCCGTGAACCACGGACAATCCCATCCCCGTGCCCTTGCCTTTCTCTTTGGTGGTAAAAAACGGGTCAAAGATGCGATCCATGATCTCCTTGTTTATTCCCACGCCGGTATCGGCAATGGTCAGACAGGCATATAAACCGGGACTCATATCCGGATTGATCAAGTCATCCCTGCCCAATTCGATTTCTTTAAGAGCTACCTTTAGTTCTCCGCCAGTCTCTTCCATGGCATGATAGGCATTGGTGGCAAGATTCATGACAATCTGATGGATCTGTGTGGGATCTGCCATTACAGGTCCACAGCCTGGTTGGAGATTCTGAGTAATAGAAATGGTTGTCGGGATGGTGGAACGGATCAACTTCATGGCTTCTTTGATGATGGGCTGCATTTTCATCAGTTTTAGTTCATTTTTTTCCTGGCGCGCAAAGGCCAGAATCTGTTGAACCAGATCCCTGGCCCTTAATGAGCTGCTATAAACTGCATTCAGGCTGTCCCGGATGGAACTGCGTTCCTCTGAAAGATCGTCCATCAACATCTCGGTGTGACCGATAATGGGATAAAGAATATTGTTGAAATCATGGGCAATGCCGCCGGCAAGGGCGCCGATGGATTCCATCTTCTGGGATTGCAGCAGTTGATCCTGGGCTTTGTCTTTTTCTGCAACTGCTGTTAAAAAAGCTGTTATATCCCGGAAGATACTCATTTTTGAAATGGTTCCATTTTGATTCTGGATCGGCATATTTGTTACACGGTAGTTCCGTCCGTCAAGGGAACTGGTGATGACAGTTTCAATTGATATGCCATTTGTGACCTCGTCAAAAACACACCCATCACATTTGTGATCCAAACTGTGCAAAACTGTATAGCAGGTGTCGCCGATTGCATTTCTGCCAATGCGTTTGATCATTGCAGGATTCATGTATTCCACTGTGAGTTTCGGCGAACAAATGTATAACGGATCGGTTATAGATTCCATCATGGAACGATATTTGGTATCACTTTCCAGACGTTCTTCCTCTGCCCGCTTGCGACCGGTGATATCCAGATGGCATCCATGAAGTTTAACAATCCTGTTATTCCTTCCTACCAGTCCCTTGCCTTGGGAATGTATCCATCGGTAGCTTCCATCCTTGTGTCTGAGTCGAAACTCATCGCTGTAGTCCGATGTCGGTCTTGCGATATAATCATTTAAATTTTTTACCGTTCTATCGCGATCTTCTGGATGCAGGCGTACATCAAATTCTTCAAATTGGTCAGGCAACTCGCTGGGTTGATAGCCGATCTGTCGCTTCCATTCCCGTGAAAAGAACATTTTATCTTCTTCAACATCCCACTCCCATAGACCCACATTGGCCGAATTCAGAGCTATGTTAAGACGTGTTAACAACCTGGTCTCAGCCCATACGGCAGCTTTACCATAAACATTGGCAAAAATTCCGAGTAGAAAAAATACAACAACTATGTTGACATTATGCATAATTTTCAGAATCGTCATATCTATGGCATAAACAGGCGGAGATGAAGCAAAAAAAAGCTGGATTAAAACGAAACCAAAGGCAGCGGCTGAAAGAAGCGTCACCTTTATCAACGGTCTTCCAGATGGCAGGAAAAAGATCATCCCGGTAACCGAAAGAATATAATATTGAAAACCAGCTTCCCATCCGATGAAATGAACGACCAGTGCCTGGTGCACAATCAACTCTATGGTTGCAATGACCATAGTGCCGAAGAACCATCCTCGGCGCGCACACTGCAACCCCACAAAATATGCACTCAAACTGGGGATATTTAGCCATACCATAGGGGTTACCCCGAAAACGGCAAAAAGGGGGACCACCGAAAGATGGATAAGGAAAGCCACAACCATACCCACATTAAACACTACAAAGCTGCGATAGTCCTCAGCACGGATAGCATCCGTCGGAAGTGTAAAAAAATTTGAGATTCGTTTCCAATACCTATATTCCATAGTTCTTTTACTGAAGCCTCTGAAAGTATTTGAAGTGAATAACCTCCCCTATCTGCAGGGCCGATTAGGTATGATTGATATTATAAACTTTTAATGGGCAACACAAAATGAGCATACAAATTGACAATATCAGGTTTTGGATTGCATTGGTATCATAATTTTTTTCAGCCCCTGAATTTTCATGCAGTGGATAATCATACGTCAGTCTTTCACTAATTATTTATTTGTTGA
>JFJP01005719.1_pt1 | contig 13691 bp, 12 predicted proteins | sample 431651 | NCBI WGS metagenome assembly JFJP01 (sample SAMN02602958, study PRJNA72255) | Microbial mat metagenome, whole genome shotgun sequencing project. | biome: fresh water; feature: sink hole; material: water; isolation source: purple microbial (photo- and chemosynthetic) mats found in...
AAGTACCGCCGGAGACCGCTCCTGATGTGAAGGCCGCCGAGATGCGGTTCAAAGTCGCGGCTGCGATGCTCAAGCAGGCGGCCGAGATGCTCGACTCCGCTGGTGTCGGTGACGCTGCCGGCACGCCCAGTGGCCCGGATACTTCTGGTGCATCCGCGTTGACTAGTGGTGGTCCCACGGCGCCGGATGCTGGAGCTGGGCAGTACCTGCAGCAGGAGCAGATGGCGCTCGAGGCGCAGAACCAGAACGAGGCCAACTTCTACAAGCAGCAGCTTCAGCAGTCGACGCAGCAGCTTCAGCAGGCGCAGCAGTCGGCCCAGGCACAGCAGCAGCAGATGGACCAGATGAACCAGCAGCTGCAGGGCATGCAGGGCCAGATCGACACGTCGATGCAACAAGCCCAGCAGACCCAGCAGCAGGCCACGCAGAACGCGCAGGCTGCTCAGGCAGCGGCTACCCAGGCGATGCAGCAGACCATGACCGCCAACAGCGAGCTCATGAACCAGCAGCAGCTCTCGGCGAACATGCGCAACGCCTACCAGCAGCTGCAGCAGCAGGTCATGCAGGTGGCGCAGAATGCTCCCCCTCCGCCGGCCACGACCATGGAAGCCGGCATGGCCCAGGCGGCCCCGATGGGATCGTCCACTGGGTTGGGCGTGCAAGAACAAGCTGGAATGCCTCCGGACCAGGGCGGCGCCGAGGCGACCGGAGCTGGCCAACCTGGTGGCGCGGCAGGACCTGGTGCGCCGCCGGCGGGCGGACCTGCTCCTGGTGGCCAGGGGCCGGAAGCGGCCGGCGGGCAGTCGGTGGACAACACCCAGCCGACGATGACGGGGGCGGCGCCGCAGGGGGAGCAGACCCCTCCGCAAGCAGAAGCTGAAGGCGCCCCCAAGCAGGGGTCAGTGAAGATGAGCGATCTGGAGCAGTACCTGACAGCAGCCAAGGGGCATGCCCCGGCTATCATCGGCGCCGGAGTTGGCGCGGCTGGAGGTGCCATGCTCCCTTTTGCTCTGAAGGGCGGGGATGAAGAACTCGCCGACCTGCGCCAGCGCGTTGCTGACCAGGAAGCCAACAAGGCGGATCTGGGATGGCAGCAAGAGCTCGGTCTCATCAAGAACAAGGCGCAGCTCGGTCTTGAGGAGATGGCGCAGAAGCATCCGGCTGCCGCCCACATCATGGGTGCTGCAACCGGCGCAGGGGTAGGTGCTGTCGGCGGCACAGCGGTCGGCGAAGTGCTGAAGAACCACAAGCTCAACACAAGCGGGTACTGATATGGATCCCTTCCTGAAGATCGCGTACGCCCAGTCCAAGCCCCTCCAGAAGGTGGCATTCTATCCGTCGAACGACCATGAGTGGCTCGAGAAGTTCAAGGACACGCCGCTGCTCGATCAGGCCATCGCGCTTGAGCAGTCCGACATCCAGAACGAGATCGCTGAGAAGCAGCAGAACATGCAGACCTCCGAGCAGCAGAGGTCGTTCTGGAACAACCGCGATCAGATCCAGCTCCAGAAGAGAATGCTCGAGCTGCAGCTGGTGCAGACGCAGGCTACCGGTGGTGCTCCTCCCATGACCGAGCCGTCGATAGGTCCCGACGCAGCGGCCATGACTGGTGGCGCAGGCGGGGACAGTCCGGGAACGCCGGAGACGAGCATGAAGACTTCTTCTGTGAAGATCGCCGAGTACTCCTTCTTGTGTGCCGACGCCATCGGTCGTGAGATGGCCAAGATGGCGTTCGGGATGAACGAGCTCAAGGGGCTCGGCGGCTCGGCTATCGACTGGGCGAAGAAGAACCCGACCAAGGCGATGTCAGCTGCAGGTGGAGTCGGTGGTGCGGCCTACGGCGCGGCGACTGCGCATGGGCAGAACGGGCAAGGGCCGACGATGGGTCAGCGTCTTGGCCGAGCAGCCGGGTTCGGCGCGGCGGGTGCTGGAGCAGGAGCTGCGGCAGGTCAAGGTGTCCGCGTCGGGCAGCGTATGGCGGGCGGAGAGACCCTTGGCAGAGCATTGGGAGGACAGTTGCAGAGCGGATACGACGCCGTTGTTCCCCGTCTTGCCGGCTCCGGCATGGGCGCGCGAGGAAATGCAATGGCCACCGAGGCACAGAACGCAATCACGAACGTTGCGTCGCACCCGTCGCTTCAGTTCGGGCAGAATCTGAATCTTCGAGCTTCCGCAGGTAGAGCACGGCAGGCAGTAAGTCAGGCAGTAGATAACGCGCAGCTCGCACACATCGATTCGGGGTGGGGATGATCGAAGCAGTAGGTCTCACCGTCGTCTCTCTCGACATCGACTACTTGGAGGTGTCGTGGAAGATCAAGGACACGACTGAAGACGTCCTGGACTACACGTTCCAGGTTCTTCGGTCGGAGTCGCCTGGCGGTCCGTGGGATCCGGTCACCGAAGAGATCACGGACAAGTACATCGTGCGCGACATCCTGCCGCAGCCGTTTCACGCCGGCAGGTTCATGCATTACATCCTGCGCGTTCGAAACAGGATGACGGGCATCATGCAGGAGTACGGGCCGACGACCAAGCGGCCGGATGACGACCTGGTCTCGCTCGAGCTCAAGCGGCACCTGCAGATCTTGTTCAGAGAGTTCGCGGGTACTAGGTGCTGGATTCTGCCAGTGCGCTCGTTCGGTCAGCGTTGTCCTTCGTGCTGGGACAAGGTGCTGTCCAAGCGCACGCGTTCTGGTTGCGGCACCTGCTTCGACACTGGCTTCGTTCGCGGGTACTTGAACCCGGTCGAGGTCTGGCTGCAGATCGACCCAGGGTCATCCCTCTCTGAGCAGAATCAGAACACAGGCCCCACCCATCAGATGAACACAACGGCCAAGTTGCCGGACTTCGGTCTTGGCAAGCCGAGGGACATTCTGATTGAGGGGGACAACCGTCGTTGGCGTATCGGCAGTGTCAACTTCACAGAGCACAACCGCGCACCGGTCATGCTCGAGTATCAGCTGCATCAGATCCCTGAAGGCGACATCGAGTACAAGATCCCCGTCAACCTCGACGAAGCCTTGCGAGACATCCGTTTCAGCCCAGCGCGCAACTTCACCAATCCCTACAACCTCGAGAGCTTCCACAAGGAAGAGATCCCGAGGATCTATTCCATGTACGCGACCACGTACACGAAGATCGAGTAGTTTTGGCGCTGTTGTCGGTTGGGGTACATTGGTCGTAGGAGTACGGATGACCGCTCTGGTACGACAGACCCAAGACGGCGTGAACAGCGCGAGCTCGAGAGAGCAGCCGCTGCTCCATGTGCGCCGTATGTACACCGGGTTTGTTCAGGGCTTGTTCTACGCCGCCCCTCCCGGAAGCTATCACTGGGACCCGGACATGAAGGTCACCGAGCTCGTGGTGACCGACGAGAACCCGATTCAGGTAGATGTGGTGGGCAAGCGTCCCGCCATCACCTTTACTCGGGGGCCGGTTCAGTTCTTTGGCGTCGGTATGGACGACATGATCTCTTACGATGCCTCCACCGGCACGAAGAAGAAGTCCATTCTCTTGCCGGGTACCATGAGCATCAACTGTTGCTCCCGGAATGATCTTGAGTGCGAGTACTTGGCCGGAGTGGTGGCCGAGCAGCTCTGGATGCACCGCGAGCTCTTGATGCGTGCCGGCTTCTTCGAGATCGGCAGGAACTTCATGATCGGTGCCCCTTCTCCTGCCGGAAGTATCGTGGCAGGTGATTCCGCTGATGAGTGGTACGTTACGACCGTGACGAGCCCGTTTCACATCAACAGAACAGCGAGCTTCTCGCCGCTCAATACCCGCATCGCGCAGGAAGTGGCAGTCAGCTTGTCCACGTCCCCTAGCGTCGTCTCACACTCCACCTGGGGCCAGCGGGTTCCTGGCGGAGGATTGCAGCAGTACGAAGGTGAACAAGAAGAGGTGCTGCCGAAGGTGCCTCACCCGTTGGACCCGACCAAGACGGTCACGATCCGAAGCGTGTATCCGAACCGGCCTGGTATCCGTGCCCCAGCAATTCGGGGACGGACTATTCCCGTCGGACCGGGTACTGTGGAAGGATCCACCAAGCTGACGTTCAAGGTTTGAAAGGAGCCATCTCATGGCGGCAGAACTTCCGAGGCCTGGTGTAGAAGTCATCCAGGTGTTCCGTACGGTCTCTCCGACCGTTGTGACCCCCACCCTGGTTCCCTGCGTTGTAGGTGTGTGCAAGCAGGTCCTGGAGCTCTACACCCAGTCGTCGGCTGGCGCGAACCAGCTCAACACAGGTGCGCTGGCAGTACTGCCGGCAACTCTCACGGCCACGCCGGCGACTGGTTCCCCGGCTGCCTACACAGGGCTCAACGCGTTGGCGCTTGTTCTGTCCATCAACAACGGACCGGATGTCACCATCACGTTCTCCGATGTGGGCGGGCTTGGGCTGTCGCCTGCTTCGGTCGCCGCTCAGATCACGACGCAGTTCGCGACGAGCAAGATCACCGAAGCTGTCGCCGGGTACGCCGATGACACTCATACCATGCACATCAAGACGGTCGGGTCAGGAGTATCTCAGACCATCGAGATCATGGCTGGCACCGCCCAGGCGCTGCTGTCCATTCTCGGAGGTGCCGACCCTGGTGCGATTGGTTGGGCCATCGGTCGCGTCGCCCTTGGCGTGAGCTCGTACGCAGGCTGGGAGTTCTATCTGCCGTACATCAACCTGCCTGACCCGAACGGCAACTTGACCGAGCTCGTCATCGAGCCCGATACGGTTCGTTTCTTCTTGTCGCAGGGAGGGTCGACTTCCAACATCAAGGAGTTCTCGCGCACGCAGGCGTACTTGCGCCGTGGCGAGGGGCAGACGGCGGCAGTTCTGACTGGGTCGGCCGCGCTGGTCGTCGGCATGTACGGGCCGGCTGGGACGCTCGACGCCAAGACGCTTCTGATCAGCTTGAACGGCGCGACAGCTGTGACGGTCCTGTTCGGTACTGGTGCTACGGCACCGGCGGACGCCGAAGACGTGGTCCAGCAGATCAACGACGAGCTCGGCAAACACGTTGCCTCGATCTACGCGCCGGGCAGCGCGTACATTCGGCTTACCTCGACCAGTACTGGCCCGAACGCGACCGTGGCAGTCACTGGTACGGCGGCTGCGATTCTCGGATTTGTCACCCCCAACAACAGCGCGGCCGGTACGGCTTCTGTTGTGGCGGTCGACGACGGTGACAGCGACTCGCTCACCCCGCTCATCGACTGCACGGGCGAGGACTTCACTGCTGTCGCCACGAGCGCTGCGGTGGTTGGTCTTGTTGACCTGACGGGTCCAGGAGTACTGGCGTCACTCAGTGGTACCGAGCTCACGGTGTCGGTGGATGGAAAGCCGCTGCAGACCATGGCGCTCGGCACGTACCTCTCGGCTGTTGCTTTCCAGACCGCCGTCACGGCGTTCTTCGGCACCACGGTTCTGCAGATCGCCGGCGCCACCACACAGACCTTCACCTCTCTTTCTAGTGGCGAAGAGAGCTCCATCTACTTGTCTGGAGGCAGCGCGCTGCCGTTGCTCGGCTTGGTGCCGTACGCGCTGGCAACGATTCCGGCCACAGTGTGGCGCACGGCGGGTACGGCTGCAACCAGCTACCTGGCCATTGCCACGAAGAAGCTGCGCGTGAAGGTCGACGGAACAACCGTCGAGCACACCTTCGGCGCCGGGCCGTTCGCCAACTTCGCCGACGTGCTCGCCGACCTCAACGGCAACACCGCGTTCGCGGCCGTGGCGGAAGCGACCGATAACGGAACCGAGCAGATGATCCTTGCGTCCCTCACCGGCGGCAAGGATTCCTACGTGCAGATTCTCGCGGCCACGGCCGATGAGGCCTGTCACTTCTTCGGCTGGAACCCGAACGACATGTTCCAGAGTTACAGCTTCACCGGCGGCGGCTACAAGCCGGTCTCCGGCGATGACCTGTACGTGGACGGTGTTCTGATTGGCCGCATTCTCAAGGTCGCCCCCGGCAGCGTGGTCAACCGTGTGAAGCTCGACAAGGAAGTCACCATCGACGCGACGTACGGCGACAACTTCTACATGGTCGCCAAGAACCTGCCGAGGACGGGTGGTCCCACGCAGGAGCTCAGCGTCGATGGGTACGGCAACGCCACCGCAGCGGCGTTCGTCACGCGTGATACAACTGGACTTCCGGTCCTGGGTATCAACTCGACCGTCTACGTGGCGTACCGAGCCATCCGGCAGGACGTCACGGCGTTGGCCAGTCAGCCAGGTCTGCTTCGCTTCGACTCCACCACGCAGCTCGAGGACTCCATCGCGCCGATCACGGCGGAGAATCCGCTGGCTCTCGGGTTGTACTTCGCACTGCTCAATGCGCCGACCTGTCAGGTGACCGGTCTGGGCGTCGACGCCGTGTCGGCGGACGCGCCGTTCGGCACCGTCGAGGCGTTCACTCGCGCCGCCGAGTTCCTCGAGGCCTACGAGGTCTACGCGATGGCGCCGCTCACGCACGACGTATCGGTCGGCCAGGTGTTCAACACCCATGCGACCGCCATGTCGGAGCCGGAGAACAAGGGCGAGCGCATCGTGTTGTTCAACTGGTCGGCTCCTCAGTACGCAGTCGATGTACTGGTGGCTTCCGGCAACGGCAACAGCCTGGGTAGCGGCAGCGCCCAGTTCGATACTGGTGTCGGAAACCTCGGTGCCTTGTTGCTGGCCAACTCGGTGAGCCCCATCGGTACCATCCCGGTCAGCGCCGGCGTGTTCCTCGATATCTACAGCGACGACAAGCACTACAGTGTGGAATCGGTAGCTGGCGGAACTGTGACCATTCGTACGGCTTTTGGTCCCGGCGAGAACGACGACAGCTTCTACGCGACGGCGGTGCCGGCAGGTCTTCTTGTCGACGAGTTGTTCGCCATTCGTCTGCGTGGTGCTCCGCTGTCGACAGCTGGCATCCCCGACAAGCAGAAGATCGCCGAGACCTACCAGTCGATGGGCCAGGGTGTGCAGAACCGTCGGTTCTGGAACGTCGTGCCCGACCAGTGCGCAGCAACTGTCGGTGGCGTCGAGCAGGTGCTCGATGGCTTCTACTTGTGCGCTGCCATCGCCGGCATGATCGGGCAGAACTCGCCCCAGCAGTCGTTCACCAACTTCCCGATGACTGGCTTCACCCGCGTCATCGGGTCGAACGACTACTTCTCGAACAAGCAGCTCAACATCATCGCTGCCGGCGGCAACTACATCATCGTGCAGGACTCCCAGGGAGTGCCGCTGACTGCCCGGATGGCGCTCACCACGGACCTGACCTCCGTCGAGACGCGCACGGACTCGATCAACAAGATCGTCGACTACACCGCGAAGTTCATGCGCGGTGGGCTGAAGAACTTCATCGGTCGGTTCAACATCACCAGCTCGTTCATCGACACGCTCAGCCATGTCTGCCAGGGCTTGCTCGGGTTCCTTCAGGACACCGGCGTGCTGGTTGGGTCGACGCTGAACAACATCGTGCAGGACGAGAACAACCCGGACACGGTTCTCATCGACATTACCCTTGACGTTCCTTATCCTTGCAACTACATTCGTCTCACGCTTGTTATCTGATGAGAGTCTAATTCTCATGCAATCTATCTCTACTCATGGTATAAGAACTTCGAAGGGAGATCTTTGCCATGAGTACGAGACATCCTGGTCGTCCGGGGAAAACGGAAGAGCCGAAGCAGTGCAGGGCGGATGGTTGCTTGAAGCCCGCGAACGGACCCAAAGGGTTCTGTTTGACGCATTACATGTACACGCGTCGCGGGATTATCGACGAAGTGACGGGTATGCGCTTACGCGAGCAACAGCGTGTCGCAAAGTACACCGAAGCGAGTCGTTGTATTGTGGTTGGTTGCGAAGGAAATCCGAGAAGTCGGGGGATGTGCAACAAGCACATGCTGCAACGACAGGCAGGCATCCTAGACAGTCACGGAAATCAGCTTCGCGAACTGATGCCAACAGGGCGCAAAAGAGAACGGGATCGATGGGCTTCATCGACTCGCGACGGTTACATCTTGATTGTTGCGCCAGACGGTCATCCACACCCCCGTTCCGATGGCTCTCTTCTCGAGCATCGACACGTAGTGGAGCAAGCACTTGGTCGGTATCTCGAGGAGTGGGAGATTGTTCATCACAAGGATGGCAACAGGCAGAACAACTGCGTCGAGAACCTGGAGCTGCTGGATGGGCGTGCTCGGAAGAGTACAGGGCATGCACCTGGTTCGACGCTGAGCGAAGAGCAGACCAAGACAGCTCTCGATCATCTTCGTTTCAACGACCCAGCCGCGTATGCTCGGATCATCGCGGGACTACCGTGAACAAAGAGAAGGCCAACCGCCTTCTTCTAGCCCTGGACTGAACCATGCCTTTGACCAGTGCCGACATCGAGAGGATCCAAGACAGCTTCCGGAAGCATGCCGGGGTTGTTGCCTTCCAGGAGCTGACCGAGCCAGCCTCCATTGATCCCGTCGCTGTCATGCTGATGAAGAAGGCTGCCAGCGCTGATTCTGACATCTTCAGGATCGCACTGGAGCTTTCGCCTGGCGACCCGTTCGCCATGTACGAGACGCTCGGCGGTCAATACAATTTGGAGGACGACAACAATGCCCGGTAACTTCTCGGACTGGTCGCCGTACAGCGGCTACGTACAAGCAGGCATGGTCGACGGCGCCTACGCGAACGCAGGGTTCACTCTGCTCGCGGCTGGACCGCCCCGACTGGCCAACATCGGTGGCGCTTCCGCGTTCGCTGGAGCTCTGAACGCGACACAGAACGATATCGTCTTTCCCATCGGGATTGTGCAGAACTTCAACCTTTCGCACACCCGCAACTTCACCCGGCTCTTCGAGATCGGGTCGGAGCGTTCGTACTTCATCGCGGGTCGAACGATGGGTCAGATTGGTCTCGGGCGTGTGTACTACCACGGTGCGTCGCTACTCCGGGTGCTGTACGCGTACTACGCCGACCAAGTTCCTCCGACGCTCGTCGGCTCGCTATTCGACAACCAGGGGCAGCGGTCCATGTCGAACCCTCACGATGTTGTCATTCCCCCTGGGTACGACAACATCTTCCTGAATCTGGCGTCCGACTTGTTCATGCAGCCCATCGGTCTGCTGCTCTACATCCGCGACGTGAACAACCAGACGCTGTCGGCGTGCTACTTCGAGGCGTGCTACGTCCCGAACCACTCATGGATGACGGACAGCCAGGGTGTGCTCATCCAGGAGCAGGTCGGCATCCAGTTCGAGCGCGCGGTACCGGTGGCTGTCACGGTGCCGACGCTCATCCAGAACTCCAACGCCGGAGGGGCCAACCAGACCTTCCCGGGCGTTCCGGTGGGATGAGGTGACCAATGGCGACTCCGTTCTCCCTTGAAGGAACGCTGACGATGCCGGAGGGGGCAAACCTTCCGGCAGAGCCGCTTCCGTTTGCTCTGGCCAGTCAGTACACCTCCCGTGTGGAGTACGAGCTCGACTTGCCTGTCGCAGCGGGCACCATCACCCTCGACTTCGGCACGCTCCCTGCCGCCGGCGCCAAGGCCATCATGGTCCTCTACGACGCGCAAGCCAGCGCGGCCCCGGTGGAGTTCTCGTTCAATGCTTCCGCGACGCCGCTCGAGCTCTCGCAGGGCGGCTTCATCATCCTCGCATCACCGACTCCAGTAGCGGGCGTGACCAGCATGTCCGTAGATCACACGACCACCGGGCACCTCCGCATCTGGATTCTCGGATGAAAAGGAGCTTCTGTTGTCCACGGCTGACTCTCTGCTCGAAATCGCCAAGAATCTAGGTCCTGCGCTGACGGGCGTTGCCGGTGCGGCAGCTACACTTTGGAAGACGACGCACAGTATCTTCAATCGGCTGAAGGTGCTGGAAGACAAAGCGGATCAACACAGGGTTCGATTGCAGAGTATCGCTGTCGGTCTAGCAAGTCTTGAGTCCCGCCTTCTCAGCAACGACAACAGCACCAAGACCCTCGACGCTGGTTACGATGAACATGAGCGGGGTCTGTCTTCCATCCGAAGTCAGCTGTCTTCCTTCATAACTCAAGCCCATTTCGCCAAGACCCTCGAAAGGCTTGCTGCGGCTGAGCGACGTATGTCTGAGGTCGATGAAGAGATCGACCGATTGGACAAGACGCTCATCAGCTTCGCCAAGGAGCAGAACGAACAATGGCAAGGAATCAATCGGTCTCTCGGCCAGCTCGAGGGGTTCATCAGAGCGAGTCGGGTATCAGTACACGACGGCGAATGACCTGTGCGGGTTGCGCCGAGTTCTTGCACAATCATTGTCACGGCAGCAGTGACGACGAACCTGTGCCCGATGATTGTGTGAATGTGGCCTTCTGTTCTTCCGACCAGGTCGAAGAACTGAGGAAGACGCAGAAAGAAGTACGCAGTCGTGCAGACGGACTGGTGCTTCTGCTCAAGAACTACCGTCCGCCCAAGACGGCGTGATAGAACTGTGGCATGGGCGTGCACGAAGGACTGAGCAAGATCTACGGCACCGAGGATGCCATCATCAAGATGGCCATCGGTGGCGGGTACCTGGGTGCGATTGCCGGTGCACTGGCGGGCAAGTCAGCTTGGCAGCAACAAGAAGAAAATAGACGCAACGCTGAGCTGATGACTCAGGCGATCCGGGCGCAGCTGGCCCGGCGCAACGCCCCCATCTACGAGGGGTTCAGGTCTGGTCGCGTGGTTCCAACTTATGGTGGCACCTACGACGAGATGATGCACCTCGCGAGCGCCATCGGAGCTGACCTGGCGATCTACAAGGAGGCTGGTATCGGCGGTCCTGGTATCTTTGGCAGTTTGGTCAAGGGGATCGGCGGGGCGGCCAAGTCGGTCATGAAGATGCCCACCGTGCAGGGATTGAAGGGGCTCGGCCAAGGCATCGGTGCTGGCGCCAAGAACCTCGGTGGTTCTCTCATGCGCGGAGCGGCTGCAGCACCCGGCGCAGCAGGCAGAGGGATTGGTGGCCAGCTCTTGCAAGGCAGCACCTGGGCGCAGCAGAAGATGCAGGGCGGTATGGGCGCCGCGAAGTCCTGGGGATCTGGACTACTACAACGTGGCCAGCAGGCTTTCGGGGACGCCAAGCAGGGGTTGCAGCAGCGTGCGCTGACAGGTCAGTATCATCTTCAGCGCGCTGGCCAGCGAGCGGAAGGCGCTATGACCAGGGCCGGCAACCGTATCGAAGGAGCTCTGGGCGGCGAGCCGAAGTCTTACATGGGGCCGTCGACCGCCATCAGCCCGGAGGCTCGGCGCGCGGCTGCGCAGACCAGGCTCCAGGGAATGCAGCAGAGAGGTGCGGCGGGCAAGCTCGAGACGCCAGGTACTCCTGCGCCGGCGGCGCCGCCCGCTGCGCCACCTCCCAGTAATCAAGCGGCTGTGCCAGCCGCGCAGCCCAAGACAACCAATCCTGCGCCGGCAGCACAAGCTCAAGCCGAACCGCAGCCTGGTCAGGGAGCTCCTTATCGTCAGCCGCCGCAGCAACCGCCGCCGGCAACTCAGCCGCAACCTCCGCAGCAGCATGCTACGGCACAACAACCGGCGCCTCCTGCTCCACCAGCGCAGCCAGTTCAGGCAGGACCCTCTGCACAAGGTGCGGCTGGGACGCCGCCGCCGGCGCCGCCGCCCACTCCTCCGCCTACTCCTCCGGCGGGACAAGGTCAGCCTGTGACGTCGCCACAACCAGTAGCGCAGGCAACAGTCGGACAGCCAGTAGCTTCCACTGCGCAAGCAGGACAAGAAGGCCCAGCGATCTCACCCAACCAGCAGGCTCAGCAGGGCTTCGACTTGGGGAAGGCCTGGGATAGAACCGGACTGTCCAATGACAGGTGGAAGTACAAGTTGCCGATGCTGGCTGGTGCAGGTCTTGGTGCCTACGGGTTGTATCGCGCAGGCAAGGGCGCGTTCAACTGGTTGGGGCAGGAGTCTTCTCCGATGCAGTGGGGAAATTCAGGGCTACAACCAGCAGCTTCTGTAAATGAATGGGGTGTGGCGCAGCGGTAGTGAGCGTCTTCTTGCTGCACACACCCTCGTGTATGATGACTTTGCTTCCGGTTGACGCCGGATTTTGGATGAGAGCCAGGAGAACAACATGACTTCTAAGGCGATGCGTGGGATGGGGCCGCAAGTTCCTCACCTGGCCAACAAGCCGGGTGGCCTTGCGGGAGAGATTTGGGATCTTCGTAACGACGCTGACGGCGCGTTCCTTCGGGTCGAGACCCCGGGACACGGCGGCACAGGCGTCGTGGCCGTGGACGAGTGGGTCAATCCGCTCGCGGCTGATGACGACTACGTCAAGACCTTGGTGTCGTGCGCAGCGACGGCCACGACCATCACCGCGATGACCAACGCCACGTTGCCCCATGCGCGCAACCTGACGTGCACCTTCGACGTGACGGGTGTAGGCGAAGGCGAAGTGGTCATCACCGGCACGGACATCAACGGCGACGTGATTCATGAGCACTTCGCGGTGCCTGCAGGCGACGCTGTGGTCACGGGAACGAGCGCGTTCAAGACCGTCACCTCGATCCTGCTCCCCGCCCTGACCGTGGGCATGACTGGGCAGGACGTGAAGGTTGGTTCTGGTCTGTCTCTCGGTCTCGGCTCCAAGGTCAAGCTGCGCAACACGCTGGCTGCCGTGCTCGTCGAGATGGAAAGCGGCGTTCCCGTCGGCGGTGCTGGTGTGGCCGCCACGCCCACCAATCAGGCAGCTACCGCTACCGGCCAGAGCGTGGCTATGGCTGGGCACGTTCGCTACGTGAACCCCATCGCCGCCGAGCTCATCAGCATCTCGGCTGATGCCCTGATGGCGAACGGTGCGCGCGTCCTTGTGGGTCAGCCGGACTTCCCCCGCAAGCTGCAGATCCGCATCACCGACGCAGACAACAGCGTGACGGGCGACGTCAATCTGGTCGGAGTGGCCCCAGATGGCACAGCGATCAACGAGACGTTCGCGTTGACCGGTGGCACCCGGACCATGACGACGTTCAAGGCGTATCAGTCCCTCACCAGTGCGACCATTGTTGGTATCGCTGGTGCCATCGCCGGGGACAATATGAGCATCGGCGTGAGTGCTGATCTCGGCCTACCGGTACCCGCCGCTGTCGCTACCATGGCGGTCTACAAGACGCTAGTCGATGACGTCAACGAGACGGTGGCTGGTGTAGACGCGACGGCCCAGTCCGTGGCCCCTACGACTGCTCCCAACGCTGCGCACGACTACGATTTCTACTTCCGCTACACTCTCGTTCCGGTGCAGAACGCGCACAACCACACGCAGAATGCGCACAGCCACGGCGGCACGACGCCCGGCACGGTGAGCACGTCGGCGGCTGGTCTGCCCAACGGTCTGTACACGCCGACCAACGCCCCGAACGCTGCTCGAGACTACTGCCTGGTCTACGAGCGCGACCTCGCCTGATCTTTCCTCTTGACCTACCCCTAGTATCTGGTAGAACCCCCTCCAGTCCGAAGCCTACGGGCGGTCTGCGGTCTGACGGCCGTACCACTTCTCGTCGAACAGGACTCAGCTGGAGCCCGCGCACTCACAAGGTTCGTGGGCTTTGGTGTTTCTGGGGCTAAGAAGAAGGTATGCAGTCCCTTCTCCTGTCCGGCCATTGCAGCTCGGATTATTTCTCGTTGAGGGTGGCACCAAGCACCAGCCCGAGAACTACTTGCTTCGAAGCC
>JFJP01039555.1_pt1 | contig 13690 bp, 19 predicted proteins | sample 431651 | NCBI WGS metagenome assembly JFJP01 (sample SAMN02602958, study PRJNA72255) | Microbial mat metagenome, whole genome shotgun sequencing project. | biome: fresh water; feature: sink hole; material: water; isolation source: purple microbial (photo- and chemosynthetic) mats found in...
ATAACATGGTGGAATCTAATCGAACGTTCTAAGCAATATGCTAAAGACCAATTCGAGAAGACTAAAAACGAGGCAATAAAGTACAACCAGAATCCTGGCGAAAAGTACGTGCGAGCAATGTATCAAGAATTAAACCAAACTGCGGAAGATGCCTACTTGCTATTGCAGAAGCTAATCTGTATCAAGCTATCAAAAATGGGTAAACACAAATATTGGGAAGGTGCCGCAGTCAATCTAATGGATGCCTTCAACTACCAAGCCAAAATAAACAATGCGTATAACCAGCTCAAGCCAAACGAAAAACTACCGGACACAACACCAACCGTAAAGACGCAAGATTTTGCGTCTCCACGGGATGCATCTCCACAGCCAGAACCGTCTTCGCAAATCAGAACATGGTCAAACTTCATAACCAGATTCACTCTATACAAAACTATCTGGACGAAACAAAAATAAAAATATTTGAGAGCTACACCGGCAAAAAAGTCATCGCAAATAGCATCAGTGGGATCAGGCAGGAATTTATCGACTATGTAACTCCCAAACTCCCCAACTGAACAACTGAATAACTAAAGAACAAAAATGACACTAGCAAAAATAAATTATGCAAATTGGTTAACTGTTCCTATATTACAAAAATAAAATAGCCAATTTGAAAATCTATTCGGCAGTTATGCTATTTAGAAAAAGTGGTGAGTTACTAAATGACGTTCAAATAGATTCAATCTATTTCGATGAAACCAACATTCATAGTTTAGGAAAGGCATCTTTGGTATCGGACCTTGTGTCCAATGAACTACGGTTAATGCAGTTTTCAGTCTACGGTTATCTGGATAATTTACTGAATCCGGATAATTACAGATTTGTAAAAAAGCTAATGTATCTATGGGGAATGTCACAGCGAGACATTATAACTAACATAGCTTTCGAACTGGAGAGTTGTTTTTTTGTAATCGATCTTTCCAATAAAGAAATATTATTGAAACACTTGGAAGTATCACGTAATGAAAAGTTGCGATACATGAAGAGATACAAAGAGACGCTTGATCATAGTGTTGATACCGATAGGGTAGTATTGGAATCTAAGGTCAAGAAACTGAGCCTAAAATACAATCAGCTACTAATTCCATTTAGGTCTTTGATAATTAAAAACATAATTGGAAAGCTAAACAGCAATACAGGCACGGACTATCTGATCCAAGATATAATTTCCGAAATCATAATCACCTACACGATAGCACTAAGAACCGTCCACTATTCAATAAATTTATGGAACGGTGAACTAACCGGAATCAGTTATAAAAACATAGAATTAAGCACAAAAGGAGATGCAAAATGAATCAATCAGACTTCCCAAAACAAACAGGTATTGTGAGAGAATTATTTCTACTCAACTTTCTGTTTCCCTTGCTAATTATAGGTATTGCATTTTTTGCAACAGCTAGCTTGTTACCGGACACCATAAAATGCAAACGCAACAGGCAAGATGCAAAACCCATCACGCTAAACGGAACGATCATCGAGGCAAACGAAACCGGATGGTCAAACTACAAACAGGAATACGTCTACAAAATCAAACTCGACAATGGCATCGCAATCACCTACCAAGGCATCTGTTCAATATACGAAAAACCAAAACAAGATAAGTATAGTAAAGCCAGACATCGAAGCAACGCATTTAACGGTATAGTAGAAAGCAAATGAGTGACCTATCTGAAAAACAAGCTAAATTAAAGGAACTCATCCGGCAAACCGAAGCAGAGCTAAAGGAACTAAACGACGGCTATACAAACACTCCGAGCGAACTACCATTGATAGCCGTCTATTCCATCGTTCCCATAGCAGTAATGACAGTCATAGCCTATATAATCAAGTGGCTATTAAACAACTAAATGCCCTTGCTAATTTTCTCTAACGCATAGATAAATTTAGAAGCCTCTTTCGTGTTCAGTTCATCAATGGAAGATTTACCTAAAATTCTTTTTAGTAAATCTTCTTTCTTGTAATCCTTTTTAGATAAAATATCTGCCAGTAAAAACTGAACCTTGTTTGTTTGAGCAAGGCTGATAGGTCCGGCTTCTAACCAAACCGGGCGTCGCTTCTTTTTCGTCTTAGAAATAGAGCTAATCAAAACAATAGCCTGTTCTTTAGAAAGCTCTCTGATACTACTCTTGCTAAATCTTTCATAAATCATAGAGTGCAATAGATCGCTATCTATACCCTGTTGTTTAGTTACCGTATAGATTTTTTTGATCTGCGGGTTAGTGATGGTGTTTCTTGCAATGTTCATAAGAATATTATATACCAAATAATATATAAGTCTTGCAATTTGTCACAAGACAGTAAAAAAAATGCTTTTCAAGTTTTCAGTAAACGGTTAAAATTTAGACATCACCTCAAATCAAGGAACAAATGGCATACGGTAAAAATGTAATAGAGAGAGCAAAATCCTTATATATCTTGGGTGATGCATCTAAGGACTTTTCTGATGGCGGTCTAAACTACGAACAGATCGCATCTATACTAAAGACAGATTATCCAAAAATTACATCCAACACAATTAAAAACTGGGCAGAAACTCCCGACGAGCACAATGAAACATGGGAAGATAAACGCAAGAGAAAGCTACAGCAAGTAGAACAGAAAATGCTAGCAAAGGCAGATAGCAGATACGAAATAATGTATTCTCAGGTATCAAAGTTGTCCGATCTGGTATACGATAATATCGAAAAGAAACTAACCGATAGCTCCATAAATACAACCGTAAACGATTTTGTAGGTTTGCAAAAGTTTATATTGCATTTAGAAGAGGCAAAAAACAGACAATGGAACCCTAATGGAATCGCAGAACAATTACTGAAAGTTTTTTACAGCGATAAGAAAGTGGCAAAGGTATTAGATGAACGGATGCCGTTACTGGCACCTAAAATATATGCAATCTTAAACGAAAAGCCTCAAGAAAAAGAGGTGACCGAATGAGCCATAACAAAGACAAAGAATTTCTCCAAGCAATCTTAGATAAGAGCAAGCTCTATAAAAAGACAACATTGGAAGAATTTATGCTAACCAATATCTTTATAAAATCTTCCAGAGGCGTAAAGCCATATAGCTTTGATGGATACGCATTTTATAAAGATATAGTTAGAGGAAGCTCTAATCATCCAAATATAATATTCTTAAAAGGTGCTCAAATCGGATACTCTACTTATGCACTGGGAAGAATTATCTGGAAAATATTGGGAACATCATACAAAGCGGGCATTTACTTTCCATCGGACGTGTATATGAAAGATTTCTTTCAATCACGCGTAGTTCCACTCATAGAAACCAGTCCGTTTTTAAAAAAGACGGTGTATAGAGAAGACGGTGATAGAGGACGCTTATTTAATACCAGACAGGTAAAACTGGACGACGCATTTCTGGTAATGAGGGGTTCTTGGACTAAAATGGGTGTGAAGTCGGTAGACCTTGATGTAGTAATGTTAGATGAGGTAGATGAACACGATCCGGAAAACATCGAATTTATAGCAGACAGGCTATTAGCTTCCGAAGTAGGATGGATGGTATCCGGCTCTCAACCATCGTTGCCCGAATATGGAATCCACCAAAGTTTTTTAAATTCGGATCAACACTATTGGTTGATAAAGTGCGGAAAGTGCAACGAATGGAATGACCTAATAGCCAGATTCATAGAAGACCAAGAATCTATCTGGAAAATAGAAAGCAAGAATGATAAAATCAAAGCACACTATGCCTGCAAGAAATGCAGTGCAAAGCTGGATAACCAGAAAGGACAATACGTACCCAAGTTCAAAAGTGAAAAAAGAGGATACCAAATCTCACAGTTATTTGTAGGAAATTATGAAAATGTAGATAAGCCAACACAAATCTATTTGAAGTACATTGACTCTAAGGGCAGTACAACCAAACGAAAAAACTTTTGGATATCCTATATAGGACTACCCTTTTCAACAGACGAAGAAAAGCCACTGACCTTAGAAGTGATTCACAAGAACGAAGGGCTTATGGGTTTAAAAACACATTCGGACAGTTTCACATTCCACGGTGCAGACCAAGGAGATACGGTTCACGCAGTATTCGGAGAACCGGCATCCAATGGAAAAATCAGAATCATCGGTTTATACAAGGGGCATATCTTGGACGAAGATCGCTACATGAAATCACTACAACAATATAACGTATTTTCCGGTGTTATCGATGCAATGCCAAATCGAAACTGGTCAATTAAAATGGCACTTAGGTTTAACGGACTAAAGATACAATTCTTTTCCAAAAAATACGCATTGAACGAGGAGGTCTTTCCGGGCGAAGAAACTGTAGAAGTAATCAAGGTCAACAGAGACGAATCTTTACAAGATACTGTAGATGCAATCAAAAACGGAATGTTCATATTTCCAAATACAAACTTGCTAAACCCGATAGACCTAGCGCTATACGAAGAATTTAAACACCACCTGACCATGCTGATCAGGGAAAGAGGTGAGGACGAGAACGGAAAGTCTTTATGGCAGTTTAAAAAGAAGGTTGCTAACCACTTTGGCATGGCACTCAATTCAATGAGGCTTGCCGTCTTAGGTGGAACCGATACAATTACACAGGCGGTGTTTTAATGAAATTTTGGGAAAAGGTCAAAAGTTTTTTCTATCGTTCTAGCGTGATGGTAACTGCACAGTTTTCTAAAAACAAAAGTTCATTCAATTCAATGAACGAAATGGTAAATCCGAGCTTTCCCTTTGAGGCAATCCCCCAAATCAAAGAGCTTGCACTTACAACACCCGACCTTACGCAAACCGTAAAAAGAATGATAGCATTAGGAAACACCGGAATCAAATGGGATGTGACAGGTGTTAGCGAAAAACAATATGAAACCATCTTAAGAGAAATAGACGCATTCCTAGATTCGCAAAATGGAATCGTAAACAGGCTAATGCGACAAATTATAATTACAGGTGCAATGAGTGCGGAGGTCATACATTCCGACGACATGGGTTCGGTAGAAACTGTAAAACTGTTGTCGGTAGAAAAAATCAGATTCAAAAAAGAGGAAGAAAAATACACTCCTTATTATATAAAAGATGGATTTGAAGTCTCACTAAATCCGGAAACATATACTTACGAACCGATAGAAACAGACGAAGACTGTCCGTACGGAATCCCCCTATTCTTAGGTGCGCTAACATCCCTATTGACATCACTAACAATAACAGATAACGCAAAAAAATTGATAGAAAAATGGGGATTAATGGGTTTCATAACGTTCACCAAAAAGAAGCCGAACCCAAAGTTCGGGCAAGACTGGGAATCTTACAACAAAGAACTAACCAAGCACTTATACGAAATCAAGAATGCGTTTGAGGCAAATAAAAACACCGGGTTCATAGCAACCTACGACGATACAAAAATAGAACACCATAGTATTGCAACATCCGATAGCTCAAACGGATACGAAAAGATATATCGATCTATGGAAGAGCAGGTATCTAGCGGATTAGATATCGATCCTGCACTGTTGGGAAGAACTTACTCTACTACAGAAACGTATGCAGGAATGGTATACAACGCATTCCTATCGAAAATGGGAAATATACGATATCCTGTGAAACGCTTTTTGAAAAAGTGTGTTACCATGCATCTGTTAGCAAAGGGATATAAGTTTGAATCCATCCAAGCGGAATGGGGCGAGCCATACTCTATGGAAAAACAAAAAGATGCGGAAGTAAAAAAGATACAAGAGGAAGCGTATCAGGTCAAAGTAGATACATTAATCAAGTTATATAACCAAGGCATATTAGATAACCAAGCAATAGCCAATGAACTTGGATACGAAAAACCCTATTCAAAAACACCCATCCAAACAACAGGGTTAGCTGAAAAAAAGCCCTAGCCCGCATCGGGCAAATTCCCTTCGACTACAGCACAGACGCTTTGCAAAGCGTCTCATGCTGCACACCTGTGGAGACACAAGATTTTGTGTCTCAACAAAGTGCAAACCTTTCAATATGGACAAAGCAAGAGCAGGAAATCTACCAAACCATAGAAGAAAACTTTACAACACAGTTTCAACTAAGCTATGAAGAAAAAGTAAAGAGTCTACTGTCCGAACTATTAAAATTGGATATATCCAAACCGAATATAACAGAATACATCATAAAACAAATAGAAGATGAACTGGGTGTAAAATTCACAAACTCACAAAAAAGAGCATTTACGGACACATTAAATGAGGCGTGGAAACAGGGGCAAGACTACAAAAATCCTGAAACAGATAGCAACCCGGAACCGTTAAGTTTTAACAAAATAGCACTAGACTTTTTCCAGAAAACCCTAAAGATAGATGTAGGAGGGCAGTTCAAGGGAACGAAAAATAACTTCACAGAGGCAGTAAAAGAAGCACTGAAAACGGGAGATATAAATAGTGCCATAAAATCCTTAGAAGAAAAACTCTTAGGAAAGCTGGATAAAGAAGGCAAACGCATAAACAGCGAAATAGTCACCAAGCTAGACTGGATAGTAAGAGACAACGTGAATCGTTCCAGAACCTTCTCTCGCTCACTACGGATGGAACAGGTAGGCATAACCCGCGTACAGATATTGGCTATCATGGACCAAAGAACGTCCCACATCTGCAAATCCTTAAATGGAAAGACAGTAGAACTAAAAACCGTAAATGCCTACATTAACGAATTTATATCCGACGACCCGGAACGTGCAGGTTTCTGGAACGATAGAAAAAACCCGACGGTAGAACAGGCAAAAGCCCTAGACTTAGATAACCTAACCGGAGATGAAGTCTTAGCTCATCTAGGGCACAAAGCCCCACCTTACCATCCCCGATGTAGGACTACATTAGTAGTAAGCACAAGAGAAACCGTAGCGGCTAAAACCATAGAAGATGCAAAAGAAATAGCAAAAAAGGAATTTGGAGTTGACGCAAATTTTGGAGGAAAGGAAAATTTATCACTTGCCAACCATATCAATAAAGGCTTATATGAAGCAAGAGACAGAGGAATAAAAATGCCGGAAGAAATAATATTCAATCAGGATATTGTAAGGAAATACTATGGAAATCAGGAATCTGAAGTACCTGCTATATTTTTAGAACCAAAATATTCGCCTAACAACAAAACAACTATAGCCATCAATGACAAAAATGAATACTGGAAAGACCCAAAGAAAAATGCTTTTCTGGATCATCAAAAAGATAAATATGATATTCGAAGAAGCTCTACAGACAATGAATACCATATAATAATTCATGAACTATCGCATTTTAACCATTATTCAAAAAATGAAAAATCTTATAGAGATAATAAAACCTTTAATTCTGAAGAAAAAGAAAAAATTATTAATAAAGTCAGCGAATTAGCCACGTTGAATAGTAGAGAATTGGTTGCCGAAGTAAATACTGGAATATCATTCGGAAAGAAATATGATGAAAAGATAATGAAGCTATATGAAGAATCAGGAGGTTTTTAATATGTATATTCGTATAAAATGTTTCTACTGCAAACACTACAATTCAGAAAAAATTCAAACTTGCAAATCCTTTCCTGAAGGCATTCCAAGAGAACTGTTTAAAATCTATCTTCCGGATGATAAAAATGCAATATACCACACCAAACCCTATCCCGGCGACAACGGCATACAGTTTGAACCAATAGAAGAAAATACTTGACGTTATTTGAAAAATATTCAAAACTTAAATCATGCTACACATTTATAAATTAGATAATAGTAAGCAACCAATAGCCTGTAGCTTTACTGAATACATTGAGTTTATAAACAATAAAGAAAATCAAATCAGTAAAACCAGAGTCAACGGATATGAAATATCTACAGTATTTATAGGCTTGGTTGCTTTCTTTGAAACAATCGTGCAAAAAGGCAATGAAACCATCTGGTTCTACAGGAGCCACTCATACAAAAAAGCAATGGAATCTCATGATATAGCTATTGAAATGGTAAAAAACAAACGAAAAGTAGACCTATGGACAAACAATCTCTTATAGAAAAAATAGAATCCATTATTTTGGAAACAACAGAAAGCACCGCATTTCGGAATTGGATACTTAGTGGACAAATACTGATGCAATACGCAGGAAAAAACAGCAAGTTTTATAAGGAATATGAAAATTCAGAATTCCAAACATTGAGAGAACAAAGACAATTATACAATGATGAAAAATCCTACTTAATCAAAGAAATCATGGGTAGCTACATAGATTATCTGAAAAGTGGTGTGGATAATGGAATGCCCATTGAACAAAAAGCAGAATTAGACACCCTTTCAAGGATACTCAATCAAGCAGAAATACTAATGCAAGACAATAATGTAAACCCTGCTGTAATATCCATTATCATAGGCGCCGCATTAGAAGACTACTTGAGATGTTGGGTTGGGGATATCAATAAGATGGATGAAATCAAAGGCGATGGCTCAATAGAAAAATACAAAAGTGTCTTATATGCAAATCGGTTAATAGAAAAACATGAAATGAAAAACATAGAAGCAATAGCAGCAAGAAGAAATGAGGCTGCTCACGGAAATTGGGATAAAGTCGGAAATAAAGAATCGGTAATCATTGATTATGAGAGGGTTAAGCTCATAATAGAAAAACGACACTATCCCAAAAACCACTACTTGTAATTTGTCACAATGCAGTAAAAAAAACGCTTTTCATGTTTTTCAAAAAAACGTAAACTCTTGAAAAGGGCAATAGGATGTATCAAAAACAAACGTTCAATTTTGATGGAAAGACCGGAAGAGTCACTCTAAGAGGCGAAAATAGACCCAGTATCAAAGCAACAAACTGGAAAGAGGATGGAGACTATCTAATCGTTCCATTCAGAATGCTTTCTGCAAGTCTAATAACAGACTATTGGATAGACTTCTCAGCTCAGGGCTTATTAGAAAAATCAGTAGCATTATTCGATAATGTCACAATATACCCAGATCATTATCCATCTATCGAACGTTGGTTGGGCGTAACAACCAATGCAAGGTTTTCAACAGACTCAATTGCAGGCATAGAATCAGACTTCAAAATAGACACAGTAAAGACGCCTCATGTAACAAGAGGTTTGAAAATGAACCCACCTGCCATCAAAGCGTGTTCAGTCGGAATTGCATTTGACGCAAAGCCCTCTCACGACTTCGGAAGCAAATACAAGTTCTACGATAGGCTTGGTGAAACCGTAGACGGCAGCGTAGTCCGGTTCATAGTAACTGACATATTAGAAGTATTTGAAGTAAGTCTGGTCTATGCAGGAGCTGATCCAAACGCTACTGCCCTTACAAAAAAAAACACGATAAACCTTACAAAAAAGGAGGACAAAAAGTTGATAATAGTAACCAACGATCAGGTAACAAAGTTACACTTAGACCCAAAAGATTTCAATCTTACTTTATCTAAGGAAGCCGAGCTAACCGATGAACTGGCAGGAAATTTAATTAGCCAAGCAGCAGAAAAAGTATCCGCTTTTGAAAAGAAACTGGTATCCGAAAAGCAAATTTTAGAACAGGCATTACTAAAATTAGGCATCAGAGAACTATCAGAAATAGAAAGCCTAAAAGAGAAATTGCAAATTTCTGAAAAGCTATTGAGCAAAGAAAGAGAGCTTGCACTAAAGTATTACAGACAATGCAACGTAAACGAGGTGTCACCGGAAATAGAAACCCTAATACAAAATTCCAGTTACGAACAGGCAATCGCATTTTCAACGCAATACAAAAAGATATTGGAAAACAAGTATCCTAAAAACGAAGCGGGCATCCGTTCCTCAGTGCCGGATACCGAGGCACTAAAAACAAACAAAAAACTATCGGACTATAAGGAGATATAATGAAAGACGTATCATTAGTCGGCATCTTAGAAGAACAAAGAATCACACTTTTGCATGCAAACTTAACAAAAGCAGACGAGGGAAAGCCATGCAAAATATCAGCCAATCAAACAGTATCATTATGTGCAGATGGTGACGAATTTGTAGGAATCATATCCATAGTAGAAACAAACGCATGTTCGGTACAGGTTACCGGTTCTATCGAATTGCCATACACCGGAACAGACCCCGCATTAAACAAAGCGGGCTTGTTAGCAAACGGTGCCGGTGGAGTAAAAGCAGATGCAAACGCAACAAAATATCGGTCATTAAAAATTGATGCAACCGGAAAAAAGGCAACATTCATATTATAATAAGGGGGAGTAATTATGCCAACAGTAACAAAACTAAAACTAGAAAAAGACATGCACAAAGAAGCATCTTCAAAAGGAATTACCTTTACAGAATTTCTATCCGAAATAGATAAAGGAAATTACGAAAAGGAACTATCAGAAATGGATGCCTACCAAAGGCAACTAGTAGCGTATGATATAAAAATCAACGGAAAGAATGCATCTTTAGTATCAGACTTCTTCAGGACATCAGACTCATCCGTACTATTTCCTGAGTTTATCAACAGAAACCTATTGATAGGCTTAAACCGTTCAAAGATGGAGGCAACCGTAGACGACGTTATATCAACAACCAGTTACATAGATGCATCATCTTATAAAACCATAGCCGTAGATTTTGAAAACTCAGACTTCGACTACAAAAGAGTTTCCGAAGCCAGCAATTTTCCGCGTGTCCTATTAAAGACCAAAGAAAAGCAAGTGCCAGTTGTCAAAATAGGGCTATCCTTTGAATCCACCTACGAATCTATCAAGTTTGCAAAACTAAACTTGGTCGCAAATCTATTTCAATTGATAGGACAAAAGCTAGGGAAAGACATAGTATACGAATCTCTCATGGTATTGCTAAACGGAGATGGAAACCTAAACCCCGCAGCAGACATGGACGTAAAGACATCCGGAACATTGACATTTGAAGACCTGCTAGACCTCGAAATGGCATTTGAAAACTTTGAAAGTGAAACATTGATAGGAAACAAATCGGTAATGAAAAAAGTCTTATTGGTTTCCGAATTTAGAGACCCACTCATTGCCAGCGATTTTCTAACAAAGGGAACTCCCACAACTCCATTTGGAAACAAGCTAAAAATCAATTCAAAGCTACCCGATGGAAAACTAATGGCATTCAATAAAAAAGCGGGCATAGAAATGTTGGAAGTTCGTGCAATGAGCTTGATAGAAACAGACAAAATCATAGACAAGCAGATGGAACAGACTGTCATCAGTAAGATGGTAGGCTTTAACAAAATCTATGCAGATTCAGCATTCGTATTAAACATATAAGGAAAAGAAAATGACAAAAGTAAAAATCAAACTGCATCCAAAGTTAGCAAAGAAAGGCTTGGGCTTCTATGACCCCGAAACAAAGAAGACCATAAAACACAAAGACGGTGAAACAATCACAGTAGAACAAACACCGTTCATAGTATCTAAAACTCAAACAGGAGAAATTATCGTAATCGAAACAATAGAAGACTCCAAAGAAACCAAAGAAGAGGCTAAGAAAGGAAAATAGCTTATGCAAAATGCACTTTCGGACTTAAAATTATTAGTAGGAATTGAAGGCTACGTATTAGACATGGACGATACCAAAACATTAACGTCCGGAAAAACTGTATTTGAAACCTACATAGAAAGTGCCTCATTAGAATCAGAAAAAACTATGCAAAGCTGGGGTGTAGATACAACAAACGCTACACCGGAAGTCCTTACCGCAGAAGTCCTTTTAGTAAAGGCAAGCATCATAGAAAGCATGGGTTTTCAAGATGCCATAGACCCGCAAAATATCAAAGTTGGAGATGAAAGCAGATCATATCTCAAACTATCTCCGGAAGAAAGGGGGAGTAAATCAGCCTACTTTAAAAACAAAGCGTATTACACAATATTTGGAAAATATCCATCAGAGGCAATCGGCGTATTATGAGTGCAACATCACAACTGAAAAAAAGTTTTAAAAAACTAACAACCAAGCAAATCACTATACTAAAATCCATAGAAGAAAGTGGAGAGCTAACTGCACTCAAAACAAAAACCTATACACCGTTAAAAATAGTTAATTGTTATTGGAAAGAAACAACCGACTCTGCAAACACCGAACATGGAGAAGTCCAAGAATACACAGGCAAAATATTAATACTAACAGAAGACATACAGGATATACGAACAGAAATAGACCAAACCTGTAGAATCATTTCAAAACCTATATTGCCGGAAGACACTTGGAGTAATACAGAAGAATGGATAATACAAACCATCACGCCTAAATACTCAGTGGATAGCTTTCACGTAATAGAAATAGAGGCAAGGTTGCCAAAAGAAGGGAACAGGGTCAGGATATGGTAAGTTATACAGACACGTTCGGACCGATGATATTTAGAGCAGTCAAACAACTGCAATCCGCTATGGAAAAGGCAAGCCAAAAGAATGCCTACTACATACAATCGCAATGGATAAGTGGAATCCGATCACAGTCACTAAAAAATAATCCGGTAAAAAACTGGAAGACGCTTTCTGAAGGTTATTTGAAATCCAAAAGAAAACAAAGAGGCTCTAATTTAATTAATATTCTAACAGGAACATTTACCTCATCTATAGAGGTTGTGCAAGATGGAATGGGATACTATCACGTAGGAACTAATACAAACGAAAAAGGTTTTTATTATCCGGTTTGGATAGAGACCAGCAAAAAGCACTCAAGACCCACACTACAACCAGTATTAATTTTAACAAAAGATGCAGTTCTTGAAAATTGGAAAGATGCACTCAAGGAAACCTTTCAATGAAAAAAGTCCATATAGAATATTTAAAAAATATGGTGGCAAATATAGCGTTCAACGGAGAACCGCTTTTTTCATCCGGAAGGTTTCTGGAAACCTATCCAAAACTGGATACGTTTCAATCACTAATACCACTTTGCGTAATTAGTAGCATAAAAAACAATAAAACCGACAACGCACTAGAGCTAGAAAATCGGCTAAAAAAAAGAAACCCCATAGAGCCTATCCATGATAATGAAGGCAATAAGTATTTGCGATATATTATAGAAAGTTTCAAACAGGAATATAGCTATACGTTGCACTTTGTTTTAAATGACCCTACCAGAGATATACTTTCCAATTTAGATACACCCGGCATACTGGATCAATGCAAACGGTATGTATCCAACCTGCCATCCATTTATGATCGGGTAAGCATTCCAGTGGATGCAGTCACTACGGAACCAATCAAATACAAGATTCACATAGATGTAATGTCCGAGGAGCTGATCTCCGACTTTGCCTCTGATGGACTTTATATACTTTCTATAAATATCGTATTTAAAGACAAACTTCTTGCACTCACAGAAGAACCCGTATTTTTACCAACATCAATCAAAATCATTCCACCCGTCCGGGTTGAAATTAATAACTAATTTTTTCAGATTAATTATCACAAACAGATTTCCAACAATTATCAATCAATTTTTGATTGCTAAAATTCCATTAGACTATTTTTTATCAGATTAGTTTTATCCAATCACACCAAAAACCAATTCAAATACACGGAAATCTCTACATTTACGAAAAAAAATAATTTTCGGTAAACCTATCCATGCACAAATTTTCTTTTAGTAATACACAAAAACAAAATATCTCGTTCTACTATATGGCGTTTACTAGTTAAAAATAATTTTTCATATAAGAAAGCAGAGAAAAATTATCATCAAGGAAGTGAAA
>JFJP01032882.1_pt1 | contig 13689 bp, 13 predicted proteins | sample 431651 | NCBI WGS metagenome assembly JFJP01 (sample SAMN02602958, study PRJNA72255) | Microbial mat metagenome, whole genome shotgun sequencing project. | biome: fresh water; feature: sink hole; material: water; isolation source: purple microbial (photo- and chemosynthetic) mats found in...
TTTTCACTTTCTTAATTTAGGAGTTTATCATGAAATATTTTTTATTTGTTTTAGCACTTTTATTTAGTTCTCAAACGTATGCCGATGAAATTCGTATTGCAGCAGCGGCTGATTTGAAATACGCGATGGAAGAATTAGTAAAGGATTTTTCTCAATCAAATAAATCAGATAAAATAGAAATCATTACTGGATCATCAGGTAAGTTTTTTCATCAAATTTCTAATGGTGCACCTTTTGATTTGTTTTTTTCTGCGGACATTGAATATCCACAAAAATTATTTCAAGAAAAACAAACAATTAGTGAGCCTAAACTTTATGCGATTGGTCGACTTGTTTTGTGGCAAGAAACTAAAAGTAGTCTTCCTTTAGATTTGAATATTTTGAAATCACCAACACTAAAAAGAATTGCCATTGCAAATCCTTTGCACGCACCCTATGGAAAACGCGCAAAAGAACTTTTAGAAAAACTCAATTTATGGGAAGAACTTCAAAGCAAATTAGTTTTCACTGAAAACGTTGCGCAAGTATTTCAATATGTGCATAGCGGTGCAGTAGAATTGGGCATTGGTGCATTTTCTTTAGCATTAAGTCCCGCCATAAAAAATGAGGGACAATCCTTTCTCATTGAAAGCAATTTGCACTCTCCTTTAGAACAAGGTTATGTCATTTTAAAACGTGCAGAAAAAAATCAACTTGCTTTTAAATTTGCTGATTATCTTGAAACAAAACCTGCCCGTGATATTTTCAAAAAATATGGTTTCAATTTACCGAATGAGTAATTTCAAATATGTTAGAAGCTATTGTTTTAACTATCAAATTGGCAACGATAACAACATTGGTTTTATTGTTGATTGGAATGCCTTTAGCGTGGTGGTTAGCACGTTCTAAACGTTGGTGGAAAGAAATTATTGCCAGCATTGTGACTTTACCTTTAGTTTTACCGCCGACCGTTTTAGGCTTTTATTTGCTTATTACATTAAGCCCTAATTATTTCATTGGAAAATTATTTGTAGATGTCTTTGGTTATGCGTTGCCTTTTACGTTCACTGGATTAGTCATTGGATCAGTAATTTATTCATTACCTTTTATGGTTCAACCGTTAAGAGATTCATTTGAAAGTATGGGAGAACGCCCTTTAGAAGTTGCTGCAACTTTGAGAGCATCTCCATTAGATACTTTTATTTCAGTTGTTATCCCAATGGCACGTTCTGGGCTTTTAACGGGTTCTGTTTTAACCTTTGCGCATACGGTAGGAGAATTTGGGGTAATTTTGATGATTGGTGGAAATATTCCAGGTGAAACAAAAGTGCTTTCTGTAGCGATTTATGATTATGTAGAAAGTTTGCAATGGGAACAAGCGCATTGGTTATCGGGAGGAATGTTGATTTTCTCATTTTTGGTGATTGTCATTATGCGATTAGTAGAGCGACGTTTTCGTTATGATTGAAGCGCGATTTTGTGGGCAATTAGGGCATTTCAAATTAGATGTACATTTTCAATCTCCAAATAAAGGAATTATCGCTTTATTTGGGGTTTCTGGGTGTGGAAAAACGACTATTTTAAGATGTATGGCAGGATTGCAACGTTTAGAAGGTTTTTTTCATATTGAAAACGATATTTGGCAAGATCAAAAAACATTTCTACCCACCTATCGCCGTCCTTTGGGTTATGTATTTCAAGAAGCGAGTTTATTTCCGCATTTGTCTGTGAAAGAAAACTTACAATTTGGTGCAAAACGTTCTCTTCAAGTTTCTACGGTTTCATTTGAAGAAATTATTGATTTGTTGGGAATAGAGAAACTTTTAGAGCGTCGACCGAACAAATTATCGGGTGGAGAACGTCAACGAGTGGCAATTGGACGGGCTTTATTATCGTCGCCCCGTTTGTTATTAATGGACGAGCCTTTATCGGCATTAGATCGAGATAACAAAAATGAAATTATTCCTTATTTGGATCGATTGCATCAGAACTTAAAAATCCCGATTTTTTATGTAACGCACGATGTATTTGAAGTTGAAAGATTAGCGGATCATTTAATTTTATTAGAGAATGGAAAAATTAAAGAAATCGGTGAATTAAATGAATTAGCTGCACGGTTAGATTTACCTTTAGCAAAATCACAAGAGGCAGCAACGGTTTTTGAAGCGCAAGTAATTGAATATGATGAACAATATGAATTAACTTTAGTTAAAATTGCGGGAGGAAAGTTGTGGTTGCCGAGCAAAGTTCCTCAAAAAAATATGATAAAAATTAGAATTTTAGCGCAAGATGTGAGCCTTGCAAAATATAGAGGAGATGCGAGTTCAATTTTAAACATTTTACCTGCAACAGTTGAAAGTTTTGCGCCTTTAAATAATTCAAAAATGAACGTGGTTTTAAGATTAGAGAACAATGGCGCACAATTATTAGCAAGAATTACAAGAAAATCTTGGGATCATTTAGAACTAAAAATTGGTACGCCTTTATTTGCTCAAGTGAAAAGTGTTGCTTTAATTTAAATTACCCACTATTTATTTGTAATAGTGAGCAATTATCATGGTAGATTTGGAGCATTTGATTAGATTTGAGGGGTGGTTTTATAGAAATCCTCAGACGCGAAGAATTTCACTTCGGAGATTTTACCGTTGACTATTGAATCTAAACGCCAATCCTGACCTTCAAGCATAATTTCCCACAAACCATTAATCAATGGCGCAATATTTCCAACATAAACATCAGCTTGGCGTTGTAAAGTAATACTTTGATCAAATCCTTTTCGCGTGCGATGTAAGAAACTTATTTTTAATTGCGAAGGTAATTGATAGGTTTCTTTTGATTTCAAAAACAAACGCAATGCACCATTTGTATTGGCTTGCAAATACCCCTCTAAACCATATTTCAAAGCGGTTTTATCGCGCTCAAAACTACGGTTAATTTCTAATCCTCTTTTGTAATAATCATCGACCACCAAACCGTCAAAAGTTACCAATGAAATCCGCAGCATCGTGAAACCCACCACCATTGCTGAAAAAGGAAAGAATAAAATCATCCACACATAAAATTCTTTATACCAAGGACGCGGCGCAGTTTCTTTATTTACCATTTTAATCACCTCAAAAAGCTGTTAATTGAAAGTTTGCTATACTAAAATACGCTTAATTTCAATTCAACCAAACGAAAAGAAAACATTATGAACAACTATGCTGTTTTTGGCAATCCAATCTCGCACAGCAAATCTCCATTCATTCATGCGGCTTTTGCGAAACAAACGGGGCAAGATTTAACTTATATTGCCGAATGCGTGCCTTTGGACGGTTTTGCGCAACAAGTGGGCGATTTTTTCAAAAAAGGGGGAAAAGGACTTAATGTTACTGTGCCATTTAAACTCGAAGCCTTCGCGCTTGCCCAATCTCGAACCGAACGCGCTGAAATTGCGGGTGCAATCAATACGTTATGGATCGGAAAATGCGGAACATTAAGCGGCGACAATACCGACGGCGTGGGTTTGTTGCGAGATATTATAATTAATCAAACCTTTGATTTAACTAAAAAAAGAATCTTAATTTTAGGTGCGGGCGGTGCAGTGCGAGGAATTTTATCGCCGCTATTATCAGCCAATCCGCAACAGATCATAATTGCAAACCGTACCCTTTCAAAAGCCGCAGAATTAGCCAATTTAGAGCCGAAAACTATGCAAAGTTGCGGGTTCGATGATTTAAATGGCGAAACCTTTGATTTAATCATTAATGGCGTGTCGAGTGGTCTACATGGTGAAATGCCAAATCTTCCACAAAAACTCTTAAAAAATAACGGGTTAGCATACGATATGGTGTATGGAAATCAAAAAACACCTTTTATGAAATGGGCGGAAAATCAAAATTGCAAAACCGTCGATGGCATAGGAATGTTAGTCGAACAAGCCGCCGAAGCCTTTTTTATTTGGCGCGGCATTCGCCCTGAAACCATTTCAATTATGAAATCTCTTCGTCATAAAGAAATCCTTTAAGTTCTTTTGGCATATCCTTTGCGATTTTATGTATGAAAAACACTAATAATTCGTTATGATGCGGTTTTTAGTTTGTTGTAATGCACACATACTATGTTTTTTGTGCAAAATATGACAAAATCTTTTTTTAATCACTTTCTAAATGGAGCTAAAAATGAATATTGGACAAAGTTTGGCATGGTACACGACTTTGCCGTTTGTTGCTTTATTGCTGTGCATTGCAATTATGCCACTATATTTTGAGGAATGGTGGAGCAAAATTAAAAATCAAGCGATTATTGTTTTTATTTGTAGTACGCCGATTTTTATTTATTTCTTGATGGTGGATTATCATCAATTATTTCATACGGGTTTAGAGTATATTTCCTTTATTATTTATGTAGGTGGTTTATTCACGGTTGCGGGAGGAATTTTTTTAAAAGGCGATATTCTTGCCACGCCTAGAAATAATACTTTGTTTCTTGCAGTGGGCGCAATTTTAGCAAATATACTGGGAACAACGGGTGCAAGTATGTTGTTAATTCGTCCAATGCTAACTATGAATCAAGATCGTCATCATGTTATCCATATTCCAATCTTTTTTATTTTCATTGTAAGTAATATTGGTGGGCTTTTAACACCTTTAGGTGATCCACCCTTATTCTTAGGATTTTTGCGAGGAATTCCCTTTGAATGGACATTACAACTTTTTCCCGAATGGTTGTTTGCTATTTCAGTATTATTAGCTTTATTTTTTATAGTTGATTCAATTGCTTATAAACGTGAAACGCGTGAAGATTTGCAAAAAGATCAACAGCATTTTGTTCCGATTTCTATTATTGGAAAACGTAATTTTATATTGTTAGCCATTATTTTAGTCAGCGTGATTTTAACCAAAACATTTTATAGTTTTTATGCTGCTTTAGGGATTGCAAATGCTGATATATTGGCTAATTTAACTCGTGATGGGATTATTTTAATCACGGCGGTGATTTCTTATTATATAACTCCAGATGAAGCGCATCAAAGCAATGAGTTTAATTTTCATCCTTTAGAAGAGGTTGCAGTATTATTTATTGGATTGTTTATTACGATGATTCCAGCGTTGCTCATTTTGCAAACAAAAGGCAGTGAATTTGGGATTACAACGCCTTCGCAGTTCTTTTGGTACAGTGGAATGCTTTCCTCATTTTTAGATAATGCGCCGACTTATTTGAGTTTCACTGCATTAGCGCAAGGTGTGTTAGGTGTTCAAGGGGATTTAAACACAATTATTCAACATAGCAAATATGGAGAATCTTTGTTAATTGCAATTAGTTTAGGAGCGGTATTTATGGGTGCTAATTCTTATATTGGAAATGCGCCTAATTTTATGGTAAAGAACATCACCGAGAAACGCGGTATTAAAATGCCTTCTTTTGGTGGTTATTTGTTATGGTCGGGCGGGATTTTAATTCCTTTATTTGTTGTAATTAATTGGTTGTTTTTATAGCAAAAAATAAAGGAATAAACTACTTTTTATGGATTTTTTTGTGTATCGGTGTTATAAGGGTAATTCCTTTAATTATTAGAGCCACGGAGAGATACCATGAAAGTAGGACTTTTAGGCTTTGGCAAAGCAGGAAAAGCGGTTGCTTCAATACTTTTATTGAGAAAAGAAACTGAATTAGTTTGGGTGCTAAAAAAATCAGGTAAATCAAAGCATTATTCTGTACCTGAATTTTTAGGCGTTGAATCAGATGAACCTGGGTTAATTTTCTCAAAAACTGAATGGACAGCAAAACAATTATTGGACAAATATCCTGTAGATGTTATCGTAGATTTTTCTTCTAAAGATGGTATTTCATTTTATGGAGAAGAAGCGAGAAAAAGAGAAATAGCAATTATTACTGCTATTTCTGAATATCCAGAGGATCAAATCCACTACATTGAGCAACTTTCAAAAGATACTAAAGTGCTTTGGTCGCCCAATATCACGATTGGTATTAATTTTTTGATGATTGCAGCAAAAATTCTACAGAAAATAGCACCTTATACAGATATTGAAATTATCGAGGAGCATTTTAAAGATAAAAAGGAGGTTTCTGGAACAGCAAAGAAAATTGCTAATTCACTAAGTATTTCCACCAATGATATAAAAAGCATTCGAGCAGGAGGAATTATTGGACGGCATGAAGTCTTATTTGGATTTCCTTATCAAACGGTTCGTTTATTACACGAATCTATTTCAAGAGAAGCATTTGGAAACGGTGCATTATTTGCCGCTTTAGCCATCGTAAATAAAGAAAAAGGGCTTTATTCAATGGAAGATTTGCTATTGCCTTATTTCTCTCTTGAATCTTAAAAATAAAAAACCTAGTAGGCTTTTAAAACCTGCTAGGTTTAGTCATTTAAAAAAGTATAGAAATAAATTAAAAGAAAGTTTTAACAGGAAGATTAAAAAATAAAAAAGAATCGCCCTAAAAAAGAGAAAAGGAAATTAGGGCGATTTAAGGGTTAAGCGGAGTGAGAAAGATTTTTTTCAGCCCATGTATTCATTTCAGCTTTGAGGGTGCTGAGCAAATCGATATGATGACTGGAATTATTCTTAACTTTTTCTTCCAAGTTATTGTACAAATCTAATTGCAAAGAACTCATTTCTTCGACAGTATGAACCTTTTGTAGATCAGCAAGATAACTGTTAAAAACATGAGAGCAATCGGTGAACAAACCCGCTTGTTGTTGCATAAAGTTTTGGGTTAATTTATTCATCATATTCGTCCATTCCTGCAATGCGGGCGCAGAAATGTTGGTTTGCATCATATTTAGTTGATTACGAAATAAATTGTGAAATGCGGCACTATTGATTTCACTCAATTGTTGGGTAGATTGAATCGAGGCTTTAATTAATTGCGTCAAATCGGCATTGGTTATTTGATAATGCAATGCGTCATTCATATTGGCGGTATTGGTTTCGGTGAGCTTTCTGAGGTTTTCTAAAGAGGCTTGTCCCATATCCAGCCATTGTTTGAAGAAGGGTGTTGCCATAATTAATCTCCTTGTTGCATGGGTGACTCACTGTTTTGAGGGAAAAACGTCTGCGGTCGCAAACATCAATCTAATTATAGCAGATTCATAAAAAATACTAATGCTGTTTATTTTTATATTTAAAATCAATGAGTTGTAATATTTACTTTTTAAACATAAAAAACCTCCACTTTTATGCAAAATGGAGGAGTGGTGAGAGGAAAGTAATGAATTTAATGAGGCGTTGCAGCGTCCCAGTTTTGTTTCTTGCGGTAAATGGTGGAGGCGCTAATTCCTAAATGAATCGCGGCTTTAGGAATGTTGCCATTGCATAAACTAATGGCGCGTTCGATGATTTCTCGTTCTATGTCTGCGAGAGGACGAATGCTCTCCACAGAATCTGGCAAAATGCCTGAATGTCTTTGAATAGATGTCATTGAGGAAATGGAAGGTTTCATAAATATTCCTTCGTCTAATAAATGATTGATTTGAGGGTGAAAACCGTTTAAAGGCGGCGGTAACATTTCTGGCGTAACAAATTCGCCATCGTTTAAAACAACAATGTTTCTCATCACGTTTTGTAATTGGCGAACATTTCCAGGCCAGTTATAAGCTAAAAACATCGATTCAGTTTGAGGCATGAAATCTTTAAAACGTTTGCCTTCTTCTTCGCTGTATTCTAATAAAAACTTCCGAGCAATCATCATTACATCGGCATCTCTTTTTCTCAAAGACGGTAATGTAATGGGAATAACGTGCAATCGATAATACAAATCCTCACGAAACCGTCCCCCTGCGACTTCTTTTAAGGGGTCTTTATTGGTCGCACAAATGAAACGAATATCCGCTTTTCTTAATTCGCTACTTCCCACTGGTTGATAAGAACCCGTTTGAATAAAACGTAAGAATTTAGTTTGTAAATCTAAATCCATGTCGCAGATTTCATCTAAAAATAATGTGCCGCCATTTGCGGTGGCTGCCGCGCCTTGACGTGTGAGATGTGCGCCAGTGAATGCGCCTTTGACGTGTCCAAAGATTTCGCTTTCCATCAAATCTCGCGGGATTGCGGCGCAGTTAATTGCCACGAAAGCATTGTTTCTGCGTTCGCTTTCTTTGTGAATGGCTTCGGCGCAGAGTTCTTTGCCTGTGCCCGATTCACCCGTAATAAAAACAGTGGCTTTGCTGGGCGCGGCGCTTTCGATGATGTGATAAATCCCTCGCATCACGACCGACGATCCGATAAATCCATGATAATTATCACGAAATCCTTCTTTGTAACTTTCAACGAGCGCGGACAAACGTTGGCGTTCGAGGGCGTTTCGTAAAGTGATTAAAAGGCGTTCGGGAACGAAAGGTTTTTCAATAAAATCAAACGCTCCGTTACGCATTGCATCGACGGCGACATTCACTGATCCGTGTCCAGTGACGACCACCACCGAAATTTCAAGATGTTGATCAGTAACATATTTTAAAATTGCCATCCCGTCCATGTCGGGCAATTGCAAATCGAGCAACATAATGTGTGGGGGATTATTTTTAATAAATTCAAGGGCTTCGTTGCCAGTTTCGACTAAAGTCAACTGAATAGTTTCATTGCGCAGGTATTCACGATACAACAGCGCGATGGAGTGGCTATCTTCAACGATTAAGACGTTCGGTTTCATGGTGTGACCATCCTGAGAAATTGCGTTTTACAGTGCAAAATACAAAATATTTTGGCGATTTGCAATACCTAAAGCATAGTCTATGCCATTTGTTTTATCCAACAAAATCAAGCTATTATCTTGTTTTTATTAAAAAAGAACTGTTTGCTCTTCATTCAAACGATGTCATTTTTTCGACGCTAATTTCATGTCATTTTTATGACTAATTTGCTGACAACTTGCGATAACTAGCTCTACCCTTTACAATTAACTTTAAAATAATCTTGGAGGATTTCAAATGCGTGTTTTCTTAATCTGTTTAAGCCTTTTCTTAAATACTACTTTTGCACAAGCAGCTGATATTAATGCAATTATTGCGGTTGCGGCAAACGGAAATAATCAATCCAGTGCAATCACCAGTGCAACCAAAGCCTCGTTTTTCTTATTATTTAATAACGAAGGAAACTTTTTACAAGCTATTGCAAATAAAAACCAAGGCGACGCGAGAGAAGCTGCCGCTAATTTAGCAAAACAAGGCGCAACTATTTTGGTTGCAAATGGATTTGATCGTGCCTCATTGGAAGCGATTTCTGCACAAGATGTCATTCCTATAAAAAAAACAGGTGCAATTTCTAAAGCCGTTCAAAGCCTCGTAGTTTGTGAAGAACCTGAGAAAAAATAATTCAACGTGGACATTTCTTTAAGTGCTTTGATCGGGATATTTCTGCTGTCGTTGCTAGGATCAGCGTTTTTCTCGTCCTCAGAAACCAGCATGACGGCAATCAATCGTTACCGCCTGCGTCATTTAGCAACTCAAGGTAACGCGGGCGCACAGCGCGTTTTACGGCTCTTAGAACACCCCGACCGTATGCTTGGTGTCATTTTATTAGGCAATAATCTTGTCAATACTATTGCGTCCTCAGTTGCTACCCTTATTGCGATCAAATTAGGGGGAGAAACTGCGGTTGCAATTGCTGCATTAGTAACCACCATTATCTTGCTAATTTTTGGTGAAGTAACGCCCAAAACAGTGGCAGCAACTTCTCCTGAAAGCATTGCATTTCCAACCTCTCGACTCATTTTACCGTTGCTCACTTTGCTTTATCCGTTGGTGTGGTTGACTAATGCAATTGGCATGGGTTTGCTCAAACTATTTGGGGTTTATGTTCCTCAAAAAAACAACGATCACCAACTTAATATGGATGAATTACGCACCTTGGTTCATGAAGCCGAAGGCATTATTCAACTTAATCATAAAGAAATGTTATTGGGGATTTTAGATTTAGAGAAAAAAACCATTGAAGATATTATGATTCCGCGCAGTGACATCTTAGGAATTGATTTAGAAGATTCTTTAACAACTATCTCTAAAAAACTTTCAGATGCTCAACACAGCCGTTTGTTATTGTATCAAGATAATTTCCAACATAATGATTTGGATAAAGAAATCTTAAAACAAGAAGCCGCAAAAGAACTTTATTTTATTCCTGAAGGAACTTCTCTTTATACACAGCTTTTAAACTTTCAACGCCAAAAACGCCGCGTTGGTTTGGTGGTAAATGAATATGGTGATATTCAAGGATTAGTCACTTTAGAAGATATTTTAGAGGAAATTGTTGGAGAATTTACTACCTCGCCCGATGCTTTCAATCAGCATTTACATCTTCAATCTGACGGCACTTATTTGGTCGATGCAAGTATGCCCATTCGTGATTTGAACAAAGCATTGCATTGGCAATTATCAACCGATGGTGCAAGAACCTTAAATGGATTGATTTTAAATTACTTAGAAACCATTCCTCAAACGGGGATAAGTTTCCGTATTTCAAATTATCCAATGGAAATCATTCATGTTACAAACAATGCGATTAAAACTGTCCGAATTTTTCCAGATAAATCATAATTTTATTAAATTTTAAGTCTTAAAAAGATACAAATCAATAAACACTCGAACCCGAGCAAAATATTCACGAAAGGTGGTTTTAATTTGCCATCTTTTTTCTTTTCAAAGGATATTTAATGTAATGTTAATTCTATGACTGAAAATGCACCAAATTTTGTAGATTGGATGATTCAATGGTTAGCTAATAATCCGGGTTGGTCGGGATTGGTAGTGTTTTTGATTTCGTTGGGCGAATCATTGGCTGTGGTGGGGCTTTTTATCCCTGGGACGGTGGTGATGTTTGGGATCGGTGCACTCGTCGCAATGGGTGGGATGAATTTGTGGGATACGTTGCTGTGGTCGATTGCGGGGGCGATTGTCGGCGACGGGATTAGTTTTTGGATCGGACATCATTATCGAGAAGCGATGCGCAGTATGTACCCGTTCAATCGTCACCCCGAATGGTTGACCCGCGCCGAGGTATTTTTCGCTCGACACGGTGGAAAAAGCGTCGTGTTTGGACGATTTGCCGGACCAGTGCGTCCGATTATCCCAGTTGTGGCGGGCATGATGGGCATGACACCTGCGCGTTTTTATGTGGTGAATGTAATTTCGGCGTTGTTGTGGGCACCGTCGTATATTTTGCCGGGAGTGGTGTTGGGTGCGTCGTTATCGGTGGCGGCGGGCGTGACAACGCGATTGGCGATTTTAGTGGTGATCGTGATTGGGATCGTGTGGTTCACGGGGTGGTTGGTCGGAAGAACCTATCGACAATTGCAACCACAGGCTTATCAATTAATGGCGCATTTTTTTCAAAAACACTTTCCAAATCAATCAGATGTTTATATTTTAGTTGAATTGGGGATTATTTTAATAATTGCGGCGGGGTTATTTGTGATGCTGTTGATATGGCAACGTCCGTTAAGCCTTGATAGTCAAGTGTATTTTCTATTTCAAAACCTCCGCACGCCTTGGGCAGATCATTTGATGGTGTTCGTCACCAGTTTGGGGACTTTCACGGCAAATTTATGGATTGCAAGTTTCGGATTTGGCTGGTTAATTTGGCAACAACATTGGCGGGCGCTGGGTTATTGGATTGCCGCCTTAGCTTTTGGGGTTTTAACCGCGACGATATTACATTCATTGATGCCTTTATTTCCGCCCACGTTATCCTTAGAAGAAGGTAAGCCATTGTTTTTTCAGCAAGTTGATTTGACAATGGGCGTTTTATTGTACGGTTTTTGGGCGGTGCTGATTGAACTTGAACTATCGACTTGTTGGCGATTTATTCCTTACACGCTCGTAAGTACTTGGATTGTAGGTGAATTAATTGCATCGCTGTATTTAGCGCAATATTGGTTGTCTGACGGATTAGTGAATATCGCTTTGTCTTTGATTTGGGTAGCTTTTTTGGGATTAGCCTATCGCCGTCGACCCACGTCATCCGTGCGTTATTTGAAATTGAGTGCGGCGTTAATGACGGGAATTATTGCAATGAGCGCGTGGCATTTTTCTTTTCATCACACAGAAACCGTCAACCGTCATGTCGTTGAATATCCTATTTTTTATTTAAATTCAGAACAATGGTGGCAACAAGATTGGGATCAACTTCCTTCAAATCGGGTCGATTGGGCGGGCGAGGCAGTGCAACCTTTCACCGTGCAATATGCGGGGGATTTAGACTTTTTACGCGAACATCTATTAGCCCAAGGTTGGCAAGATTCACCCGCATTCACCGCGGCGGCAACTTTGCAATGGTTGAATCCAGACCCTAAAATCAATGAGTTACCTGTTTTACCAAAAGTTCACGATGGTCAACACGAAATCTTGCAATTAATGAAAATCGACGGTTCATCTCGATGGATTTTAAGATTGTGGAAAACCTACACCATTTTAAGCAACCAGAAACCCGTGTGGGCGGGACAAGTTACTCGTGAAACATTAAAAAAATCCTTAGAAATCATCATGTTACCCAGAACAGAACCTGATTTATTCGCGCCCTTAGAAATCCTAAAAGAAACTGTCCAACAAATCCCACAACATTCTCCAAAAAAACATTTATTATTATTACATCAACCTTAACCCCTTACTATGTTGCAATTGGTTATTTTAGTGGTGCACTTGTTCTAACTCCTTATGCACCACTACTGGTTATTTAACTAACCAATATACGAATCCACCAATTGCCGCTGCCGCAATAATGGGAGCTGCGACAACTGCGGTTGCGCCCGCTGCCATTCCACCGCCCACTGCCGCGCCAATTGTTGCAAGCCCAACGGGTCCCGCGCCCACCACTGCTAGTGTTCCCACCGAAGCCGCTGTGCCTGCTGCCGCCCCTGTGTATGTTCCGAATTGAGCGACATCACAGGCGTGTTGATTTTTGCAATCAGAGTAAAGGTGTTTATTCATTAAATGCGCTGCGCCAAAACCACCCGAACCGCCGACAATTCCTACACCTGCAACCACTCCACCGCCAATAACGCTACCAGCCACTGCCATTGTATTCATGATGCTTGCTCCCGATGCACCCGTAACAGCCGCTGCTGTTCCTCCCACCGCTACCAAACTTGCAGCTGATGTTACATCATCACAGGTATCTCCGCCCCCTGCTGCTTGACAACCAACACCCACAGCCGTCGTAGGATTAATTTTCTTTGGGATTGATATTTCTGCGAAAGCAGTTTGGTGAATAGAAGTTAAAATCCCAATTAATGCCAATGATTTTATTGGTTTCATGAAATTGCTCCTTTTTTAGATTGAATGTAAATTAAAGTATAGCAAAAAAAATAAGCTCTTGAATGGGATTAAAAAAGCCCCATTGTTTTAGCGCACAATCGCTTACAGAGGAGTTACCATGACCGAACAAACCAATCCCCCCGTTGAAGAACAGCCCGTCGTTGAAATCGTTGAGCAAGACGTTATTTCTGAAACCACCCCCATCGAAGATATTGTTGAAATTTCCGAAGAAAATGATCAAAGCATGTTGATTGAACAATTACAACAAGAACTCGCTCAATTACAATTCCAAGTTGCTGATTATAAAGACCGTTTTGTACGCCAACAAGCGGAGATGGAAAATACTCGCAAACGCTTACAACGTGACGTTGAAGATGCGCATAAGTTTGCTTTGAAAAACATTGCAAATGAATTATTGCCCGTTTGTGATTCAATGGAAATGGAACAAGCCGCCGCTC
>JFJP01039364.1_pt1 | contig 13689 bp, 12 predicted proteins | sample 431651 | NCBI WGS metagenome assembly JFJP01 (sample SAMN02602958, study PRJNA72255) | Microbial mat metagenome, whole genome shotgun sequencing project. | biome: fresh water; feature: sink hole; material: water; isolation source: purple microbial (photo- and chemosynthetic) mats found in...
TTTTTTTGATCCGTTTTTTTGTGAGTTTCCCCTATTCGGCTCTACTATTACTACTTGTTTGGGGTGGGCACTTTTCAAATGGGTCGTTACAGATTTTTTATTACTATCCATTGCATAATTACTATTAAATCAGTAACTTATAACTTATCATTTATAACTTATAATTTCTCTCATGCCTACTATCTATGAAACATCACTCGCAGAACATATCAAATACAAATGAAAACTAGCGGTGAGTTCCAAAGTACCACTCCTGACTCGTCAAGATCTCGCTACCTATTATTCTCCTGGAGTGGCTGCTCCCTGTCTCGAGATATCAAAAGATCCATCGACCGCCAAATACTACACTTGGAAAAACAACAGTGTCGCTGTCGTATCAGATGGTACTGCGGTACTCTGATTGGGGAATATTGGTGGACTTGCTGGATTACCAGTGATGGAAGGAAAAGCAATTTTATTTAAACAATTTGGTAATGTCGATGCGATACCTATCGTATTGGCGAGTACTGATCCAGAGGAAACTATCCGTACTTGTATCAATATCGCACCGACGTTTGGTGGTATCAATCTGGAAGATATCAAAGCTCCAGAATGTTTTTATATAGAAGAGACTCTCAAAGAGAAACTCAATATTCCAGTATTTCATGATGATCAACATGGTACTGCGATCATCGTCCTCGCTGGACTCATCAACGCTCTCCGTGTGACGGACAAAGATATCAGTCAGATAAAAATCGTTGTATCTGGTGCTGGTGCTGCTGGTATCGCTATTACGAAACTTCTCGCTCTGTATGGTGCTACCAATATCATTATGATAGACAGTAAATGAGCAATCCTCTCTGGAAGAGATGGTTTAAATAAATACAAAGAATCATTATGTTATCTTAACAAAAACAATGAAAGATGATCTCTGACTGACGTGATTGGAGGTAGTGATGTATTTATTGGTGTCAGTGGACAGGTCGACGATCTGAGTGCTGATGATATTAGATCTATGAAGAGTGATGCTATCGTCTTTGCTCTTTCAAATCCTAGTCCTGAAGTAGATCCTGAAGTAGCAAAAGATGCTGGTGCTACTATCATCGCTACTGGTAGATCTGACTATCCAAATCAACTTAATAATGTACTCGTATTCCCATGACTATTTCGTGGAATATTTGATGGAAACATCTCGCAGATCACTGATGACCACAAACTCGCTGCAGCCAAAGCTATCGCAGCATATATCACAGAACCTACTGCTGATATGATCATACCAGATGCTCTTGATCCAAATATAGCACATATTGTCGCACAAGCAGTGATGAGTACATAATCATCCTTAGGTTAGGTTCTGAAAAAATACTTTACATATTCTATTGAATTTGTAAAGTTTTTTGATACTATAAATTATATTAACCATATAATTTTATTTAGTAAGTACTAGATTATACCTATGCTAAGTCAAAATAAAGATTATATGATACATGTTCACTTACAAGATTCAAAAGTAGATGTCAACAATATAGACACTCCTACAAAACATAATAATTTTAATAACTTATGTTTTCATATCAATAAACAGTTGTTAGATAATTTTGATATACATACTTTGAAAAGTTCTCAATATAATGTTATAAAAAAATTTCTATGAGATGTATATCACAAAGAAAATCCAACAAAAGAAGATATAATCGTATGTTATGTCCATCATAGATTACAGAGTATATTATTTAATCCGTGAAATACTACTACTGTAGAAAGAGATTTTTCTAGAATAATTAGTAAAACATTGGAAACAACAAATCATTCTCTCTATAAACAAATCAATAAGATAATTAAATCAACTCTTGCCCATTGTCAGACAGAGCATGGCACAAAACATGGGACAGAAAATACCGTCTTACAGACACTCAAAGATTTCTGATATTGTGAAGATGAACTCGATGGATTGTCTAACGACAAACTCAAACTCAAATTACAACATCACAAATTAAATCAAATACTCACAGTATTAGATCTCCCTGGAAATGAATTTTCTTCTTTACAAGACAAAAAAGATATCATTGAAAAATATAAACAAGAACAAGAAAAAATAATACATACATGAAATAAAATCATCATCAAAGAAAATAAGAAAAAACCAAAAAAGCCATTATTGAAACGCGAAAAGATTCATTTATCAAAAATTCATCACTATAGAGATGAATATAATGAACACAAACATCAATAATCATGACTTGCAACTTTTCTAAGAAATCATTACTATCTCAGTAGTGGTTTTTTTCTTTCTACTTTTTACTTAGTTCTTTCTACTAATATCATGAAAGCCATCATCCTCGCTGCTGGACATGGAACTCGTATGCTTCCTATCACCAAAACCATCCCCAAAGAGCTTCTTCCAGTGGGAAACAAACCTGTCATCCATTATATCGTAGAAGGATTGTCGAAAGCTGGTATCAACGACATGCTTATTATCACATCTCAGAGTAAAAAAGCTCTTGAAGATTATTTTGACAAAAATTATGAACTCGAAGATATCTTGACGAAGAAATGAAAAATAGATGCACTGAAAGCCATCAACGAGCCCAAAGATCTGGGAAATTTTACCTTCGTAAAACAAACAGAGCAAAAAGGTACGGGGCATGCTATCTTACAAGCGAAACCTTGGATACAGGATGAGTTTTTTATGGTCGTCTATGCGGATGAGATCCATCATCCTAAAATCTATACCGAGATGCTTGACCTTCACCATCAGTCAGGAAAATCTGTCATTTTATGAAAAGAAGTCGCTCCTGACGACGTATCGAAGTATGGAATATTGAAGATAGAAAACAATTTCATCACGGACATCATCGAAAAACCGACCAAAGAAGAAGCACCAAGTAACTATGCACTTTTCACCCCATTTATTTTTCCACGTAAACTCTTTGATCTGCTCGAACAATCACAACCTGATTCTAAATCTGGCGAAGTCTATCCACGAGATGCCGTCAAACATATCATGAAAACGGATGGAGTCGTACCTTATATCTCCACCCATCCGATGCGAGATGCTTCAGGAAGCCCAGAGTCTCGATTAGCTACGAATATTGCTTTTGCGAATAATCCGAATATTTTAGATTAGATAACAATAATCTTGCGTTCAGTAAAAGAACAATTATGATGTATTATATACATAATAGCGTATAAAAAAGAAAAATATATTGCATAATGTAGAGTTGTGTGAAATTTATTTTAGCCCTTTGACTCAATTTTCAAGTTCAGTTAGACGATGAACGAAAAAAAAGGTGGGGTTTTGCTCTTGGGGAGCAATTTTTACAAGTTTTATTATAATTTCCATGGAAAAAATACAAAAAATGAGTTTTTGGCAGGCGGTGAAAAGATTATTGATGCCGATAAAATATGTAAAATTGGATTTTTTTTGGTATTTTCTGATTTCTATATATCTTGGTGTAGCTTGAATTTTTCAAGTGCAAATAATTAGTTGAGTTGTTTCAGCCGTTGAATTGAAAGACTGAGATTTGTTGAAATATATGATAATTGTTTTTATTGTGTATAGAGCAACAATATATGTAATAAATATCTTAGCTCGTTTATCTCATAGCCAATTATGGATAAAGTTTCAATTTCGTTCTAAAGAAAAACTGTTGGGTAAATTTATCAAAACAGATAATAACTACATAGAAAAGTTTTGAACTTGAAGAATGAACAATATTATAGATGACGGCCTCTCTAGTCAGACAAATATTGTTGTAGAAACGATAATGGATTTTTTTGTTAGTTTTATATGAGCTGTATATTCTTTTTATTTGATTTTTTCAAAAGTCTCTCTTTTATATAGTTCCTTATTTTTACTTGCTTATATTATAAGTCTGGTTGTAGTTTATTACTGAAATCAAATTGTAGTAAACTATAGAAAGCAGAGGAAAGAAGCTGATATGGAATTAGACAGATTTCATATCAAGTTGATAATGTCGAAGTTCGAGATTTTTCAAAATAATAAATTTTGAAGTGAGATAAAAAAAATAAAAGAAATTACATGGAAAATATTATGAATTTGGAGAAAAGAAAACCTATCTACATGAATTTCAAATGAATTACCAAAGGTATTTATAAACTGAATAAATGTTTTTGTTTTTGTGTATGTCTGATTTGGTGTTATAAATTGAACATTTTCTATATGAGAATTTGTTCTTTTGAATAGTTTAACTTGGATAGTCTTTGAGAGTGTTCAAGAGTTCGTTATGAAATTTAGAGATTATGCGAGAGAAATAGTTAATGTCGAAAAAATGCGAGATGTTTTTGATAATGCTCCGACTTTTGAATCAAATGAAGAAAAAAAAGACTTTACTTACAAATTCTGAAACATAAAAATTCAAAATATGAGTTTTTCTTACGACAAATCTCCAATTTTCAAAGATTTTGATTTAGATATCCAAGGATGAACCAAAACTGCCTTCGTCGGCGAATCATGAGGCGGGAAGACGACTTTAATAAAACTACTCGCTGGATATATCAGACCAGACGAATGAGAAATAGAAATTGACGGACAAAAACTATCAGAAATTAAGTTGACAGATTACTACAAACATATCGGCTACCTCACCCAAGATCCAAGTGTTTTCGATGGGACAATTTATGAAAATCTTGTCTATGCACTCGATACTGAGCCACCAAAGGAAGATCTTGAAAAGGTCGTGAAACTTGCAAAGTGTGAATTTATCCGAGAATTTGAAAAATGACTTGAAACTGAAATCGGCGAAAGATGAGTAAGATTGAGTGGATGACAAAAGCAAAGACTTGCAATAGCTAAAATCATGCTCAAAAATCCAAATATCATTTTACTTGATGAACCGACTTCTGCACTTGATAGTTTTAACGAAGAATTGATAAACATAGCTTTACATAATCTTTTCAAAGGAAAAACTGTGATTGTCGTCGCTCATAGATTACAAACGGTAAAACAAGCTGATAGAATATTGCTTTTTGAACAGGGTAAAATACTTGAAGAATGAACTCACGACGAACTTGTAAAATTGAACGGAAAGTATAAGAAAATGCTCGATTTACAGTCAGGTTTTTAATTTTTTACTATCATACAACATGCTTTCAGATTATACTTCATTTCTCACGACCATCAAACAGAGAATTCAACAAGCACAATACGATGCTCTCAAAGCAGTAAATAAGGAATTGCTTGGGCTATATCGAGATATTTGAGCGATGATTGTTGATTTACAAGCTGAACACAAAAAGTGAGATGCAGTTGTTTCTAATCTTGCAAAAGATATCCAGAAATCATATCCTGGGATCAGGTGATTTTCTGAACAAAACTTGTGGAGAATGAAGCAATTTTACGAAACATACAAAGATAATGCAAAACTCTCACCACTGGTGAGAGAAATCAGCCGAACCAAAAATTTGCTCATTATGATGCAGTGTAAGGACGACTTTCAAAGAGAATTTTATATCAAAATGACCCAAAAATTTGGTTGGACGAAAAATGTCCTGACTCATCAAATAGAAAACCAAAGTTATGAGAAATATCTAACAAACCAAACGAACTTTGACATCACGATGGCAGAAGAATACAAAGATCAAGCAAAACTTGCTGTCAAAGATGAATATATATTTGATTTTCTAGAACTATGAGCTGAACATGCCGAAAGAGAACTAGAAAAAGCAATAATCTGACATGTAAAAGAGTTTTTGACTGAATTTGGAGGTTTTTTCTCGTTTGTTGGCAGTCAGTATAGAATTGAAGTAGGAAACAAGGAGTTTTTTGTCGATTTGCTTTTGTATCATCGTAAATTGAGATGTTTGGTTGCGGTAGAACTGAAAATTGGTGATTTTGAACCAGAATACATTAGCAAGATGAACTTCTATCTATCGGTTTTGGATGAAAAGGTAAAAATGCCAGATGAAAATCCAAGTATCGGAATTATTTTGTGTAAAAATAAAGATAGATCAATTGTGGAATATACCCTCAAAGATACAAATAAACCAATTTGAGTAGCAAAATATGAAATATACAAAAGTCTTCCATCCGATTTTGCATGATTATTGCCAAGTGAAGACGAAATAGAAAAACTCCTCGCAAGCTTATAATTTTTGCCCTATTCGGGCGACCCCACTTTTTTTGGATAAAGAACAGGTTCAAATAGAAATTGACGAGGGCTAAAATAAACTCAAGGGCTAAATCCTCACACAACACGGGCTATCCGTTCGCTTCGCACATCTCACATAGTCATTGAAAGTTCAGTCAGCTATTCAAAGTCCAGCCAGTCATCACGAAAAAATCCATATTTTGAGTTTTTTTGTGTGAGACGTCGGATCACCCCGAGACGTTATACAAAACAACAATGCTTGGCATTTCAATATCACATTTCCCCTTGAAATCACATCACAAATAATTATATTATATATGTTGAGGCGGCCAGTTGTGGCCGTCTTATTCTTTACACAAAATTTTGGTTGCAAATATACTACATAACGTTATACATTAGACAATTCAAGAAATTGTCCCTACTACCTGTTACTTTTTACCTCTGTTACTTAAAAAAACCATGCAATTAGACGGAAAAACCATACAGGCTGCGATTATGCAACTTGTAGATGATTACAAATTTGACCCTTATCAAGTGATTGATATCGTCAAGATGGGTATCAGATCTTCTTTTCGTAAAGATTATCCAGATTACAAAAGAGCTGAAGTCGTCGTAGATATCGATGAAGATGGACAGATTATTGTCTATAGACAATACGAAGTAGTAGAAGTAGTAGAAGATGATCAACTTCAAATCGACCTTGAACAAGCACAAGAAATGAGAGAAGATGCTGAGATCGGTGAACAGATGCTCATCGATATCACTCCAGATAATCTTAATTTTACTCGTATTGGTATCCAAGCTGCTGCTCAGACTATCAAACAATACCTCAAAGGTATCGAAAGAGAAAGATTTTTTGATAAATTTCAACATAAACAAGGTGAACTGTTGAGAGCAAAAGTTATCAAAGCACATTCAAATACTATTGTATTAGATATAGAAGGCGTGCCTGTGGTACTTCCAGCTGACGGTCAAATACCAAAGAGAATCTATGAAGTAGGAGAAGATATCTTTGTATTTCTCAAACAAATCTCTAAAGATAGTACTGGTATTACTCTGGATATTACCCAATCATCAGAAGAATACATTGAAGCCATCATCAATAAGATCGTACCAGAAGTAGAAGAAGGTATCGTCCGTATCGAAAAGATCGCAAGATCTCCTGGTATCAAGACAAAAATCATCGTCAGTAGTACTGATGACAATGTAGATCCAGTAGGAGTGATGATCGGACACAAAGGAGATCGTATCAATATTTTACTGTCTCTTCTCGATGGAGAGAAGATCGATTATATCGAAGATACTGATGATCTGGAAACGTTAGTAAGATCTTGTCTGAGACCAGCAGATGTCAAAGAATACAGCGTTCAATGAAATAAAGTAAGAGTAACCATCCCTGAAAATCAAAAAGCTATGGCGATCTGAAAAGGTGCTTCAAATATCAAACTTGCTGGTAAATTGTGTGGTGTACAGATAGAGATCATCTAATCACTAAGCAGCAAAGCAACAGAAGTAACAAAGAGCAACAGAAGTAAGCAAAATAATCAAAAAATTCTATTGCTTCTTTTACCTCTTCTACTTCTTTTACCTCTTCTACTGTATCTCATGAAAAAACTCCTCTTCTGACTCATCACTACGATTGTGATCAGTACGAACATCTTGTCAGGCATTAGCGTTTTTGCTCAAAATGCAGAACCAGATCCAAGTAGTCTTGAAATTGTACCTAAAGTTAAGCAAGATAAGTTATGAGAAATCAATACTGCAATACAAAGTTGAGGCGATTCAAGACATGTATGGGATATCTACAATGATCAAGCTAGCTGACTAAATACTGCAGAACAAATAGCTAGTGGAGTCATGGATCGAGATACGATACTTGACTATGGTGTCTATATTCTCAGATCTTTATCACAAGCCGGTTTACTCGTAGGTGCATTGATGTTTATCTATACGGGATATAAATACATCATGTCAATCATCACTGGTGATGGAGATCCAGACAAAAAACTTATTCGAAATGCTATTTATGGAATACTTATCATTATATTTTCGTATGCTATTATGAGGATATTGACGAGAGCGTTCTTAACATAACCAAACCTCACCCCAACCCCTCTCCATATCTGGAGAGGGACTCTCGTCCTTCGTCTAATAATACATTTGACAATACCTTGTGGTCACCCTTCTCTGATAGGAGAAGGGACGGGGATGAGGTATATCCTTTTATTCTTTATATTAACTATCAATGAAAATCAATCCAGGTGAAGTAAAAAAATGAACTATCCTTCAAATTGAAGGAAAATTGTATAGAGTTAATGATATTGGTCATACTCATATGGCACGTGGTGGAGCTACCTATACGTTCAAAGCAAAAGACGTCATCTCAGGGAAGACGAACACCTTTACGTATCAATCTACAGTCACTCTTGAACAAGCAGAGGTACAAACCATCACTTCTACATTCCTGTACAAAGCTGGGTCAAGCTATAGTTTTATGGAAAATGATACTGGAGAGATGCATGATATTGAAGAAGATACTATCGATGATATCGCGTTATATCTCAAAGATGGTCTTGATTGTTATCTTATGAAATTTGAAGGGAATGTCATCAATGTACTCCTTCCTCAAACTATCACGTATGTGATTACACAAACTGTCCCAGGACTCAAAGGAGATAGATCCTCTGCTGGTAAAAAACCTGCTACTCTCGAGACTGGTCTTGAAGTACAAATTCCTCTTCATAAAGAAGAAGGACAAACTGTGACGGTTAATACCATGACTGGAGAAGCAAGTTAATAGTACTTTTTCATCCTGAATTTATTTCAGGATCTTTTTCTATTGTTTTTATCATTATTATATACTTATGAAAAAAATACTTATATGAACAGCTATATTAGCATTATTATTTTGATTCTGAAACGCTGGTTTAATAGATGATTCGATAACATGGATGTATAATAATTGATTTACAATATTTCAGACAAGAAAAGAGTACCAACCTGATAATTATATTAGAAGAGATGAAGCAGCAAAGTTATTTGTTAAATTTGCACAAAATATAGACAAGACTACATATAAATATACAGCAGAAGAATGTAACTTTACAGACCTTAATAATGCACACCAAGATCTTAAAGATATAATACTAGAATCTTGTAGATTAGGAATATTTCAATGAAGTGCTTGAAAATTTATGCCAACAAATTCTATAACTAATGAACAAGCCGTGACGGTATTAGTAAGAATATTAGTATGAAAACAAAGTGAAATTTGAACATCATATCGATCTGAAAATTATTATAAGAAAGCAAATGAATTACAGTTACTTTCAAATGTTTCTATGAACAGTAGAGAATTATTTTCTACGAGAGGAAATATAGGAATATTATTGGCAACAAATTCTATGATTGAGCCTGAAATAGAGCAAAAAGATTTTACTATTCCAGCATGTAATAAATTTATAGAACTTATGCGATGTGTTGCTGAAAAAACAGGTTGAGACGAAGAATCATATAATGCAGTACATGAAGCTATTAATGCATGGAAAACTCTTCCAGAAGATCAACTTATCGATACTTGTAATATGGCCATTGAAGCTGCTGAACCAAATAAATCTGAATATATCACATTAGGGTGTGATCGAAAATAACTTAAAAAATTTATTATTATTACTATATGAAAAAAGGTCAAACTCTCCACAACATCAAAGTTAATACAATCGGATTCTGATGAGTCGGTATAGGTGTTGCTGAAGATGGGAAAAAGATCCTGATCAAGTGATCGGTACTGCCTCATAGTGTGATCGATTGTATCATCATCAAAGCGAAGAGAGACCATATCATGGCGATGCCAATCCGTGTCGTATCAATAGAACCAGAACGATCTGATACCAAACCACTCTGTCCTCACTATTCTAATCCACTGGAAGTAGTACCCGATAGTGAAATTCATAAAAACGGTTGTGGATGATGTAAACGACAACTCCTTTCGTATGCAAAACAGTTGGAACTCAAAGTACATCTTGTCCATGATAGTTTTCGTGGTGTCTCATATCTCTTAGAACAGACTCCTCTTCAAGAAATTATTCCATCTCCATTGACCTATCACTATCGTAATAAGATAGAATTCAGTTTTGGAAAATTTATCACCAAAGCAAAGAATGATAGAAAAGCTCAAGCACAGAGAGAAGGTGTTTTGTCATCTTGAGCGAAATGAAATAACATTGAAACACCTGTCATTGCGAGGGACGAAGCAATCCATAATATATGAGAATCTCCTCGCGATAGCGATGGTCACCCTTCTCTGTCAGGAGAAGGGACGGGGATGAGGTCTACTGACTTCTCCCATTATCACAATCGACAACTTGGTTTTCATAAACAAGGATTTTACACTCATGTCATCGATGTAGATCAATGTTATCTTATCTCTGAAAAATTACATACCGTATACAATCACATCAAAAATCTTTGTAAAGATTCTGGATTACCTGTTCATGATCCTAAAACTCATCTCGGGATTTTTCGTCATCTCGTCATGAGACAGTGACACAATACTGATCAAATTCTCGTGAATCTCGTCGTCTCTGACGAACAAGTAAATACATCTGAACTTTCAGATCTCTGGGTAGCATTTAAAAAGAAATTACTTTCTGACGAACGATTGCGTGCGGAGTGTACAACATTCCTACTAACCTACAACAATACTGTCTCCGATGCTGTAAGACGACAAGATACCGATTCTGATGTACTTTGGGGTCAGGGATATATTTTTGAAGAATTACATTTTAAAAATAAGATTTCAGAGAATACATCAGAAGATTCGCAGAAGATTTTCACCATCGAAGATGGAGTAGCAAAAGAATCAATAGAACAAGGCGAACACCCCTCTCTGACAGGAGAGGGGACGGGGGTGAGGTCGGTTCGCTTTCGTATCTCCCCATTCTCCTTTTTCCAAACCAATACACTCGGAGCACAAGAACTCTTTAGCACTGCGGCAAGTTTTATACAATTACCAAAAAGCAAACAGACGATCATGGATCTGTATTGTGGTGCTGGTACTATAGGATTGAGTTTACTTGCACAAGGTATAGGAAATTTTGTATTGGGAATAGAGATCGTTGAAGATGCGATCAAAGATGCAAATTACAACGCAAAGATCAATAAACTGGATACACAGTCCTACTTCGCCGCTGGTAAGACAGAAGTCATCCTGAAACACGATCCAAAGTTTGTAGAGAAAATGGATGAAGTCTGACTGGTGATTGTGGATCCACCGAGAGAATGACTCCACAAAGATGTCTGTGAGTTTCTCAATAATCTCAAAAAAGACTACAAATTTCAACTGATCTATATCTCGTGTAACCCTGTCACTCTCGCTAGAGATCTTGATCTCTTAGTACAATGATGACGAGAACTTCAAGTATTACAACCTGTCGATATGTTTCCTCATACGCATCATGTGGAGATGATTAGTGTGTTGGGATAATTTATTTGTATTATCTACATTGATGTGGATAATTTATTTGATTTTCGTGAGGTCAATCATATAAAGGATTCTGACATAATCATATAAGATACCCTACGAGAGATATCATCAGTAGTTTTTTGTATTGATGGTAGTGATCGTATTTACGCCATAACTTTTTGCGAACTCAGATGATAATGATCCAGATTTATTTGCACTATATTTGATCTCAAATGCTTGCAATATGCCATCACACTCTTCTATCAAATCTATCTCTTGTTGTTGATGATTTCTTCGAAAATATGATTTCACTCTCTTGTTTGTAGCGTAGTTATATTTAATTCTCTCCATGATGATAAAATTTTCCCATAATGCTCAGACATCCTGTCTCAATGCCAATGGTCTAAAATCTTGCAACAGACTATTTCTTACACCAAGATCTCGAAAAAAGATCTTTTGTGATTTGGTAAGTTCATTCCTCAGATTGCGATGAAATGACGGCAATCTCAAAATAATAAACGACTCTTCTAGCAATCTGACGTATTTTTCGATCGTAATACTACTCATTCAAAGTTTTTGTCACAGTTCATGATATGATACTTGATTACCTATCTGCAATGCGATCAATTGCAATAACTTTTCTAATTTATCTGATTTTTTGATATTATCCATCGCTAAGATATCTTTGTAGAGATAGTTTCCACTGATCATATCAAGTTTATTTTTCTTATCTATGATACTATCATTTATTAATGCTGGATAGGAACCATAGATCAACAATTCATCGAGATGATCATGTATCCATAGAGTATCATAATGAGTCTTGAGTTCCTCATAACTGAGAGGAAACATCTTCATCTGATATGCTCTCCCTGTCATAGGCTCATGGATATGTTGAGAGAGTGAAAAACTACTTGATCCTGTAGCGATCACTTGTACGTCATATTCACTATCATGGATAATCTTGAGTATGAGTCAGATATTTGCTATCCTCTGTGCCTCATCGATGAGGATATATTTTTTACCTTCACAGAGATTTCTCAGATCTTGAGGAGATCTGATATCAAGGATACTACGATTAGACAAGAAATCACAATCAATATATCTTGCGTCTTGCCCAAATTGTTGAGCTAGTTGTTGTAGGAGTGTTGTTTTTCCTACCTGTCTAGGTCCATAGATGATGATCGTTTTTTGAGTTTTGATTACTTGTTGGAGTTGTATTCGGAGAGTACGTCTTATCATAATAAAAATATTTATATATAAAATTTATATTACTATAAGAAATATAATGATATTTTTTTTAAATGCAAGAAAAAGAAGAGATTCTGACTGAAAGTAAGAGTGAAAATTTTTTTTCATGGAATACAATCCCTAAATTATCTATTTTTTATAAATTGTAAGAAAAAAGGGAATTTTCTGACTGGAAGATGATATTTATTACATTATTTCTTCTCTATTTTCTGAAATATTTCATCATAAATACCATGTTGTTGTGCATCACTAAGTGCAGATACAAATTGTTGGTAAAATTCATAATTTGTATTACTACCATCTGTTAAAATATTAACACTTGAGGGAATTTCAATACTATCAAACATATCAATAATTTTTTTATTATCATGATCTATTTCTACCATCATTTGATCATCTCAATGAAAGAGAGTGAGAATGTTTGAATTTACGAGATCTAAATAGGATTTAGTTCTGTTAGTATTATAAGTATTAAGCTTTATGAGTTGATTTTTATATGCTGGAATATTAATTACAATATATTCTATTACTATAAATTATATAAATTAATTAAATTTTTTTCTACTGAAAATAGTAATCCTACACTAACTTTTTTGCACTTCAATTTATAATTAATTAAGGTTAAAACTATTTTTCTTGCATTGAAACAACAGTAAAATCTCGATTATCATTATTTTTTTTAGGATATAATTCTCCTACATAAAATTTATTAGTTATTGGATGAAAAAGTGTAACACCTATATTTTTTGATGATTCAATAGGTCAGAACTCTATCTTAATAAATCATGTCGGATCTAAACCATACTCATACGACATTGCTTCTGTTATAATTCATAATCAATCTTTCATATAATTATTAAAGCCTTTTTCAAAAGCAACCATCAA
>JFJP01039365.1_pt1 | contig 13689 bp, 10 predicted proteins | sample 431651 | NCBI WGS metagenome assembly JFJP01 (sample SAMN02602958, study PRJNA72255) | Microbial mat metagenome, whole genome shotgun sequencing project. | biome: fresh water; feature: sink hole; material: water; isolation source: purple microbial (photo- and chemosynthetic) mats found in...
AAGCAGCTCCATGGAAGTTCAATAACCGAAGACCATATTTTCAAATCCTCATTAATGTAGGATTTGCATTGAAGACCTGAATACCAATAATGATTTGAAATTCCCAAATGTTTATTCACATCAATATCGATCCATCGCGCATCTGGTGATACTTGAAATTCTTTATACAGTTTTGTTTGCTTTGCATTTACACCAATAAACACCTCAAAAACATCGCTTTGTTCCCAAAGTTTATATGTTTTTGAATTGATTCCTGCCTGTTTATTATTACTAATCATCCGTAAACGTTCATATCGACCTTGAAAATAGATCAGTAGACCTTTATCATTCCATTCCACCCCAATGCTCGTAGCAATCGTTTGCGGTGGTTCTGCGCCATCCGCAAAATACAGCGGATCGCTGATATCGATATGAGCTAACGATTCTTCAGTAATTTCAGCGATCGATGCGAAAAGTGATCGATAGCTATGGAATATTTTTTCGGATGTTGTTATTGATGATTCAGACATAAGGATACTAATGGATTACAATTCTTTAAGTAAATATTCTCCCGTATATGAATTTTTATTTTTCACAATATGTTCGGGAGTTCCTTCAGCAATAATTTGACCGCCGCCGGATCCACCTTCAGGTCCCAGATCAATGATCCAGTCAGCAGTTTTGATAACATCAAGATTATGTTCTATGACAATAACCGTATTCCCTTTGTCAACAAGCTTATTCAGCACACTTAACAACATTTTCACATCATCAAAGTGTAATCCTGTTGTCGGTTCATCAAGAATATACATCGTATTTCCGGTGCCAACCTTGGAAAGTTCGGTTGAAAGTTTAACACGCTGTGCCTCACCGCCGGATAGGGTCGTTGCTTGTTGGCCAAGATGAATATACCCAAGACCGACATCAAACAACGTTTGAATCTTTCTATTCATTACCGGCATTTCACTGAAGAAATCAAGCGCATCTTCAACCGTCATTTCCAATATATCCGAAATTGATTTCCCTTTATACAGAACTTCCAGCGTTTCACGATTATATCGTTTTCCTCGACAAACATCGCAAAGCACGTACACATCTGGCAGGAAATTCATTTCAATCTTTTTTACGCCATCCCCCTCACATGCTTCGCATCGTCCTCCTTTGACATTAAAACTAAACCGGCCGGATTTGTAACCGCGGATCTTTGATTCAGGAAGTTGCGCAAATAAATCCCGGATGAATGTGAACAAACCTGTGTAGGTTGCAGGATTCGATCGCGGTGTTCTACCGATTGGTGATTGATCGATTTCAATAACTTTATCAATGTGTTCAATTCCATCAATGGATTTATAGGGATACACAGGAATTTTTGTTTTATAAAACCGCTGCGATAGAATTGGGTACAGTGTTTCATTGATCAATGTCGATTTACCGGACCCGCTGACACCTGTGACACATGTAAATGTTCCCAATGGAATAGAAAGATCGACATTTTTTAAATTATTTCCGCTTGTACCCTTTAGCACGAGAAATTTTCCGTTCCCTTTTCTTCGTTTTTTTGGAATTTCGATATTCTTTTTGCCGGTAAGATACTCAATAGTCGAAGACCGATCACCGACGGTTTTTGCAAGACCATTTGTAAACTTATCCGGTGAACCAGCCGCAACTAATTCACCGCCATGTTCCCCCGCACGCGGTCCTAGATCGACGATAAAATCGGCATTTTCCATCATTTCTTTGTCATGTTCAACAACAAGAACAGTGTTGCCAAGATCGCGTAAACTTTTTAATGAACTAATCAGTTTTGTATTGTCTCGTTGATGAAGACCAATGCTTGGCTCATCTAAAATATATAAAACACCAACCAACTGTGAACCAATTTGAGTTGCTAATCTGATTCGTTGTGCTTCACCACCTGAAAGAGTTCTCGCCGTGCGATCCAACGTGAGATATCCTAAACCCACGTCAACCATAAATCCTAACCGTTGATTGATTTCTTTCAGAATCGGCTGCGCAATTTCCAACTGACGGTTCGTAAACGACAAACCAGTAAAAAACAGTTGTGCATCGGTTAACGACAGCTTTACGAGATTGGAAATTTTATGTCTGCTCCCTGTATTATCTTCAAGTTGAATAGCAAGATTCTCTTTTCGCAGACGACCACCTTCACATTCCGAACATACTTTCGTACTCATATACCCCTCAACCCACGCTCGAATCTTTGCGGAAGCAGTATCATTATAATATTCTTGCAGCATTTTCATCACGCCGTCATATCGATGTTTGTAAATGGATGTTCTCCCACCGGCATAGGTGTATTCAACTTCAATTTTTTCACCATGCGTACCATATAATAGTTCATCCAATGCAATTTTAGTAAACTGTTTTATGGGTGTGTTGTAATCATAACCATGTTTCTTTAAAACGGCTTTCACTTGAGCATAAAACCACGTTGCGCGTGGTTTTCCTAACGGTGCAATACCCTCTTGTTGTATAGTCAAATTTGGATTTGGCATTATCAGAGAAAGGTCAAAATCCTTTTTCTCGCCTAATCCTTCACAGGCACTACACGCACCCGATGTTGTATTGAAGGAGAATGAATTCGGTGCAGGTTCTTCATAACTGGTTCCGCACGTCGGGCAGGAATACTTTTTGCTAAACAATATATCCTGTTTGCCGTCATTCACGATCAACACACCTTCTCCGAATTGTAGCGCTACTTCTACGGAATCTGCAATACGCGACCGACTATCCTTCTTTAATTGAATTCGATCAATGACAATTTCAATGTTATGAATCTTATATCGGTCAAGTTTTAATCCTTTTGAAATTTCCACAACTTCATTATCTACTCTAACTCGTAAGAACCCATCTTTCAGAATTTTTTCGAATAATTCGCGGTAATGCCCCTTTCGCCCCTTCACGATCGGCGCTAGAATCTGAATCTTGATTCCCTGTGGAATCTTCATAATCGCATCAATGATCTGATCTACGCCTTGTTTTTGCACACGAGTTCCATCATTCACACAGAATTGCGTTCCTACGCGCGCGTAGAGCAAACGGAGGAAATCATACACTTCCGTAACTGTTCCAACGGTTGATCGAGGATTGGTGCTGACCGTTTTTTGTTCAATAGAGATCGCAGGAGAAAGTCCTTCAATATAATCGACATCAGGACGTTCCATTAATCCGAGAAATTGACGAGCATATGCGGAAAGTGATTCAACGTAACGACGCTGCCCTTCAGCATAGATTGTGTCGAATGCAAGCGATGATTTTCCCGAACCAGAAAGGCCGGTAATAACAACAAGTTTATCCCGTGGAATTTCTACATCGATATTCTTGAGATTGTGCTCGCGCGCTCCTTTCACAATGAGCATGTTTTGCTCAGAACTGATCGAAGGAACAGCAACCGATTTGGATTTTTTCATAGTTTGGTTTGGTGTAATCCACAGTAACGGTGTACGACACTAATTGCAGTTTAAGGTTCAGCAAAATTCAAATGGTAAGATACAGAAAGATAAGTGTAGAGGCAAAGATTGGTACAGCAGAACTTTACCGTATAGGCTTTAGTCGGAATGTTAGTTGGGTCAACGGAAAAATGTTCGCCAATCTATTTTCATACAAATCTTTCCTCTTGTTGGCAAAATTTTTTAGAACCCTATCAAACAGATGGCGTTTTATCAATCCCTTATCAAATTCAAAGAAAAGTAATTTGAATTGTATTGAGGAATATTGAAAGTTACTATGATCAGTACCCGATATGAAATAGTCGAATGAATGGACTCCAAAAAAATGCTTGTGGGTCGGATCGGTATTTGCATTTCTATGGGGATAGAATGGAACGGTAATTTCTACGAACCCATCAGGTTTGGTAATACGATGCAGTTCGATCATTACTTTCAACACATCATCGAGATGTTCAAGAATGTTATCCGCATAGACCTCATCAAAACAACTATCGGTAAAAGGATATGGATACTGATTAAGATCGTGTAAGATATCGGCATCCGATTGAGGATTGATATCGATACCTGTGGCGTTATTTCTTTTTCGTTTTCCACAACCCACATCAAGAATATTTTTTCGAATGTTATCCAATTCGCTGTCTCTTATTAAGATAATTCAATAATGCAACATCAAACGGGGTTGTTGTATCAAGCAAAATATAATCGATGGAATTTTCGCGACACTCACGTTTGTAGCGTTCAATAAAATCCTTCATCGCTTCTTGATACGCTTTTTGAATATGATATGGCTGTGTCGTGAGCATTTCTCCCGTTTCCACATCCTTAAACACAGCATCACTGCCAAAAGCAAAATTTCGTTCAACGGGATCAAGAATCTGCATTACTAAAACTTCATGGTTGTTGTGTCGAAAATGTTTCAATGCCGCCATTACTTTGTCCGGATCATCGAACAGATCACTCAAAACGATCACTAAACCCCTTCGTGAAATTCTTTCGGCTAGTTGGTGAAGGGCTGTAGCAGAATTTGTTACATCACCTGGACTCACCTTCTCCAATTCAACAAGAATTCTACGAAGATGCTGCTTCGTAGCGTGCGGCGGAATAGTAGTTCTGACAATTGAATCAAATAACGTGAGACCAACCGCATCACGTTGCTGGATCATTAAATAGGAAAGAGACGCAGCAATAAAAGATGCATATTCCATTTTTGAGATTTGCTGTTTTTTTTGGCTTGTCACAGTCGAAGTAAACTTCATCGAGGCACTCGTATCAAGAATGATATACGATTTAAGATTCGTTTCTTCTTCAAATTGTTTTACATAAAACCTGTCGGTCTTGCCATACACTCGCCAATCAACTCTTCGAATCTCATCGCCCGGCATATATTGACGGTGTTCAGCAAATTCAACACTAAAGCCATGATAAGGACTTTTATGCAAACCTGTAATGAAACCTTCTACAACCAAACGGGCTCGCAATTCCATATTTGCAAGTTTTGAAACAACTTCCGGCTGTAGATATTTTCGTTGAGTCTCCATTTACTTTTTTGACATTCGTGTTTTGTTCTTTTGCTGCTCGGTTAATGCTTCTTGCGGGGACTTTCCGATTGATTCTAATTCAAATTTCACTGTAGGGGCTAAATCATGATTTGGATATTTGAGAAGAAATTTTTCATAATAAATTTTTGCGCTGTCGAACATTTGAAGATTATTATTGTAGATATATCCTGTTAGAAACAATGATAACGCAGAAGGCTGCATCTCGGGATATTGTTCATGGAATAATTTGTAATTATCCAGTGCTTCACGTGGCTGGTTCTTAAAACGATAACTTTCTGCAAGTGCAAATCGCGCCCAGCCGCCATAACGACCTTGGGGAAAATCTTTGATAATTTTCTGAGAAACTTGCAATGTAGAATCCCAATTCTTATTAGCTTTCGCCAGTTCAATTTTAATCCATAGTTCTTCGTCTGTAAAATTGCTGCAGGCATTTAAGAATAATAAGAATACTGGGATGAATAATTTCATTCTCTTCACGATAACTGTTTAACTAACTCTTTTCATAACGGCGGCAAAAAAACCATCGGTGTTAAATTTGTGCGGTAACAATTGAAAATATTTATTATCAGTCATACCTGCAAGATTATACCTCTCCAATATTGACGAGGGATTCACTAATTCAAAATTCTTTTTCTTACTTAAGAACAGTTCTACCACATTTTCATTTTCATCTTTTATTAATGAGCAAGTTGCATACACCAATCTACCGCCTACCTTAACATATTGTGAATTAAACGATAAGATTGAAAGCTGTTTTTCGTGCAATTCTCGAACCATTTGTTCTGTAACACTCCATTTCATTCCCGGATTTCGACGAATTGTTCCTGTTCCGGTACATGGGGCATCGACCAACACAAAATCAGCCGCATCAATAAAGCCCTCTTCAACTTCGTTTTCACGAATCGCTTTTGTGCGAATGGTATCAACTCCGCTTCGGCGAATACGTTTTTTTAGTTCATCCAATCTAAACGAATGAATATCAAAAGCAAAAATCTCACCGCGATTGTTCATGATAGATGCCATCGCCAATGCTTTTCCTCCGGCACCCGCACATGCATCAATCACTTTTGATTTTGGTTTTGGATCAACAAGCATCGCAAGCAATTGACTTCCTTCATCCTGCACCTCAAATAAACCCTCCTTGAATGCCAGTGATTGAAATACATTGATTCGTTTCTTTAGATGAAGTGCATACGGAGAATATTTTGCTTTTTCTGTTTCAATGCCTTCTAATTCCATTTTCCGTTGACATTCTTCTACGGTAGTTTTGAGAGTATTTACACGAAGTGTCATTGGTGCTTGTGTGTTCAGTGTCCTACACAATGGAGTTACTTCAGAACTCCCAAAATATTCGTTCCACTCTTGGATCATCCAATCCTGAAAGGAATAGTGCAATGCAACAGCATCAACGCTTGAACCACCAGCAAGATTAGAATTGATATTTTGTTCAATTCTTACGATTGTATCGATTGGAATATCAACTTCTGTACTAAGCAGATCTACAGCATATTTTTTATCCATCAATAAATATGCAACGCAGCTAAAAAGACTTATTCGTTTCTCTTCAATGTCATTAAAGCTAAGTTCTATTTTTCGTTTATTACGAAGAATGCCATATAATGTCTCCGAAATAAATCGTCTATCTTTTGAACCGAGATATTTCCTTTCTCGAAAGAACATGTCGATCAGTCGGTCTGCCGGTTTTGGAGAAATAAGAACCTCAGAATAAAGTTCTGTGACATGTCCGATGAGAGAGGAAAGTTTCATAAATGAAAAAGAGCATTTTTAACGTTTTTGAAAGAAGTATGTTCAACAAGAGAAAGTTACTCAATTAATGATTTCAGTCCAAGCAAGAATTACTTAATTTGTAGTACAATTATTAAATGAAAGAAGAAAAATCAATTCATTCAGAACTATTTGAAGGAACAATCGATCATTCTAAAAATAAAAAGGACGGATATGTCCGTCCTTTTTGCATAACAACTATTTACGAAGTTCAAATTTTTGTAAGCATTGACATTCGTCGTTTTTCAGTTTTTGAAACATCTTTTTCGATAATTCGAAGTACAATCAAAACGATGATTGCAACAACAAAAAAGATTTCTTGCGGCAAAGCAACTAAAGCAATTGTAAAACTGGTAAGAATAATTGCAATGTTAAAGAATAAAACACCACTATTTTTTTGGACTTTATTGGTTGCAGTATTTGATGTTGTCATTGTCCCCTCATTTGTTTGTTTTAACTATATATACATAATACATTATCTGCCTGAAATTGTTGTGACTGCAATCATTATTCTTCTATTTTTTACTTCATACATGGGTTACTAAATATTTCAGACTTTTTTTTGAAGATTTTTGTATCTTATCAAATAAAATCATGAATATAAAAGCATTTCAGCACACCATAAAAAAAACATTTTTATTTCTTTTTCTCTGTAACTCTTTTTTTTACTCTCAAGAAAAGAAAATAACTGTGACCCCGCTGTTCTCTGGACAAACAACCGGAAGAACAGTTTCACTACAGTTTCAAACGGTGAAGCGACCAACAGTATGCCTCGTATTGAGCGGTGGTGGTTCAAGAGGGATTGCACACATAGGGGTCATTAAAGAACTTGAAAAGAACAATATTCCAATCGATTATATAGTTGGGACAAGTATCGGTGCAATCATTGGGGGATTGTATGCTTCAGGCTATTCAACGACAGAACTTGAAAAATTAATTGATACAACGGATTGGAATTATATTCTTTCTTTAACACAAGATAATGAAAGATCAGATCTATATTTTTCTCATAAACTAGCAGCGGATAGAAAACAATTGACCATTCGATTTGATGGATTAACTCCAATAATACCATCTGCAATTTCGAGCGGGCAGCGATTGACAAATTTCATCAATAAGTTAACATTACAGAGCATCTATCACCCTATTCACGATTTTGATGATCTCAAAATTCCGTTTCGTTGTGTATCTACCGATCTTATTTCAGGAAAAATGATCGTATTTGGATCTGGAAATTTATCTGAGGCTCTACGAGCCAGCATTTCTATTCCACTGTTGTACAGTCCATTGCGAAAAGATACACTCGAATTAACTGATGGTGGATTACTTTCAAATATCCCTGTTGATGTGGCAAAAAATCTTGGAGCTGATATCATCATCGCAGTAAACACTGTAAGCCCTCTGCGAACAGCTTCACAATTGAATAACCCTTGGGAGGTTTCTGATCAGATAGTCAATATTATGGCTCAGGAATCGAATAAGAGGTCATTGGAGAGTGCAACAATAGTAATAACACCGAATTTGGGCTTCTATTCATCCGTAGATTTTTCAAATCTTTCACTTGTTAAACAACAGGGAAAGGAAGCCGCAACAGTAATGATTAAGGCAATAAAAGATTCGATCGAATCAAAAAAGCGACAGATGGTCTATGATGCTTCTCCGTTATCAAATTTTTCTATGTACATCACTTCAGTCCAAGAGAATATTGAATACACTGATCCTTCATTTAAAAATATTTTACAACCCAATACAATTTCTTCAGTTCCCGTTATTCGTGAAATGTTATCAGACCTTTACAGCAAAGGTTGGTATAATGATGTTAAAGCAGAAATCAGCTTCTTAGATTCAACTGCAGATGTTACAATTTTAGCATCAGCAAATCCGCTGCTTCATTCAATCTCTTTGACAGGAAACTCTTTGATCGATTCAGGAATTCTTCTTTCACCATTCGATTCACTCATTGGAAAACCATTTAGTATTCCTAAAATGGAAGAAGCATACGAAATATTTTTGGGCATGTACCGCTCGAACGGATATTCACTTGCCCGTATAAAACATATTAGTTTTGATTCAACCACAGGAAACCTATCCTTAGAGATTAGCGAAGGAATTATTAGCAAGATCTATCTTAAGGGGAAAATATTATCACGGGATTGGGTAATTTGGCGGGAGTTGGGATTCCGCGACGGAAATATTTTTACTGTTGAAAAAGGGAAAAAAGCACTTACCAATCTTTATGGCACAAATCTTTTTGAACAAGTATCGATGGATGTTGGCTATGAGAATGAAGAACCGGTTATTTCAATACAAATGGAAGAAAAATCAACTGATGTATCTCGTCTCGGATTTAGGCTTGACAATGAACGCAATCTCCAACCATCCCTAGAATTTCGAAATGAAAATTTGCTTGGAACTGCAACTGAAGTGGGCGCAAGTTTTTCTGGAGGACTAAGAAACCGAAAATATCTTACAGAATTTCAAGCAAATCGAATATTTAACACGTATTTCACGTTAAATCTGGATGCGTATTATGATCTGCGCGACATCAATACATATGCGGATGATAAAAACCAAACATCCCAGAGAATATTTCTTCGTTCAAAGATTGGAGAATACCGCCAAATTCTCTACGGAGTTTCACTTCAACTTGGGCAGCAGGTAGAACGCTTTGGTATTTTTAATATTGAATATCGTATTGAATCTGATGAAGTAAAATTCATTACCGGAACCGGATACAATCCGGAAGAATTTACGCTTCAAACTTTCAGAATCAGCTCAACAATTGACTCACGAGATCGGTATCCTTTTGCACGCATAGGTTCTCTCACAAATTTTTCTTGGGAAACTGCTACTTCATCATTAAAAGGTGTTGTCGGCGATGTCGGCTATTCAAAGATCTATTTTGCGTATGAAACAAATACATCATATCAGAATTTCACACTTCACCCAAAAATTATTATCGGATTTGGAGATCAAACACTCCCCTTAACACAACAATTCGCACTTGGTGGCGAAGATTCTTTCTTTGGATTACGAGAGTATGATTCCCGCGGCCGACAGATTTTTTTGACTAGTGTGGAATTTAGAACCAGATTCCCATTTAAGGTTATTTGGGATACATATTTTCGGATACGATATGATATTGGGAGTATTTGGCCTCAGAGAGAAGATATTCGGTTAAGGGATTTTCACCATGGAGTTGGAATTATCCTATCACTCGATACGCCGATTGGACCAATCAATGCGTCAGTAGGAAGAAGTTTCTATATCAGAAGAGATGTGCTTGATCAACCACTTACGCTTGGGCCGATCATTGGATATTTTTCAGTTGGATATCCAATTTTTTAATCGATTTTTTCTTTAAACCTCACAACGCTTGCTATTAAGATCGCAGCACCCATCCCAAAAAGCATTGTCGCTTCAAACCACAGATCGGATATCCCAACTCCTTTGAGAATAATTGAACGAATCACCGTCAAATAATATTTCATTGGGATGAGGTGTGCAATCCATTGTAAGACTTCAGGCATATTCTCTACTGGAAAGACAAAACCTGATAAATACATCATTGGCTGCATTATAAAGAACATACCTATCATCATCGCTTGCTGCTGTGTTTTTGAAATTGTTGATACAAATAATCCAAGACCAAGAGATGTCATTAAGAAGAATCCGGTCAATACAAATAATAATATAACACTTCCACGTATCGGAATTGAAAAACCGAAAACCATCACCGTCATCGCTACCGAGACAACGATCAAACCAATAAGCGTGAACGGCACCAGCTTGCCTACGATCATTTCAATTGGACGAAGCGGCGTGACTAATAATTGTTCCAGTGTTCCTATTTCCTTCTCCTTCACAATTGCCATTGAGGTTAAATTCATTGTCGTGATCAAGAGAATAAGTACCAAAACTCCCGGAACCATAAATTTTCTACTGATCAATGTCGGGTTGTACCATGCACGAGTTTCGGCATTGATTCCGCCGAGTTTCTTCATATCTCCGACCATATCAACAAGAATATTTTGGGAAAATCGATTAATGATTTGCCCGGCATAGCTTGATGCAATTGCAGTCGAATTCCCTTCGCTGCCGTCGAATAATAATTGAATATTAGCCGTTTCCTTTCGCACTATTTTGTTCCCAAACTTCGAAGGAATAACGATTGCCATTGTGACAGAACTATTATCCAGATATTGTTGAACATCCTTATAGTTTTCTGTGGAATATTCTAATGAAAAATATCCTGAGTTAACAAATAGTTCTGTTAATTTCCTGCTTTCGCTTGTTTTGTCTAGATCACAAAGGACAAAAGAAATGTTCTTTACATCAAGGGAAGCAGCAAATCCTAAAAATATCAATTGTAAAATTGGGGCAATAAAAATAATCGGCAGCAGTCTTTTGTCTTTGAAGAACTGAGCAAATTCTTTTTCCACCAATGCTTTTAACCGCTTGATATTCATGTTATACCGAATGATTCCTAAATCGTATAATGCTGATTGCCACTACAACCGTAACAAAGATTCCTAAATAAAGAATCTGATCCCAAAACGCTTCGATGCCGACTCCTTTTAACACTATTCCCCTCATTATGATAAGATAAAATTTTGCAGGAGTTATGTTTGAAAGTATTTGTAAAAACAATGGCATGCTCTTAATTGGGAACATAAATCCAGATAGAATCATTGTTGGCAGCATTGACACGAGCGTTGCAATCTGAAAAGCTACCTGTTGACTATCCGAAATGGTCGAAACTAATAAACCCTGACCCAACGCAGCGAAGATAAATAATAACGTTGTCATAAATAATAGAATAAGACTACCTTTAACAACAACATCAAAAAGAAAATACGCTGCAATAAGGACGATTGCCGCAGCAACAAGTGATATAATTGCATATGGAATCATTTTACCAACAATCAAATTGATTGGTTTGATCGGGGATACATCTATTTGTTCAAGCGTGTTTCGTTCTTTTTCTTTGACAATTGAAAGTGCAGTTGCTATAACTCCTGTAATTGCTAAAATAAACGCAATCAAACCGGGAACTAAAAATTTTGCACTCTTCATTTCAGGATTATACCAAATTCGAGCATCGTACCGTATCGGGATATAACTTTTTCGGCCAATTTTCGAAAGATTGGTAAATACAATTTTTTGCGAATATTGAAGGGTGACAGCTTGAGCATAACCGATGATTGTTGTTGCGGCATTTGCATCCATTCCATCAACAAGAAATTGGATAGTCGCTTGACGACCGGAAATAATATCATCGGAAAAATCCGGCGGTATGACCAGAATGAGTTTAACTGTTCCCTCATCGATCATCATTTGAGCTTTCGAATAATCAGTAAGATACTCCGTATAATCAAAATATCCTGCTGTAATGAAGCTATTAATGAAATCTCTGCTTTGCGGTGTTTTTTCAGCATCATACACCGCCATTTTAATATCCCGGACATCAAAGTTCAAGGCATATCCGTTCAGCAGTAAAAGCATTGCAGGAACCAGTGTTAGAATTGCCAACACTTTCCGGTCACGCCGGATCTGCCGAAATTCTTTTTTTATTATCGGAAGTAATTGTCTGAACATATCAATTTTTCTTCGATTCTTGGTCCAACAAATAAATAAAAACATCCTCAAGTGAAGGGGTGATCCGTTCTATATTTAGCAGTTCAATGGAATTTGCAGAAAGAATTTCTTTGATCTTTTCTTTTGCAGATACTTCATCTTCAACATTCACGTGTAGATATGTTCCAAAGACTGAAGTTTCAACAGCCCATGGTTGAGTTTCAATCTTTTCCATTGCTTCAACAACATTGGAACACTGAACTTCCAATATTGGATGTTTAACATAATTTTCTTTGAGTTCTTTCGGACTACCACCGGCAATAATTTTTCCCGCATTGATGAGAATAATGTCATTGCAATATTCCGCCTCTTCTAAAAAATGAGTGGTCACCAGAACGGTGACACCTTCTGCAGAAAGATCATTGATCAATTCCCAAAATTTCCTTCTCATCACCGGATCTACACCGCTCGTTGGTTCATCAAGAAATACAATTCTTGGGCGATGAAGCACCGCGCATCCAAGTGCTAAGCGTTGTTTCCAACCACCGCTGAGCGTCTTAGTAATGCTTTTCTCCCTGCCGTAAAGATTTGCTATCCCCAGAACCCATTCTTTTCGCAGCTTAAGATCAATGTCTGAAAGTCCATATACTTTTCCGAAAAAATCAATATTTTCATTAACTGTAAGATCGTCATAAAGAGAAAATTTTTGGGACATGTATCCAATATTTTCCTTAACCAAATTTGCCTGACGATTGATATCAAAACCACCTACTCTTGCAGTCCCGCTTGTTGAAGAAAGCAATCCGCATAACATCCTTATGGTCGTAGATTTTCCCGCGCCATTCGCTCCTAGAAACCCAAAAATCTCACCCTGCTTCACTTCAAAATTAATGTGATCGACTGCAGTGAAATCACCAAATTTTTTTGAAAGGTTTTCAACTTCAATTGTGTTCATAACATTCCAACAACATTTCTAAAATTATTTTGCAGTAAACGATTCGCCAATTTTCCGATCCGTTAAGAGCGAAATAAAGACATTTTCTAACGACGGTTTTACCACACGCCAGTCAGTTATTTCAATTGAATTTTCTTCCAAATATTGGATAATCGACTGCATATCATTTATTGATGAATTAACGACAAGATTCAATCGGTCGCCAAATGCCTGCACTTCTTTCACCAGAGAAATTTTCTTTAGTAACGCAAACGATCCTCTAATATTCGAACACACTAACTCAACCACTTCACCATTCATTACTTTTTTTAGATTTGCCGGAGTATCAGTCATCAGGATCTTTCCTGCATCCATCAATGCAACC
>JFJP01041368.1_pt1 | contig 13689 bp, 17 predicted proteins | sample 431651 | NCBI WGS metagenome assembly JFJP01 (sample SAMN02602958, study PRJNA72255) | Microbial mat metagenome, whole genome shotgun sequencing project. | biome: fresh water; feature: sink hole; material: water; isolation source: purple microbial (photo- and chemosynthetic) mats found in...
CCCAAACATTATATTCGGCAGTAGCGCCAAGTAAAAAATGTGAAAAAGTAATTCCTATTACCGCCTCTCCACCATAGGCCGACATTTTTCTGTCTTCGATGGTTTCATTGTCGGCACTAGCTGCACTTCCAAGCAAACCTTTTGCAGCAAGAGAAAAATAGAAACCTTTTTTAGAAGGTCCATCATCTTTAGCTAATGAGTTAAGACTTGTAAGAAGGATTAGTAATGTAAGAAGTGAAGTAAGTGACATTAATTTTTCTCGATTAAATTATTCACTTTGTATGAAAAAACGAATTTAAATTTATTGCTCAACACAGTAAACATAATGCAATTGATTGCAGAGAAGGGCCCCGTAGTTGATAGCATATGAGTTTGTTAGTGACGGTTCGCCCCCTTGTCCAAAAGTTGCTTTGGCCAATGAAGAGCTAGTCCAATCGGAACAATTAGTTACAACATTCATATCATCATCAAGTCCTGTCAATACGTTGTTTATTCCTCTCAATTCGATTGCAGTAGTTAACGGGAAGGTGAAAATTGCATTCGTATCTGTCGTGGTAATGACTTGCATATCTGTTGTATAGTATGTCGTTGACGCTTTAAGTGGCCAGTCAGCAGAATTCTTATTTCGAGTAGCAGAACCTACGAGAGCTTTAAAAGTAGATCCATCGTTAGGATTATTTAGATCTGTATTACAAATATTATCAAAACCATTCACCCCAATACCACCATTGGTGTTTGCTAAAGAAGCAAAAATTCTGTATTTTGTTGATGTACTCTCACCCGGTGCCACCCCACCATTTTCCCCACACGACACAATCATCAAAAGTATTAAGATAAAAAGTATATTTTGTTTCATTTGCTTCACCTTAAAATTTAAATCCATAAACTAGTCCCATTCCACTCAATGTCGTTTTTGCATCATCAGATAATGAGCTTTCTTCTCCATCACTTGCTGCAGTCTTGTATTCAATTTTTGAATACTCAACGCCAATAAAAGAATTTGACCCCAGTCGGTAGCTTAGTTGAATTCCATATGAGGGGAAATTTGGCGATTTGAATGAAATCTCATTTCCAGCTGCATCTTCTTTGTCGAAAGTAAAAGTGGAGTAGAGGTAGGGTTTAAATGTGAGCAGCAATCCACCGACTGCGACTCCAAGCACTGGTGCTGCATTGACTTGAGTTCCAGAGGTATTTGTATCATTGACCTCTGAAGGCTTTGTACTTTGTTTCCAAAGGTTATATTCCCCAGCGACACCGATCAAGAATGAGGAGAAGGTCAACCCAATAACGGTTTCTCCACCATAGACGTAGGATTTTCTAGATTCGACGGTTTCATTATCAGCACTTGCTGTAGTCCCAGACATGCCTTTTGCAGCAAGTGAAAAATAGAATCCTTTTGATGATGATCCTCCGCCTTGAGCAAATGAACTTAAGCTTATGAGTGCTGTGGTAATCAGAATGAGGAATTTAAGCACGTTGAAGTCTCCCGTTTTTTAAGTCTAAGAAATAATCTTATTATACTTTGTTACTTTTTTTTTGAAAGATTTCTGACCATTTAAAAGAAGTATTTCTCGTGGGTTATTGTTGACCGCCAGAGTCAGGCAGTCTCGATGCTAGTTGCGCGCCTAGTTGTTTGGTCATTTGTGATGACTCTGTTCCATCCATTAATCAACCACTCAATATTTCAAAATGAAGGGAAGCTTAATGCTTCTCTTCTCACGCACTGGTCTTATGTAGGACGTCTAGAGTTCACCTTTCTTCTTTGCTAAGTTGGCGCCAACGTTTGCTAAGGAGAGACATATGCGTTTCCTGTTATTCACTTTTCTTTTTGTTCTTGCTTCATGTGGCCAGGGTGGTTCCTCAAAAAATGGGAGCGGAAGTCCTGACAATGGCAATATGCCTCAGAATGATGAATTTGTGACGAATGTAAAAGAAGTTGATTTGCTGGATGTCGCTATGGATGTTCCCGTAGAGATTTCCGGTAACCAAATTACCTTTAAAGAGTCTGTTACCGATTCTGCCAATGGAATTAAAAGTTCATGCACTGTGGGTGTTACTTCGGGTGAAACCTATGTTTATACGCTAAATGGTTCATCTTTAATTATCAAAACTTCCTCAGGCCAGAAAATGGATTTTCGCCGGATAAGTGGTGAGGGACATAGTATTGTGGGAAGTTGGACGGGAAAAGTTCGTGAGGGCGACCAGCTTATCATGCGCCGAATGACTTTTGTCAGCCAGGATCGTTTAGTGATGAGAACTCATTGCGAGAGTTAGTTCAAAATAAAAGCGCATGTCTTTAAGACATGCGCTTCGTAAAAATCATTAATTCATATTTTCTATAACAGTCGCTACACCCTGGCCTAAACCAATACACATCGTTGCCAGACCATACTTCTTATTGTTGTCTCTTAACTGATGGGCCAATGAGCCAGTGATACGTGCACCGGAACAACCAAGAGGGTGTCCTAGTGCAATGGCCCCGCCATTTAAGTTTACTTTTTTATCCATCACATCCAGAAGACCCAGATCTTTGAGAACTGGAATTGATTGAGCAGCAAAGGCTTCATTCAATTCAATGATGTCCATTTGCTCCATTGTCAGCCCAGCTCTTTGAAGGGCCTTCTTAGACGAAGCTACTGGTCCATAGCCCATGATGCTTGGCTCGCAACCTGTGGCCGCAATGGCGAGAATTCTGGCCAAAGGCTTAAGGCCCAAGGCCTTGGCACGGTCTTCACTCATGACAATCACGCTGGAAGCGCCATCAGATAGAGCTGATGAATTTCCTGCAGTCACGGTTCCATTTTTTGGATCAAACACGGCGGAGAGTTTAGAGAGAGTTTCAACGGTTGTTTCAGGACGAACAACTTCATCAATTGAAATCATTCCCGGAACACCCATTTCATCATGGCCTGGTGTTGCCATGATCTCATTTTTGAATCGACCTTTGAGTGTCGCTTCGTGAGCTTTTTGATGTGAGCGTGCTGCAAATTCATCTTGCTGAGTTCTGCTCACTCCATGCATGCGGGCAAGAAGTTCGGCGGTCAGACCCATTGATCCGGCGCCCTTAGAAGTGGTTTTATTCAGGGCCGGATTAAAATCCACCCCATAAGTCATTGGCACGTGACCCATGTGCTCAACACCACCAGTAAGATAGAAGTCACCTTGATTGGACCACACACCTTGAGCGGCCATATGGATGGCAGTCATGGATGAGCCACAGAGGCGATTCACAGTTTGAGCAGAAACAGTTTTTGGAATTTCAGTTAAGAGCATGGCATTTCTGCCGATGTTGTAACATTGCTCTAAGGTTTGTTGCACACATCCCCAGATAATATCTTCAATCTCACCCGGATTGAGGAGTGGGTTGCGTTTTAGAATCTCACGCATCAAGTGGGCCGAAAGATCTTCAGCTCGGACATAGCGATAAGCTCCGGCCTTCGATTTTGCCATTGGTGTTCGTACGGCATCTACGATTACTGCATTTTTCATATTAAGAACCTTTTAGTAATAAGTTTTGTTTTCTGCTGCAAGAGACTTCATGAAAGGAGTTAACTCGTAGAGTTTTCCGATCTCAAGAAATTTCTTAGAAGCTTCGTCGAGGTTTTTAAGTCCCACAGAATCAGCGTACTTCAAGGCCCCAGCACGGAAAGGAGGAAAACCCAATCCGAGAAGAAGACCCATGTCCACTTCAACCGGGGATTCAACAATCTTGTCTTCCAAACAGCGGCTGGCCTCAATGATCATCGGAAGCATCATACGAAGAACAATCTCTTCGTCTGTTATTTCGATCTGACGCTTAATGGTTGGTTTGATGATTTCATAAACAGCTGGGTTCACTTTTTTAACAGATTTACCCTTCTTGTCCATTTCGTATTCATAAAAACCTAAATTGTTTTTTTGTCCAAAACGTTTTTGCTCATACATAACTTCCAGAATAGTTTTACTCTTAAAGCCCATGCGGTCCGGGAAGGCAGCTGCCATAATGCTTGAGGCATGAAAGCCCGTATCAATACCGACTACATCCAAAAGATAGGCCGGGCCCATTGGCCAGCCAAATTTTTCCATGACTTTATCGATACGCTGAAAATCAATTCCATCTTCCAAAAGGAAAATAAATCCGTTGAAGTAAGGGAAGAGAATTCTGTTGACCAAAAATCCTGCGCAGTCATTAACGACGATGGGTGTTTTACCCATTTGGTTGGCGTAGTTGACGGCACGAGCAATGGTGTCTTGAGAAGTTTTTTCGCCTCTGATGATTTCCACCAATGGCATTCTGTGAACAGGGTTAAAAAAGTGCATGCCGCAGAATTTATCCGGACGTTTAAGTCCTTCTGCCAGTTTGGTGATGGAAATCGTGGAGGTGTTAGACGCAAGAATGGTGTCTGCTGATGTATTGTTTTCAACATCGGCCAAGACGGCTTTCTTAACTTTTTCATTCTCAACCACGGCCTCAACTACAAATTGAGTGTGACCAAAGTCCGCGTATGAAAGAGTTGGTGTGATACTCGCTAGAATTTTGGCCATCTTTTCGGGGCTGGATTTTTTGCGTTCAATTTCTTTTAACATGATTTTAGAGGCTTCATTCATGCCCAGATCAAGCTGCTCGGTTTTAATATCTTTCATTAAAACACCAACACCCATAGAAGCCGATTGGTAAGCAATACCGCCACCCATGATGCCGGCTCCAAGAACTGCTCCGAATTTCGTCGGTTGAGCGTCCTTAGTGATTTTTTTTGAAACCTTTTTAAGATATTGGTCCCCTAAAAAAACCTGAACTAAACATTCTGCCGTTTTTGTAAGAGCACACTGAGCAAATGTTTCACCCTCAATTTTAAGGGCACCATCGCGATCTAAGCGAGAAGCTTTTTGCATCGCCTCGACTGATTTTAAGGGAGCAGGGTAGTTAGGGCCCGCGATACCGGCAATAAAACCTTTAGAGCCATCAAAGCTCATCATAGATTCAATTTTATCTAATTTAAGAGGGGACTTTTTAGTTTGAACTCGTGCCTTCCAGTCCATTTCACCGGCCAGACACTTCTCGAGGAGTTTGAGTCCAGCTTCTTCGAGTTTTGCTTCTTCAACAATTCCGTCAATGGCGCCGAATTTCAGGGCTTCTTCAGCTTTGTAATGTTTCGCCCCGGTCACCCATTCAATGGCGTGATCAGCACCAATCAATCTTGGAAGACGAACAGTGCCACCCCATCCTGGAATAATTCCTAGTTTTGTTTCTGGTAGTCCCATCGCCGCTTTCGGAGAGGCCAGACGGTAATCCATCGTCAGGGCAATTTCACAACCGCCACCCAGAGCAAACCCATTAACCAAGGCCACTTTGGGATAAGGCAAATCTTCATAGCCGTTAAAAATATTATTGATACTTGCAATCCATGAAATCAATTCTGGTTCAGACTTTTTGAAGTGATCCAAAAATTCTGTGACATCTGCGCCGAAAACAAATCCACCAGGTTTTCCAGAAGTAAAAAGCAAACCACGAGCATTTTGTTTTTTGATCACTTCCAGTGTTTCGCCTAACTCTTTTAAAGCTGTGGCGTTGAAAACGTTGGCAGACTGATCTTTAAGATCAAAAACAACTTTAAGAATGTTGTTCGCTAGCATTTCCAATCGGAAAGCTGAACCTTGATAAAGCATGTGAACCCCTTATAAGTATTGAGCAATTTCTTTTTTAATTTTTTCAGGAGTATCGTTGGGAGCGTAACGCTTAACCACTTCTCCGGTTTTATCGACTAAAAATTTGGTAAAGTTCCACTTGATCGCCTCAGTCCCAAGAAGTCCTGGTTTAGATTCTTTCAGAAACTCATAAAGCGGATGGGTGTTTTTACCATTAACTTCAATTTTATCGAATAAGGGGAATTTTACATCATAAGTCAGGCTGCAGAAATTTTTTATTTCCTCGGCATTTCCTGGCTCTTGTTGCCCAAACTGGTTACAAGGAAATCCTAAAACTACTACTTCGCCTTTATATTGCTCGAATAGATCCTCGAGACCCTTGTATTGGGGGGTAAAACCACACTTTGAGGCCACATTGACGATTAAAAGGACTTTACCCTTGTAATTAGAAAGGCTAATTTCTTGCCCACTGATATCTTTAACTGAGTACTCATAAACGTTCTTTTTCATTGGGAACTCCTTGCTTGTTAAAGCTTAGGGTATTGATTAGGATTTGGATAGTTACAGAAGGAAATTGCATGCAAAACTTTGAATTTTATAATCCGACTAAAATCGTTTTCGGGCAGGGGGAAATCGCTAAGCTCCAGGAGCTGGTTTCGGCCTCTCGTGTTCTGCTGCTCTACGGCGAGGGAAGCATTAAAAAAAATGGTGTCTACGATCAGGTTATTTCAGCTCTGGGGAATAAAACCCTCTTTGAAATTTCCGGGGTCAAACCGAATCCCACTTATGAAAAAGCCATGGAAGCAGTACAGCTCATTCGAAAAGAAAAAATTGAGTTCATACTTGCAGTGGGCGGAGGATCAGTTATTGATTCAGCTAAATTTATCGCTCTGGCCGCTCCGTATTCAGGAGAAGCGTGGAATATTTTAACTCAAAGAGATCTGGCCTTGAAAGAAGCTCTTCCCTTTGGTTCAGTTCTCACTCTCCCTGCTACTGGTAGTGAGATGAATTGTTATTTTGTGATTTCTAAAGGCGACGACAAACTTTCCAGTGGATCCCCTTTGGTCTATCCCAAGTTTTCTATCCTTGATCCTTCAGTTAGTTTTTCATTAAATGACAGACAAGTTGGTAACGGAGTAGTGGATGCTTTTGTTCATGTGATGGAGCAATACCTGACCACCGATAACAAGGCCCCATTGCAAGACCGCTTCGCAGAAGCTGTCTTAAAAACCTTGATTGAAGAAGGACCCAAGTCATATCTCACAAAAGATTATGATGCCCGGGCCTCTCACATGTGGTGTGCCACCATGGCACTCTCAAGTGTCTTTGGAGTTGGTGTTTCCCAGGACTGGTCAACACACATGATTGGCCATGAACTCACCGCCTTCTATGGAATGGATCACGCCCGAAGTCTGGCAGTGGTTTTCCCCTCTATGATGTGGGTCATGCGCAAAGAGAAGTTTTCTAAAATCAAACAATACGGTGAACGTATTTGGAATATTCCTGTGAATAATGATGAAGACGTTAAAAAAGTTATTCACGTGACAGAGGAGTTTTTTCAAAAACTGGGTGTTCCAACCAAGCTCAAAGACTACGGTATCGGTGCAGAGGCAGTGACCAAAATTGTGGATAGGTTTACCTCTCGTGGATTTGAACCAATGGGAGAGAGTGCTGCGGTGACGCTAGAGAAAGTCAAAGAAGTTCTTCTTGGTGCCCAAGGATGAGTCAAAGACGGGCAGGGCACGTCAACAGATGTACCAATTGCAGAATTAATCATTATTTTTGTGTCTGCTCTGAGCTTTCAACTTTTAGTATTCAGACTAACGTCTCACTTATTGTTCATGTGAGTGAATTAAAATTAACTTCTAATACCGCCCAGTTCGTAGAAAAAAATCTTCCAGATCGGGCGGAGATTTTTATTCGCGGAAGAATGAATGATACATTTGTGGCCGATCCGATTCTGGCTAGATCTGGACGAGCACTATTTCTTTTTCCCGATGAAAATTCAGTCGAGTTGAATGCGGAATTTGTCAGTCAAAATCCAGGCCCCTACCATTTGATTGTTCCTGATGGGAGTTGGACTCAGGCCAAGAGAGTTAAAAAACGCGAGGAGCGATTTGATTCTGTCCCAACGGTAAGACTTCCAGCGGGAATAGTAGGGGAGTATAAGCTGCGTAAGGCGCCTCAACCTGAATGGGTTTCGACCTATGAAGCTGTTGCTTATGCTCTGGGAATTTTGGAAAGCAAGGCCTGTGAAGAGCACATGATGAAGTTCTTCAGGAAATGGGTCCAGGCCACGCTCAATAGTCGAAGTGGTAATTTTTCTTTGTCAGAGAATCTTCCTAAAAAATAGAAGCCGTTTTACGCCGCCAGAATATCAATCTGCTGGGATTCCAAATGCTCTTTTAAAAGTTCAAGGGCCTCAGCATGGAGCTGACAGATCCTTCCTTCCGAAAGATTCACCACACTCGAAATATCACTAAAGTTGAGATCTTCAAAATATTTGAGAGTCACAATGAGGCGCATGGTTTTAGGTAACTCATCCATAATCACAGAGAGAGTCTTTTTAAGCGCATAGTTTTCAAACTCCACCGAGATTAGGCTTCCCTGGCCCATGGTTTCGCCCTCTACGTAGGGTTTAATGGTTTCCCCACCTTCGTACTGCTCTAATCTGATCATGTCCTTAGATTTGAAATGAAGCACGTTAGAGACCTCGTCTGAAGTTGGGTTTCTTCCAAGCTCCTCAGTCAGGTTTTTCTTAGCGCGTGTATATTTTTTTTGTTTGGTTCTTTCTGAGCGAGTCATCCAGTCTTGCTTTCTTAGCTCATCAATAATTTCGCCGCGGATTCTGAATTCTGCGTAAGTTTTAAACTGATTTTTCTTATCTTCTTTAAACTTATTCATGGCATCGATGAGTCCAATGACTCCCACCATGACTAAGTCCTCGAATTCCAGAACCTGGTTATAGTTGTGATGATAGTGCTTGGCCCAGTAGCGAATTGTGGGCATGAAATTTTTTATGATTTCCTGCCGAGAAGACTCTTGTGGATTATTTTTTTCGCTCATACCGTGCCCCCAATGGATGCGCCATTGTCACACGGTTTGAGTCTGGAATTAGTTAGTCTTTGAAGTTCAGATAGTTAGAGCAGGGGCCTTGACCCAGATTAAAGTCTGGGCCAAGGATATTGGCCATTTTAGTTGGCAGTTAGGTCGTATTCGTATTCTTCTTCCTCAATCATCGCCTCAGGGGTCTTGAGCCACTCAGTGTACTCATCCATCTCCATGATCTCGTCACGGTAAAGCACAACGCGCCAGTTTGCTTGCTCCTGATTCATTTTAAATTTGTCATCGGGAGTGAAGGCGTGTTCGCGGATAGAGAGGGGAAGGGATTCAAAGGAAGTTTCTGATTCAAGACGGAGGATCTTTTTACTTCTCATTAAATAGTAGTGTGGATTCATTCACCCTCCTGGCGATTTGGTGAACACTTTCTGTATTCACTCTTACTTAAATATTTTCACGGTTAATAAGACTACACAAGTAGTCTTGAAAATATATTTTCTCAAACTTCCTGACAGCCTTAAAGTTTGATTGGCCTAACAGAGTCGGGGCATCAGGTTCTATATGACACTATCTAAAATGGCCCCAATCTGGTGCTCATTTGGTCCCCTTGGCACCGACAAAATAGGCAAGGGATTCCAAGTTATCAGAAATTCAATTTTTAGCAGTTGGCACGTTTCATGCTTTATGTATTTCGAGTCTCAAAGTTTCCGCCAGGATGGTAGAAACTTTAGTTTCAAGATGAAGCGAATAAGATTCAAATATGAAGCCTCAAGGAATCAAGAGCGATGGAGAGTCCAAGGTTAGGACCCCATCCGGTTCATGGATGAACCACCTTTTTAATGGTTGTTTTATTTCCCGACGAAAATAATTCCCTGTTTTCGTGTGTTTCCCCCCCAAAAAAAGTAACCCCTCCTCGGAGGGGTTTCTTTTTTTCATAGATAGCGACCATATAAATTTTAGCCATTCCTTTTAATTCAATTCGGGCGTAGATTGCGCTTAATTAAATTTTAGGAGTTGTTTATGCTTAAAGCCTTCTTGGTCCTTTCAGTTTTGGTGAGTGGATCTGCTTTCGCTCAGAATATGGCCAGCAGTGAAGAATACAGAGACGCCTACGTCGATATGCCGGATGGATCTTCTCGCTACGTCGGTAAATGCTCGACTCATGGTTCAGAAGTATGTTGAACCTTCGGACATGACTCCGGCCCAGATCAAGACTATGCTGGCGAAATTTGATAAAGGCTTGATTACTCAGATCCTTAAGGTACTCCAGATGGATGATATTGCTGGTGAAAACGTGGATCAGGTAACGATCTTTAAAGACTATATCGATGATATTTCTGCAACGATTGTTGCTCATGAAGTTTTCCCTGACCTTAACCTGATTCGTTTCAGTGTGGGTGTTGGTGGAGGTAATGGTGGTTATTTGGTGTTTAATCAATCAGTGAAGGGTGCTAAGACCACTTACGATCTCATGTCTTATACTTTTGATTCTGACCTCAATTATTGTGATAAGAAAGTCTGGCTCAAAAATAATTAGTCGACACCTCTAAGGGCCACGCAAAGTGGCCCTTTTTTTTTGCTCTGGTGCCATTGTGGCAGCCAAATTGGCCCAAACCCCGCCTCAAATGACCATTTTCATTATCAAAACATTGGCACGATTCCTGCTTTAAGAGATTCCAAGAAAGGAGCTGCTAGGATGGTGACTCTTAAAAGTGGCCGGAGGCCAGGACTAACGAAGTAGAGGTCTTCAATGGAAATGATGATTGCAGCTGTAGGGTTAGTTTCAATGTTGCTAGTTACTTTGGCATTTCAGCGTGCCTCATATAAAAAAATCGCCGTTACACTTTAATCTAGGGTGGCGAGCCTGTCTTATTTACAATTTTCGTTAGCGGCAGTCTTCGGGGGTGTACCCTTTGGCCATGAAGCTGCCTCTGATCCTAATGGTAATAATGATGGCCTCTTGTTCAAACCCTTTTCAAGGGCAAGGTTCACTTCATTTTAAGGTTAAAGACTTCAAGCAGGACCCGCTTGTAGAAGAAGAGCGGCTGAGGGCCCTGAGGTTGGAAAAAGAGCTGGCGTGGAAAACAATTGTGGTAGAGGCTGTTGATAGTTTCAGTGAAATAGAAAGTACTGTTCAAAAAAAATGTTTTGCCTGTCATGATGCCAAAACTAAAACACCAATTTATGGTCGGGTCTTTACTAGGGTTAATCCTATCTATCATCACCAACAAGATGGGATCAAAGCCTTAGATTTTTCTCAGAAATTCCCTTTAATCGCAAAGGGAAATCCCTCACAGATAGCTCTCCTTAAGGCAATTAGAAATGAAGTCCTTGATCGAACCATGCCAATCAAGGCTTACACATCTGTTTATAGAAAACGGAAAATCAATCAAACCGATGAAGAGAAAATTCTTGCTTGGACAGATCCATTGATTGAGAAATTAGAAGAGTTTGAAAAACGATTCGATGTTTCTCAACTTGATGTAAATTCACAGATGACAAAGGTTTTTGAGCAGAAATGTTTCCGCTGTCACGCTAACGGAAATGATCGTGGTAACTTTGGCGAAATGCAGGACGTAAAAAAGCTTGTGAAAGGAAAGTTTGTAAACATGCAGAACCCATTGGATTCAGCCATCTACAAGCTCAGTGTCTCAAAGAAAATGCCACCAAACCCTAGAGATGCTCTAGAGGATCAGGAACTTTTACTTTTAGGCGAATGGTTGGAGCGTCTTTCTCTGGAGAATCGAAATAATTAAACTATTCAACTTGAATGTCCGTCTCACAAGTCGAAGAATCTTTATAAACCCCATCACTCTCATGTAAGTCATCATTTACAAATCCCACTGTTATGTGTGGGAAAAAGCGATCAGGATCAAAGAGCGTAGGGGAACCACCACGGTTATTAATCGTCTTAAGAATCTGGCGCCGAATATTGAGCAGGGGCTGAGATTCAATCACCAGGTAATAGGCTTTGGTAAAGATACCATTTTTCATTTTTTCCGCTGATCCAAGGCAAACGATGGAAAACTCCGCTTCCTGAACTTTTAACTCTTTAGCAATTGTATCGATCTCCTCCATGGAGATATAACCACTCAGTTCATTAAGGTATTCAGGTGGAGTGACTACAGTGATGTGGGCCTCGCCTCGTCCAATGAGCTGAGTCCCGGTTAAGTTAATGAGGTCCTTATAAACCTTTTTAACCGGGGCATAGGGGATCTCCATCGTGAGATAGTTACTGTGCGCCTTAAAAGCTTCATTTTGTGCACTGAAGACATTGCGGGAAATAGAAATAGTCTGTGACCAAGTCAAAGGAGCTGCAACCAGTACTAAGGCACTTAGAAGGATCGTTGTTTTCATAATGGCCTTTTAGCTACCACCCTGGTGTCACGTTTTCAAATCAACAGGGGCCAAAGTGGTAAAAAGTGCATGAATTATGGGGTCAAAGGTTGGCACGATTCCTGCTTTAATGATTACAAGATCGGAGCTGCTAGGATGGTAACTCTGGAGCGAAGGCAAGGATGCAAACGAACCAACAGAAAAGGAGTAACTCAAATGGGACTAATGATTGGAGCTGCAGGAGCAATTACGATGATGGCGGTGAGTTTGGCCTTTCAGCGGGTCTCTTACAAAAAAGTAACTCTAACAGTTCGAAAATAAGAGGGCCCCCAGAATGATCTGAGCCCCTTAAACAGGACAAATTAATAAACGAGACTACCCCTTTTTGGGGTAGTCTTATTTTAAGGAGTCCTTTTATGGAGAAGCTGGGTCTCAGGTTGCTTTCACTTCAACGTTCAAGATCAAAGCCGTTGAAATGAATCTCGAAGGTAAATCACCCTCAGCAATCTTCGTCGCCTTAGGCATAGATGTGAGTCTCTTTCTACCTGGCTACCCCAAAAAATGCATAACACGTTGGAAAAAGATTTTCCACAAAGAAGGTAAAGAAGGCCTTAAGGAGGAGAAACGTGGCAAAAATGCCAAGGGCCGTCCCAAAAAGAAATTTGAACCTAACGACATAAATTCAGTTTTGGCAAGACTTGCATATCTTGAAGCAGAGAATGATTTTTTAAAAAAGCTCCACGCCTTGGCGGACTTGAAAGAGAAGAAAGGTACGCGCTAATTGCCAAGGCTTGTAACTGCGCTACGACCCCTTCGATCTCTGAGTTCTGTAAAGTGGCTCGAGTCTCAAGAAATGCCTTTTATGAATGGTTACGGAAACCATTCAAGGTGCCGAGTGATAACGAGCTTAAGTTGATTGGTCTTTTTAATGAGAAAAAGGCCAGATATGGAGTTCGTAGATTAAAGATGGCATATGAAAGGCGATTTAAAGTTCTGATTAACATAAAAAAGATTAAAAGGATTAAAAGAGACTTTGGTTTAATTACTAGGATCAGAAAGAAAAACAAGTTCAGAGCGATATTCATTAAGGGAGAAGAACATAAAGTTGCTCCGAATTTAGTGCAAAGAAATTTCTACCCCCCCAAGGATATGAATATATTATCAGTCGATATTACTGAACTCATCTACAAGGGCGGAAGAAAGGCTTATTTGTTTGTAATAAAAGAACTCAGGAATAGAAGTATCGGACACTACAAAGTGATGGAAAGACCCACACTGGATCTCGTTGTTGAGGGACTACAAGATTACCTAATGAGCATCCCAAAAGAGATTCGCGAAAAGACGATTATTCATTCAGATCAAGGCTTCCACTTTACGAGCTATCAATTTAGGTCGATCCTGAAGATCTGCGGAGTGAAGCAATCAATGTCGAGAAAGGGAAACTGCTTAGATAATGCACCAGTTGAAAGCTTCTTTGGACATTTAAAAGATGAGAGCGAATATAGGGCTTGCGATACATTTAAGGAGGTTAAAGGAGTGGTCAAAAAGTATATGAGGTACTATAACCACGAACGTCCACAGTGGAGCTTGAAAAGAAAAACCCCCGCCGAAGCAGGGGTCTATGTAAGTCTTGTTCTTTAAACTGTCTTGTTTTTGGGGCTCAGATCA